>Ga0206126_10005565_pt1 | contig 11519 bp, 15 predicted proteins | sample Helgoland_Spring_5_FD_148621 | JGI IMG/M metagenome (GOLD analysis project Ga0206126, IMG submission 148621) | Pelagic subsurface seawater microbial communities from Kabeltonne, Helgoland, North Sea - Helgoland_Spring_Bloom_20160412_1 | ecosystem: Environmental > Aquatic > Marine > Epipelagic ...
GTTCCTAAAGATCTCAAAATAAAAGATGATGGTGGGAAGGACATATCAGATAAATGTAGTTTAGTCTATAAAACTGAAATACAATGTGAAGGAGATGATACTGGAGAAATAGTAGAAAATAAGATAAAGAATAAATATAGTGGAGAAATAGTAAAAAATAAGATAAATAGTAACGATACTGGAGAAACAGTAAAAGAACCTTTTACAAACTTAAAAAATGATAATAATGATATATTTTGTATTTTTATAGCAACAATAATACTAGCATTATTTATAACCATCAAAAGAAAGAACTTTTAAGTTTTTGAGATATCTTTTCAGCACCGCTAACATCTGTTGAACCACCACCATATAAAAAGTGTTCATGTTCATCATCTAGTGAATGAAATGTATCATCTTCTTCATCATCTTGTGTTTCTTCGGGTATTAATGCTAAATTTATAGCAGGAGTATCGCGCTTATTACCATTACTAAATTCTACATAGATAATTGGTTCTTCACCTTCGGCAACATTTCTATCAATATCAAAGACCTTCACAATATGAGAACCTTTATAAAGGACACTATCCCCTACATTAAATGGAAGTTCTTTAATAATTCTTCTCTGTTCCAATATTGAATTTGCCAGATCTATTTCCGTTTTTCTCTGATTCACACTTTCAGAATCACCTTGAACTTGTGATATCATTTCTTTTAATGAATTATGGTGTTGTATAACCTGCTTGTACAGTAGATTATGAATATTTAAGAAATTAGAAAATATGAGATGTATATTATCAGGAATTGATTCGTCCCTCATACCATTCAATTGAAAATATAATGGTTTGTGTTTTATGGCGAGATCAATATAAAAAGAAGTATTGAAATTCTTAAAGAAATCAATAAGTTTTTCAGTTTCCTCTAAATTATGTTGGAGATTTTCTAAAACATTCTTTGATAATATAATACCACTGTCTAAAACACGGTCATTTGGAGATTCTTTTCTCATAAATGATTCATAGGGTATTTCTTGTTTTTGATGCGAATGTTTAATACAATCTTCACAAATACCTCCTAATTTTTCTTTTCCACGTACCGCGTCGCTATAATTTTTAAAGAAATCTTTTTTAATAGGTAGTTGACAACCACAATCACAACCACCTTCATTATACCATTCGTCACCAACCATATTTATCATATTATAAATGTTCTTGTTTTTCTTTAACTCTTCAATCTTTTCTAAAAATTGATTGTAAATCCCAAATAAACATTCTAAAAGATTATCACCGCCGATATTTTCATACATTAATAAATGATTTAGAAACGAAATATTATTCGTCTTTGTGTGCGATAAATTGTATAATTGTATCGGTTCTTGAACAGATTGCTTACCATTTAATATTTTACTCATTAATGTATCAAATAACAAATAAGACCATTCGTCTTCCATTTATTAAATAAAAATATTATTATTTTACAGTTTTGAACAATTGATTAAATTAAATTTATTCTAGTATCTCAATATTTTCCCATCCAATGATATTTTTACCAATTTCATGTGAATTACAAAAGTCTGCCATATTTTTTGATTCTCCAAATTTTTTTGTGATAATTTCTTTTACTATAGAAAATTTATAAGTTTCAAATTTGAAATTATTATTTATTATTTGTAACTACATTAAACAAACATGAGTGACTATTCAGAACAAAAGGGTTGGGAGAAAGCACTTGAAACAATGAACGAGATGACCGATTTTATAAAAAATGAAAATAATAAAATAGGTGAAGAGAATGATAAACTCAAAGAAGAAAATATCCAATTAGTTGAAACATTAAATAGAAAAAACACATATATTGATATACTCAAAGAAAAAAACCTTCTTCATGTTGAAATGGTAAATCAAAGGTCTTCATATATTGAAAAACTCGAAGAAGAAATAAGGATTCTTAAAAATACAAAACCTACACCAACTGTAAGTGCTAATGGTGAATTTAGATATAACTTTTACCTTGAAAACTTCAAGATGACAAGAGAAGAACTCGCGCAAAAAGTCCACAAGATAAATTGTGAAAAACAAGGATGGGATTACCATCCACTAAAAGTTGGTTCATTTGGTTTTGATAACCTTATTATGAGCATTGGATATAAATTAAGAGATAATAATGGTCCAGTTTCCATCCACAGCGGATGGAGTGTGAATTACATATATTGGACTGATTCTAAGCCATATGAAGGTAAATATAATTATATAGCCCCTTTTAATTCACTTGGTGATGAAAGGAGAACAAAACTTTCTCAAACAAAATATGATGACCTTGATATAAAAGAAAAACAAAAAGATATCATTATAGATGAAGCAGTAAATAGTATGGTTGTTAATAAATAGTTGATAAGTTATACATTATTAAGTTCTTCAAAATCTCATAAAGTAGTATGAATAGTAAGGCATAATACCAGAAATCATAAGCTATCTTTTTCTTTCTATCCTTTTCTTTTTTCTCTTCTCTTATTTTTATTTCTAATTTCTTCCTTTTAATAAAATTTTCTTCCTCTTTTTTTATTAACTTTAGTCTCTTCTCTTTCTCTTCTTCTTTTTTAATTAACTTTAGTCTCTTCTCTATTCTTTTTCGTGTTCCTTTAGCACATGGAAAGAATCTTTGAGGTTCAAAGTCTGAACAATAGCAAACATCACAACCACACAATTCACCATTGCTAAATTTTTTAATCATAGTTATATTTACGTTTTAATTTTAAACAATATACAAATCAAATTTAAGAAAATATTTAAAATTAAAACCAATATTTAACGTATGAGTCTCATGGAAACACACGATACTATATTGAAGAAAACAAAAGAAAACATTAATGAACTATTAACAAAAACTATACATCCTTCTATATCAGAACTTATAACAGTTAAATTAAAAGAAGAATGTGATAAATTTATAGAAATTACTAATAATGAAATAAAAAATAATATTAATTCGTCAATATGCGATTTAATTGATGTAGAGATTAAAAAAGAAAAAGAAAATTATCTGAAAAAGTTTAACGTAATACGTTCGGTATTTCCCAAACCGATTGGTTCAGGATTATTTAGATATTGCGGAACATGTTGTTTTTGTAGTGAAACTCCAGATGAATGGAAGAATGGTTTAATGAAAGAATATAATAAATTAAATTGTAAAATAAGTGAATTAAAAGATGATGAATATATTTTTATATGTTCTGGTCTATGTGCTTCAGGTGATAGATATGGTAATGGTATGAGAGGTTTAATAGAGATAAATCAGCGTAGTGATGGTAACGGTGTGAATCATATAAATTATCGTCCATCTAATAGTTGTGGTGAAATATTTGTAACAAATTATGGTTCTATTATTCACTTATCTATTGATATGACGGGATTAAAAGATCCTCACATTATAAGAATAGGTAATAACCCTATTACACAAAAATGTATTACAGCACTTAATAATACTATTATAAAAAAGCTTTATCAAGATTTTTATAAGAATGATGGAAATTTCAGAATCAGGCGAGATAGTTACTCTATTTCGGATATCATCCGAGATTTTATAGAAACATATGATAGTTTAAATCTAAGTGCATCAGAGTTATACTTTATTGAAAAACAAAAAGATACAGTAGAAAATATGACAATAGAGTTACAAAAAAGAGAAACTATACTTGTTAAAGATACAAAAGAATTAGAAGAAAAAACAAAAGATTTATATAGCGAAAAAGAAAATTTTGAAGAAGAGAAAAAAATACATAAAGAGAAAAGTAAAAATCTTTTAAAGAGAGAAAATAGTGTTTTTCTAAAAGAATCTATTCAGAGTGTTTATCAAGAATTAAAAGAAATTTCATACTCTTTATCTGATATTATTGATTTATTAGATGTTGTTGATCCTATCATAGAAAGGAGATTAAATCAGACCATTAAGCAACTGAACAAAATAAATAATGAAGAAGAAGTCATACAAGCATATGAAATAAATAATTAAAATTTGAAAAAAAATTTTTTATTGATTGTAAAAACAGAAAGTGACAAGATGGCGTGGCCATCTGTCAAGACTACGATCACCCCTTCTCACTATGCTTGTATCGCGATAATATTGTGTTCTCTTTTCCCTCCTGAAGTCGCCGAAAGTATCACGGGGCTTACCAAGACTTGCGACGAAGCGCAAAACCTCTTAGACCATGGAGTCCTGTATGTACATACTTATATGCTAAACACTCTTAAAAATGTTTCACTTTCACCCTTCTCTGGTATGCGACTCAGTGAAGTTTGTCCTTCACAAAAAACAATGCTTGCAAAGAAATGCCTTACTAGTCACATCTGGAGAGTAGGATCCGCATCCAACTATCCTCATATAGCAACATGGGGAGCTTGGGTTCCAGACAACAAAACAGTTCCAGAAAGGATGATGGATAGTATTAATATAGAAAAGTCCTTTTCGCTTGGGTATACTCTTAATTCAGAGTGGAATGGAAGCGGAAAAACTATGCTATTATGTGATACCTTTATCAATAAACAAAGAGATAAAATAAATAAATATACAGATAAAGAATACGTCAAAATAGTCAAGAAGGAAAAGAAGAAGAGGAACAAGATGCTAAAACGTCAGACACCGAAAAAGAAGATGAAGTTTTCTAAGAACATTAAACATCGCAATATGCGTTAAATCTACTGATAATCTACATCCCTAAATCCATGAAATTTAAATCATTGTTGTAATACAGATAGCCAAGGACACCACCACCTCCTATGATTCCTAAACAAATTGTAGCACATATACATTTTCTACAGGAACATCTTTTTTTAGGCTTTTCTTCAGGTATTTTCACATACTGTTTTTCGACAGGATCTATTACACCAATATAATTAAGATCTCTTTTTGGAGGCATCTTTATTTTATTTATTTAGTATATTTTTAAATCGTTGAATGTTTAATACTCTATATTAATCTTATTTTTTCTTGCACAATTACATTTTTTAAATAAATTATGAAATATAATACATCTTAAATAAAATAAGATAATAATGATAAATGGAGTTCTCTATGTAGTGATGGGGTGGTATCCGGGCAATCTTTTTTTCAAGGGAGAGAAATGCCCCATTGGAATAAATTATATAACGAATTAACAAAAGATGAAATAAAATATATTTTATTCCAACATATACATGATAGAATATATGACCTTGTATATATTAACTATTATACGGATGAAGATGATTACTAACCATCCAAATAATACCCCAAACCTTGTTCATCCTTTTTGAAAACATATCCTGGTTTCTTTCCTTTGAATGAATCAGTCCCTTCAAACTCGGCAAATTCAACACCTTTCCCACTACCGGATGAGTACCCTTCTAACAGGATACCTTTTTGTTTATCTTTATTCATAAACTCACTAATCATCTCATACAAAAAAGAAAAAGCAATGATGTAAACTAATGATGACAAGAGTTCAGATTCAAAGAGGTAAAATTTACATAATTTTATGAGAAGGATTGTTATTGAAATTCCAATAATGATTGATTTTGGTTGAGGGATCATAATATTATATCAACAATTTAAATTTAATATTCTTTCCAAAAATCCGTGAGAAGGGACCATACCATTATTTTCGCAAAGTTGTTTTCATACTTCTTTTCAAGAGGACTTTTCGTCTTCCATTGAGAAGATGAATGATCCCACAAGATGTCGTGGAACTTTTCTCTGTCTTTTATTTGTAGCTTATTACGCCCTTCATATCTAACACGGTCGCACGTAATGCAGCGACATTTCTCGTGATACCAATATTTCCCTTCTATATTTAGCCACTCGCGATACTCAATTTCTTTACATTGATTATTTTCAATAAATACACCTTTAATACCGTTTTGAGACTCCCGTCCAACCTGTCTTTCACATAGTTTATTGCAATTGTCAAACTTTGGATACATTACATAATTTTCCCACGAAGTAAATACTTCATCCCTCATTCTTTTAGAGGTTTTCCATTTGCTGTTTGAATTAACTTCTAGAAGTTTTTTATTTTTAAAAGAAATAGGGTTTTTGTAGGGTTCAATACTAATTCCACAAAGGAAATCATAATGATAATGTGGATTAAGTCCCATGGAGAAGAACAATTCTGTTGAATGGAATTCTTTCTGATGAAGGAGTTTCCATGATGGGATTCTATCTTTCATCAGAAGTGTATAGATGTAATCTTTGACATCTTGTGGAAGATGAGGGATCAACTCAATGATGCTTTTTTTCTTTTTTACTTTTTCTTTTTTAGTTTTACTCTCTATCGTTTCCTTCTTCCTGAAACGAGGATGTTTCTTCCTCTGAAGGGGCATTTTTGAATGGATCTTAACAATCCTTTTTAACAAAGAACTTAAGGATTTTCAAATTTAAACATACATCAATTACAAGAAGGATGTATGATTGAGGAAGGGACATCATTTATAATATTTAAAAGAAAATGTTAATAAATAATTAATGACAACATACCGTGTAACCAAATTTTTTATTGAAAATAATATAGTGATGAATCATCCTACAGAAACTTTACATTCATCAAATGAAGTATTTGGACTCGCGCAAGATTTTTTTAACAATTGTAAAATATATTCAACGCATGAAGAAGGTTCTAATGAATCATATATCAAATGTGTTGGAGACGATACAAAAATAATACATGTATGTGAAACTAATTTACCGTAATTAAATTTTCAAATAACCAACATGTTTAACCCATTCATTTTTGTCAACAAGGTATTTCTTAAGAATATCTTCATTATGTACTGCTTTCCAAATATCATATGGTGATTTTTTATGTTTACCTGGATTTTTATAATGTTCATTCGCATCAATACCTTTCATTATAACTCCTCCACCGGGATGCTTTGGTATCCAATTTTTAATATCATAAACACTCTTTTTACCATCATGATCTAATATAATCCATGATTTTTTATCTTTAATCTCTTTTAGAGTATACTCTTTGTCTTTTTTCTCTTCTTTCTCTTCTTTCTCTTTTTTCTCTTTTTTCTCTTTTGCCCCCTTAGATTTCTTTTTAATATTTCCAATTGAGTTTTTACTATTTTCAATATTATATCCTTTTATTTTTAAGGATTTAATAACATCATAAGTTGTATCTAAAGAACCTTCAATCCAACCTTGCTTTTTTGAGAAAGATTCACCACAGATATATATTTCTTCATCTTTTAATGGTTTTAACATTTTATCATATTCTTCATCCATATCATAACCCGTGTCCCATAAATGAATACCATTTTCCCAATAATGAGTAGATAAGAACTCCGGTTCAGGTGGATCAATATCAAATATCTTTTCAATTTCTTTATGAAGCATAGTTACTAAAAATTTTTCACTAATTTTACTGTATCTATCCCACATCTCGGCATAAATACTATCTGAATAAGATATCATTATTAATCCTGCTTCTTCATTAATAGGTATAATGTGACGAATATAATTATCAGTGATAGTCCTTTTCATACCCTTAAACCACAAGTTTTTTGTAGGATATTTAGCATAGATACGTAATAACTTCATTGGTTTCACGGAATCAAACAAAACTTTGTCTTTAAAATAATTAATTCCTTTTAGTTTTTCGGATGGTATTGTTAAAATTAATTTTTCGTATTTAAATTTATCTCCATTTTCGGTTTCTATTTTATTATCCGTAATATCAACTACCTTTGTTTTTCTCTTAATAATAACATTTTCTTTTAATATTAATTCTTCTTCCATTGTTTGTATGATTTGAGAAAGTCCACCCGATAAGTGATAATAATCATCATCAGATAATAAATCCTCCTTAAACATTTTTATAGCAGCATGGGCATTTAAATTCATTATTTCTGAATCATATCCAAATGTATCCTTAATGTATTGAACTGTTTCCGAATCATAGATAGTCATTAAATATTGAAAAAAAGTTATATTTATTAAATCCTCTTTTTTAATCTCCTTTTTTTGCTCAACTGCTTCTTTTAATAAATCTTTTAAATCAAGTTTTTCATCCGTATTATAATAATACCTACTACTTTTATTTCTTAAGAAATAATTTACTTTCTTTGGTAATGGTTCAATTTTATCTTTTAAACCTAATTCATTGATTAACGATATTAATTTAGTATGTTTTTTATGAAATCTAGCAGCAGCACACTCATAATAAAAATCTGTCTTGTAAATAGTATGCACCCTTCCACCAAGGTCCTCGTGCATTTCTATGAGTAAAATTTTAAGATCTGTCTTAGATAACTTATAAGCAGTAAAAAGACCACTAATACCACCCCCAACTATAATTACATCATAATTATAATTACTTGAAAAAAAATCCATTTATATTATATCTTATTTATTTTTTAAATTAAATTTTTAAATTTAATTAAAAGGAACGAATGATAAAGAATTACAACTATTCCAATTGATATTAAAAACCAGAAATAGTTTTCATATCCTTTATTTGTTCCAGTTGACAGTTTTTTTCCTATATGTCCCGTATAAATAAATAAGGGAGCAACAATAAATATATGAATTAAATAAATATAAGTCTTATCAATCATTTTATAATATAGTTAATATTATATTATATTATGGATCATTTCATTATACTTGGTGATATGGGATCGGGCATGAAAGATCAAATAGTTGTTGCTGAAAAGATCCATGAAAAAATAAATGAAATAAATAAAAAAGATATCTTCGTTTGTGGTTTAGGTGACAATATTTATGAAGATGGTGTATATTCTGTAAATGATAATCAGTTTACTACAAAGTTCGAAAAACCATATGAAAAGATATCAAATGATGTTAAATTTTATATGTGTTTGGGGAACCATGATTATGGTTATAATTTAGACTTAACAAATAATAGTCAACATCAAGTGGATTATGGTATTCAATCACAAAAAGAAGGTAAGAAATGGGTAATGCCATCTAAATACTATACGTTTCAAAAGAAAAATATGCAATTTTTTATTATGGATACAAATTTTGAATTCATGGATGATAAAGAAATAAAAGAGCAATTTGATCTTTTAGTTAAAGAAATTAATAAATCTAAAAAACCATGGAAAATATTAATCGGACACCATACTTTAAGGAGTGTTGGTGGTCATGGAAATGCCGAACCAGGTGGAAAAATGGAAAACTTTTTTCAAGAATTATTTAAAAAATGTAAGATACACCTTTACATATGTGGACATGATCATAATAAACAAGTAATAGAAACTAGTATAGGGGGTAAAATTACAACATTAGTTGTTTGTGGGACAGGTGGTAAAAAGTATCATGATGTTACAAATTTAAAGAATGTAAAAGAGGGAGAATTACAATTTGCATCTTCAAACCTTGGATATGGATTGTGCGAATGTTCTAAAAAACTACTAACAATAAAATTTTATGATGGACAAAATACACAAGAATATGTTTATAAACTTAATAAACCTTAATAAAAATATTATATTATAATATAAATGAATTCAGCGTGTTTACCGAATACAGCAGCATACACTTTCAATGGGGGTCACGTAGGTGGTCAAGCAATTTTTGAGTCAGTTCACCCACCTCTCGCACAGGGAGGTGGTGGACGTAGAAGGCGAGCAGCGAGAAAATCAACAAGACGTAGACGTTCTGCGAGAAAGGTCGCAAGAAAAACCACAAGACGTTCGGCGCGTAAAACAGCAAGAAGCTCGGTGAGAAAGGTCGCGAGAAAAACCTCTAGACGTTCGGCGCGTAAAACTGCGAGAAAGGTCGCGAGAAAAACCGCTAGACGTTCTGCGAGAAAGATCGCGAGAAAAACCGCTAGACGTTCAGCGCGTAGAGTCCAGGGTAGACGCGCAGTTTACAGAGAAGCAGATAAATCTTCATTTAGTCAATAAATTTGAAAAAAAGTTTTAATACATATATTAAAACCACAACGATGAATAAAATCATTAAGTTCATCAATAACATTAAAACGAAGAATCAACCTTTCAGACCAATTGTCTTAACAACCCGCAATCCTCCTACCAAGGTCCGTTAGGTTAGGTTCTGGGACAGAAACTACATTCGGAAGTGGTCCACCATATGTCCTTGGATTAACAGGGAACAGTTTAGGTTTGTGTGGCCAGTGACTCGTCATCCTTAGATCAGTAAGTGCCTTCCTTTTTTTACGAAGATTTGCTTCTGTTGCCCTTTCTCTAGGAGTCATACAAACATAAACAACATTCCTTATCTTTTTTTCTCCCCTTTTCTTTACTGCTTCGGTACCACAGTGGATAGTCCTGCTATCCCAAAATACCATTGACCCTGCTTTACATTTAATCCTTTTTTCTCCACATCCCTTTTCTTCATAAAATCTTTGTTCTTCTTCCGTATGCTTATACCAATCACTCTTATTATCAATCGTAAAAGACTGAGTAAATTCATCATGATACTTATTACTACCTTCCATGAAAGCAAGTGTTGCGTCTCCTTCATCAACATCGTATGCTGTAACCCAGCTCTGAACACATTCAAAGTCAGGACGAAGGTAACTCTGATCGGTATGATACCATGTGTTGCGATACCAACCACGATTAGTTTCTTCTGGAGGAAAATGGAATGAAGCACCATCAAAACTCGTCAGAAGATCTTCTTTGGGAGTTTCCCACAGTTTGGAAAAGACATCAACTACCTTTTCATTTTGACGCACGTCCCATACAAACTGTGAATGACCCACACCATACTGCTGAAGAAGCATTGAATGCTTCGGATAAAGTTTAAGGTATTCTACCCATGTTTTTGAATCTTCGCGACTGATTGGTTTTTCAAAATTCTGACTGATATGTTCTAGATAAACCCACATACCATCCCTCATAGATAGTAGTTCCCCTTCATCAAGGACCCCAGGGATAATAGCGACCCCATACTTCTCAATGGTATCTTTTAGTCCCTCTGATGTAGTGTGATACTTCTCACCTTCGTAAGACATCTTTACTATTTAATTTATTTAAGATAATAAAAAAATATTCAAATTTAAAATAAACATTACTTGTGACTTAATAAGGTTTAACGAGGAGTTGGAGAACAGACGGATGGACGGTTCGTTTGAGTTCTTTTCTGTTGAATGAATTCAGACATATCTGAATCCCAAATTGACTGTTTTGTTATAGAGTTAAACCAGTATTTCCTATTTTTACTCCATTTCTCACTCCATCCCCATCCTTCCATTGTTAAACCTAGATTCTTAAAATCCATCTTTGTTCTTTGTGAATAATGTTTATAAACAAAAAAATTTAATTTTCAAATTTTTATTTAACTATATCATGGAATATAAAGGAATTTTGCTATGAGAGGGATTCGAACCCCCGCTGTCTAACGTAAATGACGTATTTAGTGACAATTTCCAACGTTCACCCAAGCAGACACATTGATTGATCAAATCGTGGTCCACAGACGATCCGGAAAGAACTTATATAAATAACGTCAACCACAGGGCGGGTTACGCCCCTGCCTTAACCACTCGGCCATCATAGCAGTTTACATTGATT
>Ga0206126_10005568_pt1 | contig 11517 bp, 11 predicted proteins | sample Helgoland_Spring_5_FD_148621 | JGI IMG/M metagenome (GOLD analysis project Ga0206126, IMG submission 148621) | Pelagic subsurface seawater microbial communities from Kabeltonne, Helgoland, North Sea - Helgoland_Spring_Bloom_20160412_1 | ecosystem: Environmental > Aquatic > Marine > Epipelagic ...
TTCGGGTAGGACTTTCTTGGCTTTCTAGTTCTAGTCATGTGGATACTCCTTAGGCAATTGTAGTGCCTATTAAAAGTGTCCGTTAAACTATGGCAGGTTCAACCTGACCCCTTCTGGACCCGACCCCTTCTGGACCCCTTCTGCCTTCTGTGATCCCTTCTGCCTTCTGTGCTCTAAACAAAACAACATTTGACTATTCACAGCCGGATAAGCAAAATTAGCGAATAAACTGGCTATAAAGTTGCATGAGGAAGGGGATGAAATTTAAACTTTTTAAAAAGAAAACTGCACCTAGTGAAAGGCAAGATATTATTAGCGTGATAGCCGAAACAGCCGACGAGCACTGTATTAAGATCACCCAGACTTTAATCAGTCTTTCATATTTAAGAGCCGTCGAACACCTTCCTGAAGAGAGGCGGGAGCATCCATATAGGCTTTGAGTAGCTGCTGTTGAGCGGGGGACATATTACTGATCGTTTCGTTTTCGTCATAACATAGAAGATAGGTTGCCGAACATTCAAGTGGTATTGCCAGCGCATTGGCTACTTCCAATGGCAGCATCCGAATACCCTGTTCGTAGTTACCAATCCTTGAAGGAGAGTAAAGAGCTCCCGATGCGTCAGACAATTCCGTGAGAGACATACCTAAACTTGCCCGGCGCTTCTTTAGTCTATCACCTATTTTTTCTTTTAAATTCATAGACGGCATTATCCATGAGGCCTAAATTTTTTACAGACACGTATTGTGTGATTTGATTGAATGCACGGTGTTTTTGTTTTGGCCTTTTTAATCGTTTATTTTATGCAACGTATGTTTTTATATTAGACAATTAATAGCTAATTAATAGCCAAATAAAGTTTACTCAAGATTATGGGTTTTTTGATCTATTTAGATTATAGCTAATGATATTCGATTGGCTTTTCCTGAGCCGAATAGTTATTGTCCTACAGTTAACTATAGTCCCAGTTCAGCAGAGGCCAGCATGAAAATCCACCAAGTCTACACCGCCAGCGAGCTGAGCAACTTTACCTACCTTATCGAACTGGAAAATCGCAGCGCCATTGCGATCGACCCCTGGGACGAAACGGTGGTTAATAAGCTGCTCAGCGAAAACCAGCTCAGCCTCAAAGCGATTATCAATACCCACGAACACTGGGATCATATTCAGGGAAATCCAGCCTTAGTCGCTCAGCATGGCTGCGAAGTATGGGCGCATGAAAATGGTCGGGGAAAGATCCCCGGCCTCAGCCGGACACTGGTTGCCGGTGAGCGAATTGATCTGGATACTGGCATGGAATTACAGGTGTTGGACACCCCAGGTCATACCTTCGCTCACCTGTGCTTTTTGCTGTTAGAGCAGTCTCAGATAAAAGCGGTATTTACCGGTGATACATTATTTAACGCTGGGGTTGGCCACTGCCGCAGTGGCGATGCTCAAGCGCTTTATCAAACCATCTCTGAGCAGTTTCACCATTTGCCGGATGATGTGCTGGTGTATCCCGGTCATGATTATCTGGAAAATAATTTACGCTTTACGCTAAGCCTAGAGCCGGACAATGTAAATGCCCAAACTTGGCTTAAACGCGCTGTTGAATCAGACCCTACCGTTGAGCCTATTATTAGCTGTATTGGCGATGAGAGGCTGTTTAACAGCTTTTTCCGGCTTGATAGCGCAGATATCCGAGAGCGCCTCGATTGTCTGTCAGCGACCGACCAGCAGGTGTTTATAGCCCTGCGATCACTGCGTGACAATTGGTAGCTAAAATAGGCTGTTTACTTAAAAGGCTATTTGCTCAAAAGGCTATTTGAGTAAGTCCACTGCAATCATCACAGCAAAGCTAAAACTTACCAGCAAACCACAAGCGGGAACCCAAAGAGGCAGATTTATCCGGGTAACTATTTCCTGATTATCCTCATTGAGCTTTATGCGCAAGAGTGACGCATTGACCAGCGTGGCAATAATCAAAATCATTAGCGACGTCGTTTCCGCCAAGCTTTCAATGGCAAAGCTCAACGCCAAAACACAAACCAAAACGATCACAGAGGCCGTGGCTTTTATCGGTGTCTGGGTGCGCGGATTGATATCACCCATAAACCGTAGTGCTTGTGGTGCTAGGGACTGGCGGCTCATGCCGTACAAAACCCGTGACGCCATAATTATCTGAATTAAGCCGCCGTTGAGAATAGCGAAGATACTGATCAGGCTAATCAGCGCCGGGTCAGCACCAGACTTTATCTCGTAGATATAACTGAGAGGAGCTTTCTGTTGGCCCAGTTCCGCCGGAGGGATACTCAGCACCGCCACCAGTGTGACCAAAAAATAGATCAGGGTAGTCAGTACCAGCGTGATAATAATCGCCTGCGGTAAGGTATTTTCAACATCCTTGATCTCTTCGGCAACATTGACCATATCCTCAAAGCCAATAAAGGCATAAAACGCCAAGAAAGACCCACTTAAGATTCCCAGCCAGACTACCCCATCAAATCCCGGCATAAGTTCGTGGCTGCGTAAAGGGATGGTAGAAAATTCATCTCGCGCAACCCAGACAATCACTATCAGACCGCCCACTTCGACAAGCGTAATAATAGCTGCAGCCATCACCGATTGACCTATACCCCAAGCGGCAAGGAGACCTAAGGCGATACTAATCAGCACAATCGCGGCCCAATCTGGAATGGGTATAAAGGTTTGAAGATAGCCGACAAAACCATTGGCTAGGGCAGCGGCGGAAACACAGCCATTGAGAATAACCAAAATACCAATAAACACCGCTAGCTGTTTGTAATTGAAAGCCTGCTGGACATAGACCGCTTCGCCGGCACTCTTTGGGTAGCGACTGGATAGCTCAGCAAAGGTCAGAGCCGTAAATGCCGAAAGCAGTGCCGCGACCATAAATGACAGCGGCGCCATCATACCTGCGCGCTCAGCCACCTTTCCAACCAGCACATAGATACCGCCGCCAATGGTTGTGCCTAGTCCATAGAGCGTGACCAGCGGCAGATTTAATACCCGTTTAAGTTGTGGGCTCTGATTGCCAGAGGGTGTTGGCGGTTGTGGTGATTGCATAGATTTATAGTAGACCAGAATGAACACTCAGCGATTGATTCGCAGATCTGAAATATAGTCAAAATCAGTAAAATATATTGTTCCTTAGGTAGGGTTAAACAGCTCTTTGGAGTCTTATAAGTATACCGCCCCGCTTTTTTTAAAACCCACAGCGGCTCGGTTGACCCGAACAGGGATTCTCAGGGCAACAACTAGCGACAGGATGAGCGTTAGGCACTGGATGTGCAGGAGACAAGGTGAGTCATAAACCGCAAGACCAAACTGAAAACCTAGAGCGTTTAAATTCAGGACGTGAAAATCTAGAGTTGGAGAGGCTTATTTTGGAAATGACCGCGGCTGGCGCAGGCGTAACAAATGCTGAGATTACACAGCTCTATCAGGACACCTCTGATGAATTACGCCGTCTGTTAGTGCGCAAACTGGGTGATGAAGAGGGCGCAGAGGCATTGGCTCACGATGCCTACCTGAAACTTATTCGCATCAAACACAATCAAGATGTTGGAAACCTGCGTCGCTACCTGTTCAGTATGGCAGTCAGGCTGGCTCTCAATGTATTGCGTAAACGTAAAATGGACAGTCAATACTATGGCTGCTCTGAAGGCCCGCAAACATTTTCTGGGCAGGACGGTTCAGCTTATAAAGTCTTGTTGAATGAGCTGAAGCAGGAGTCATTAAAAGAAAGTCTCTCGCAGTTGCCTGAAAAAACCCGCTATATTTTTCTCTTACACCACTTTAAGGGTATGTCTAAAATTAATATCGCCCACCTTCTTGAGGTCTCCGAGTCGGTTGTGGAAACTCATATTGATTGCGCGCAGGAGCAAACTGCCAAAGCGTTAACCGAATTTGCCCTAATGGATGTCTGATAGCCGCGATGAAGATAAAACTCGGGCTGCGCTGGATGAGCTTGAGCCTTGGGCCTGCGAGGAGATAAAACGCCTTGAGCAGCAGTTTGAAGCGCGCAGTAAACCTTCTTCTTTAATAGGTAAAAAGCGCAGTCGCGCGGGATTTTATTGGGGAATTTTCTGCGGTCTGATTATCACAGCAATGGCGTTTTTCTTATTTGCGCCACTGATTTGCAATCATAGCTGAGATGAAAAAATGGAGGGGTTGTAACCCCTCCATTCAAAAAGCTATCCATTCACATGAACAGCTAGCGCTTGTTGACTAAAAGCGCGATATTTCTAGCTTTCGTATTCAGTGTTGACCACTGCCACATCCACATCTAGGGCAGATATAACGCGTTCAGCGGTATTACCTCGACGGGTTTTAACTAAGCCAGTTTGACCGAGAGTACCCATAATAACCAGATCAGCATTGAGCTTCTTGGCCGTTTCTGCAACCGCCTCATCGGTATAACCTTTAACCACATGGATATTTTTAGAAGGCAGGCCAGCTTCTTTTGCCAGATTACCCCGATCAGGGTAGTGCATAGAGTCGATATAGGCATTCACTACATGGAAATCAGCGCCATAATTTTCAGATAACCATTTTCCGTGGGCGAGGATATTGGCATTAAGTAGCTGTTGATGCTTGCCAAGTGCCTGAAAATTAACCGCAGCGAGAATCGTCTTGCGCTGTTCGGCAGCACCAGGACGCACCAAAATAACAGGGCAGGTGGCTTTCTTCAGGACTTTCCATTTCGATTCACTAAACGTAAAGCGCAGCGCATTTTTCTTCTTTTTTAGAATCGGTAGCAAAATAATATCGGCACCAAAACTATTCGCAGACTTTAGGATCGAACGCTGCCACTCGCTAGACCAAGAAATCTCAATCTTATAATCCAGACCTTCTTTTTTCAGCGGGGCGTGTATCTCGTCTTCAAACCACTGACTGTTTTTAAACAGCGCATCATTTGAAGCGCGAGTATCAACACTCTCACTATCAACACCAATAAAGATATAGAAAATAGGCGATGGTTTACGGAATCTTGCCGTAATAATGGCGCGCTGCAGGGCTATATGTTCACTGGCAGTGGGATCAACAACAACAAATACTTTTTCTTGCTCAGACATCTTGTATTATTCCTTTAGAAAATGGCTTCAACGGTTTCGTAGGCTTTGCGTTTAGTGTGGTGGGCGAAGGTGACATTGGTGTGAAGTCTCAACCCTGCTCAAGAGTATAAAATACTGTTCAGCTATAGCCAATAATAAACAGGGTTTAATCAACTTCTACGCTGTGATAGATATTTTGAACGTCGTCTAAATCTTCCATCATAGTCATAAAACGCTCAAACATTGCTTTGTCATCATCAGTGGTAAGCGGTGCAGTATTTTGCGCGATAAACTGAACCTCATCGACCTCGTAATCAATGTCGCCGAATGTCTCGCTAAGCGCATTTTTAGCCTTGAACGACTCAGTGTGCGGTGCAAAAACTGTCAGCATGCCATCTTCGTTCTCAATATCGATAACATCGACATCAGCCATCAGTAGCGCGTCTAAAACAGCTTCTTCATCCTGTCCGGCGAATCTTAGGATAGTCAGGTGGTCGAACATATGGCTGACCGAACCCTGAGTGCCAATCTTAGTTTTGGTTTTGGTAAAACACAGGCGCACATCTCCAAAGGTTCGGTTTGGGTTATCGGTTAAGCATTCGATAATTACCATGCAGTTGCCGGGCCCATAACCCTCATAGCGAGCCAGTTCGAAGTTCTCACCAGCGCCGCCCTTGGCTTTTTCAATAGCCTTATCAATAACATGGGTTGGCACCTGGTCTTTCTTGGCGCGATCAATAAGGCTGCGAAGCGCGAGATTGCCGGTGGGGTCGAGTCCGCCAGATTTGGCGACAACATAAATTTCACGCCCGTATTTACTGTACACCCGTGCTTTGGCATCGGATGTTTTGGCCATGGAATCTTTACGGTTTTGGTAGGCTCTGCCCATTGTGACGTCCAATTCAGATGTTAAAGGGGGATTCTACAACAGCCTGTGCGATGGGGCATCCCCAAATAAGCGGATAATCGTAAGAAGATCAATTGCCTGCCCTTAGCTATCTCAAGTGCTAGTAATTAGTGGTTAAATTTAAGCCAGATTGAGCTGGTTTTTTAGGTAGGCAATAATATCGTTGGATTCGTAAAGCCACACGACGGAATTGTCGGGCTTTTCGATTCTTAGACAGGGCACTTTGTGGCGTCCGCCTTCTCTAATTAACTCTGCTTTGAGTTCTGCATCATCTTTGGCGTCACGCAGCTCGATATTTAGCGAGTGGCGTTTAAACTCTCTGCGCACTTTTACGCAAAAAGGGCAGGTCTTAAATTGGTACATCGACATGGTTGCGGTGACTGCATCGATTTCTTGTTGCGCGGCGGCATCTCTAACAATCCCCTTGGGAGAGGTGATTGCGTCGAGTACTAAAATAATTCGGCCTAATATCCAGCGGATAATTTTCATTAATAAAGCTCAGTTAATTGATGGGTAAATTTTTTTATTAATACTGGGTACGTTTGTTTTTCATAGATCGATGAAATTTAAAACGCTTTTACTTAATACCTAGTTTCTCTAAAGTTTCTCTTGAGAAACTAGGTAGCGAGGTTTAAGTCGGAAACTATAGTGGGTAGTCATCCAGAACTGATCCCAGGCTCTCTTTCAGGGGCGCTAAGTGAGCCTCAAAGTTCTTCCACTGGTCGATACCACCTCGGTATATAGGTTGGCGCACCTGCTCGGAAGAGGGCGTGCGAACCGCGCGCTCGGTTTTGTAAAAACTTAAGCAGGCTTCTTCAAACGGCAGTTCACAATAGTCCAGGATACGACGTACCTGAGCCTCAAAGTCATTAACCACATCTTCGTACTGCACATGCAGTATTTGATCGGGGAAAATCGACTGCCAGGTATCCATCAGCGATTGATAGTCGCGAAAATACTGGCCGGCGTCACTGAGGTCATAACTAAACGCCTGTCCTTCGGCGAACAGCTGTTTGAAGCCGCTGAAACAGCAGCCCATCGGATGGCGGCGGGCGTCGATAATCTTAGCGTTGGGCAGCATCAACTTGATCAGACCAATATGCCTAAAATTGTTCGGCATTTTGTCGATAAAGAATGGGGCGTCCTGACGGTGAACCTGAGTATCGCGAATATAGGCTTCGCCAAATTCAGTATATTTTTCCGTATCAAGGGTGTGCAGAATAGACGGGTATAAATTATCCCCAGTCATATTGCCGCCTCTACGCAGGTCGTTTACCAGTGCCAGCACATTGGGTAATTCAAGGGTGCCGTCAACCTGACTATGGGACGAGAGTATCTGCTCGAGTAGGGTTGATCCGGCGCGCGGAAGACCCACTATAAAGATAGGGTCGGGGGCACTGTGTCCTGAGCCCTTTTTGTCGTTGACAAACTGCTCGGTGAAAACTTGTTTTTGCTGTTCAAACTCCTCCGTCATCTGCTCTGCAGAGTAACGGCTCTGGGCTTTTTTAGCTTTATTGCCGGCGGCGTAATGACTAAAGGCCTGGTCAAATTTTTCGGCATCTTCAAAGGCTTTTCCCAGAGTGAAGTTGATATAGACCCGGTCCATAAACTTTAAATCATCGCTCTCTAGCTGAGCGAGCATCTTGCCAATATCGGCATCGCTAAATTTGACGGTTTTTAGGTTGGCCAAGGAGTGCCAGGCTTCACCATAGGCTGAGCTGCTCTGTGTGGCATTTCTGTAGGAGGCGATGGCCTCGTCTGTACTGCCGCAGGTTTTTAACGCATGACCTTTTGAGGTCAGGGTTACCGGGTCTCCAGGAATCTTGGTAAGAATGCTGTCAAACAGCTGTAATGCTTTTTCATAGTCACCCATTTGCATACACAGAACTGCGTACAGTGATTCAAAATGAACATTGTCCGGGTTGGCTTTATGAAGGGTCAGTACCTCTGCGTGGGCAGTCTCAATCTTTTGGCGCTTGCGCAGGGCTTCAATATAGTCAACGCGCAGGAGGTCGTTTTCCGGCTCTAGTTTAAGGGCGCTCTCGAGTAAGAACTCGGCATCATGGAGTATATTTAGCTTCATACCCACTTCGGCGAGCAATCTCATTGCTTCGACATGATGGGGATGCTGTTTTAGAAAATCTCGGCACAGGTCCTCTGCATTAGAGAGTTTGCCCTGGGCGATATAGTCCATGGCGGCAATTAATGGCTGGGGCATTTCCAGCACTCGCTGCAGATGCGGCTTTAATCTAATTGCCTCGGCCTCTCGACCCTGCTTGAGTAATATCTCTATTTGGTTGCGCCAGCTTCCCTGTAGTGAAGGGTTGGCATGGGTCGCGCGGGTATAAAGATGCAGTGCCTGTTTTAGGTTGCCCTTGGCGCGATAGATATGTCCCTCTTCCTGAAGGCCTCGACCAAAGCTCGGGGCAATTTTTCGCAAGGCTTTTAATTGCAGCAGCGCTTCGTCTAATCGATTGAGATAGCGAAGACAAACGGCACTGTAATACAGGGCATCTATGTCTTCAGCTTGCGCTTCTATGGCCGTAGCCAACACTGCAAGCGCCTTTTCAAAGTGCTTGTCGCGCATCAATTGTTCAATCTGGATCTTATCTTGCTGGTTCAAAATACTTTTCCTTAGGCAAAAAATATGCCCCTATAAAGGGGCATATCGATTCTAGCATTTAACAACCTTCAGTTAGAAGTTGTATGTCATGCGCAGTCCCATAGTGCAGGGTCTTGCGTATGAAACACGCTCTCTATCATTAACGAAGTTGCGAGATAGCTCTGCACGCTCATCGGTCATGTTATCCATAAAGAACTCGGCACCCCAGGACTCACCGGTTACACCAGCAGTCAGGCCTACCATAGTCCAGCCTTGAATCTCATCGCGATTCATTCTGATGATATCGCTATATGATTCGCCAGAATGGGCAATGTGAGGCATGACGTGGGCGGTTAAACCATTCGCCAGAGTCCATTCATAACGTGCCTGCAGGTTAGCCTGGAATTCCGGAGCAAATGCCAGCGAATCGCCTTTAACAACATCGTCTGTTGGTGTTAGAACCTCAGTGATTTCAGTATCGAGGAATGATACGCCACCGCTAAGAGTCAGACCCTGTACTGAATTTGGAGCAAAGATAAAGTCTGCTTCTAAACCAGTGATCTCAGCATTTGCTGCGTTATCTGAGAAGAACAGGTTGGCAATCGATGGATCGAAAATTGTGGTTTGCATGTTATCGATTTCGGCAAAGAACGCACTACCATTGAAGCGCAACTGACCATCTAACAGATCAGTTTTCCAACCAAATTCAATGTTGGTTACTTCATCGGTCATAAGTTCGAATGGAACAGTATAGCCGTCAGCGTTTGATGCACCGCCAGGACGGTTCAACAGACCAGGGCGGAAACCTTCAGAGTATGTAGCGTAAAGCAGAGCATCGGCACTAGGCGTCCAGTTCAATGTTCCCTTAAAGATGGTGCCGCTAGTTTTGGCTTCATCAGGTGCCTTAAGGGCGTTAAGGATACCGGTGATCTCTAGATCACTGATTGCGTTAGGTGCATTAGCTACTGAGCCACGTCCAACACTAAAGCCATCAGCTTCAGTTAAGGCGGCTTTAACTTCATCAAAAGTCACGCCATCTTCAAATGTGATTCGAGTCGCTAGCTTACTGTCACCAATAAAGGTCAACTTGCCATCACCATCGTAGAGGTCGGTGATATTAGTACCGAAAGCATCGACATCTGTACCTTGGAAGAAGTTACCGAATGACGAGTTGGCGCCGCCTTCCATATCAACACGAACGTCGTACCAGCGTGCGCCGGCTGTAAACGAGAATTCATCATTCAAGTCAAAGGTCACTTCACCAAACACGCCAACCTGTTCGTCGGTGCGTTTAATATCATTTCTAAAGATGGTATCTCTTGGGAAAGGGCCTTCCTGTGATAGGAAGCCATCGTCAAATGGCATATTTAAAGGTGAATCTACACCGTCATACTTGTTCCAGAAGTTGGATTCGAGCATACCGGGGTAGCGGAAATCAACGCGCTCTTGTAATTCCAAGTCGCTGTAGAAGACGCCACCAGTTGCTCGTACCGACTGATCCTGATCTGTCGTAAATCGCAGTTCATGAGTGCTAACGGTTGTTTCACTGTAGCTGGTTGCATAGGTATCTGGTGCATAACAGGTGCCCGCAGGAATGTTTGATGCATAACCCGGGTTGTAATAGTTGTACTCTGGGTAGGTCACTGTGGTGTCACAGATATAGTATGGAAGATATTGACCGACAAACAGGTAATCGGTGTAATCAATCATCTGATCTGTTTCACGCTTGGTGTAAGCGCCTGCATAGACAATATCCAAATCGCCAAGGCGACCTTCGAGCTTCCAGTTAACATTGTCGAATGAATCTTCCAAGCTCTCTGGGCTGTAACGCTGAACAGAAGGGGATTTTGTGCCCAGGTTTGGATCAGCCTGGAATACACCGTCGGTGTCCAGATCCTGATGTCCGTAACCTAGCAGTAGCGACCAATCGTCGTTGAGGTCAACCAGTGTAGCCAGTCTAAAGCCTTCATACTTAGCGTCGTTAAAGTCGTCTTCAACCAAATCGCTGTTATTGGCTTCTTTAAAATCAACCAATGCATAGCTGGCAGGATCATTTGGATCCAGTGGAACTCTGTTTTCCTGGTAAGACAGGCCTTGAACAGAATCAATATAAGTCTGAGTCTGGAAACCAGCGCGCAGATCTGAAACAGGAACGCCATTCGAACGCATAGTGCCTGCTTCACGGAAACGTGCACTTTCAAGAGCGGTTAGTGTTCCCTGTACGTTATCAATGTAGCCGCCTTGATCATCGCGATAGACAACACCACGGACTGTTACATTATCTTTAACTGGTACGTTGAACATGGCTTCGACATTGTTGCTTGACTCGCCCTGAACTGTTTGTGAGACACCCACTTTAATGCGACCGTAAGTATCTGAAGGATCTGGTTTGTTGGTAATCAGGCGAACAGTACCAGCCTGTGAGCTAGCGCCAAATAATGTGCCCTGAGGACCAGAAAGTACTTCGATACGCTCCATATCTGCAGCGTAAACATCAAGGTTACGACCAGGCTGTGAAAGCGGCTGCTCGTCAAGATAGAACGCTACGTTTGGTGCCAGACCGGCTACACCAGCAGTTGTCAGGTTAGGGGTAGTTGAAGCTACGCCGCGGATATAGATTGTGTTCTGCCCGGGACCACTACCGCCGGCAGTTACGCCAGGCAATTGAATTAGGTAGTCTTCAAAGTTTGAAACACCTAACTGGTCGAGCTTTTCTGAAGTAATCGCAGAAACAGCAACAGCAATATCCTGAGTGCTAGCACTACGTTTGGTTGCGGTAACTAAAACTTCTTCGATTTCAGCGTGAGAAAAACTTGCAGCAGATGATGCAGCAACAATGGCGCTAAATAGCGCGGTGCGTTTAAGCATGAAGATAACCCCTTAAGAATGATTATTATTATTGTGATAGTAGAAGGGGCGTACTTTAGCACAATAAACTTTAGTGTTCTAA
>Ga0206126_10005569_pt1 | contig 11514 bp, 10 predicted proteins | sample Helgoland_Spring_5_FD_148621 | JGI IMG/M metagenome (GOLD analysis project Ga0206126, IMG submission 148621) | Pelagic subsurface seawater microbial communities from Kabeltonne, Helgoland, North Sea - Helgoland_Spring_Bloom_20160412_1 | ecosystem: Environmental > Aquatic > Marine > Epipelagic ...
TTAAAATACGAATTAATCAAATTAATAGAAGATAACAAACCTGTTTCTATGATTGTTCGTGATTTTAATATTACTAGTAAAAAAAATAATTAATGTCTAGGTATTTATTATATGAAATATTTAATATTATCAGTTTTAGTTTTTATTTTATTCATTGGAAGTGTTTATTACATTAATGTAAATGATTATGAACACTTCCAAGGAAAACCTCCTATTAATTACGTTGATATTCTTCCAAGTAGTCCCAGTGATTTACAGAAATTAAATGTGAATAATGATAAATTTAATGTTCCAGAAGTGAAAAGATACTTCCCTAATTTTATTAAAAAGGAAATTCTACAAAAGAGAGGTGCTATCCCTATCGAAGTTGAAGTTGTAGATAAAAATGCTATGGTATCTGTAGCTTGGAAAGTAGCTGATGAATTAAACACATTAAATACGACACAACGCAATTTACTATTAGGACTCCAAGATTCTTTAGATAAGAGCAGAAAAATGTTGGAATTAACTAAAAAAAAGTGTAAAATTTAATTCTACTTATTTATTAGTATGAATAAAATAGTATTAATATTACTTTTTTTACTAACTTTAATGTCTTTTATAGGTATATCGTTTTTTACTTATAAAATAAAAAAAATATTGGTGGAGGATTTCTCCTCTTCTACTAGAAGTGATGGAGAACTTTGGAATTATTATTCAAAAATCTATAGTGATTATCAAAAGAATGAATTATTGAGAGCAAAAGTAACAAAGGGTATCACTGAACATTATAGAGAGGTTGAAAAATATCGAATGAGCAAAAAAGTAGCTAAACCTATATAAACTCAGTAAAAAAAATTTATAGTATTTATAATAATGGATTGTGTATCAACAGGAATAATTATACTAGTATTACTTTCTCTAATAATCATCTTAATTTTAAAATCTAGTGGAAACACAGAAAAATTTAGGACAACTAAATGTGATTTTACAGCAGTAGGAGACAATAAATTAGATTGTCTCAACAAGTGTAAAGGAAATCCAGAATGTTACCACTATCAATGTGAAGAAATATGTAGTAAATGCGAATTAGATAAAAAAGTTTGTCCATGGGATACACCAGATGATACACTTGAACCTACAATTAACAACACACCACAAACAGTAGAAATAGATGTAGATACAAGTGAAGCAAGTGTTAAAATATCTTTTAAAACAAGTAGATTAAAGTCATACGATATTGATGGATACCTCTATCAGTTATATAAAACCAATAAGAAATCTGATGGAATTCATATGGGTCTTTTTGCTAACAAAAATTGTATAACCTGTGAGAAAGTAATTACTAATTTAGACCCTAAAGAAACATATACAGTTTCAGTAAAACCATTTAATCGTAATGGTATGGGAGAAGAAAGTAATAAAGTAAATTTTGTTCCCATAGGTAAGTTAAGCAACTATGATTTTAACATAAATACACCTGTCGAAGATTTATTCGAAAATGAATATAAATTTTGTGACTCTAATTAATTTTCTATTTATAATAATAATGATGTATTCGAAAACATTAATAATTTTAACCCTTTTACTATGTATAGGATTAATTTACTTAGTTTATGATTGTAAATGTGATCGTGAAAACTTTCAAAATTCAATGCCATTACCTGAAGTAGCATCAAATACTAGTATTACATCTAATTTATTGGAAACTCCAGAAACATTTGATGAAGGATCCGAAGAAGGTGAAACAGTAGAAGATACTGAATTTGATATTGAAACACCAGCAGTTACTACCCCAGAAGTTACTACCCCAGCAGTTACTACCCCAGCAGTCACTACACCAGCAGTTACTACCCCCACTGGTGTAATTCCATTAGAAATAGACACCAAATATGCTATAAATACTTCCAATTTATCAGTAAAAACATTCCCTGAAATGAATTCTGTAAAATTTTACGAATTTTCTAATCCTGATAGTAAAATAGATATTTCAAACGTTAATGCTAATAAATTAACATTCTCAGCTATTATTAAACCTACGTTACCTCTTAATACTGATAAAAAGGAAGAGGAAAATCGTAAGAAAATTATAGCGTCAAGTAACAATTGGTACATAGAATTAAAGTCAAACAATTGTAAATTTGTCTATAATGGTGTATCAGTTGGTTCTAAAGTAAACATAAATTTTGAGAAGTTTTATCTAGTATCTGTAGTAGTTGCCAAAACATATATTTCAATACTTATTAATGGAAACGAAGTTAAGAAAGAGTATAATGTTCCAGACTTAAAAACTTCATCAATAAAAGTAGGGTTGAGTGGGAAAAATATGAATCCTTTCTATGGATTTATAGGAAATATTGACTTAGTATCCGGTAATTTAACTGATACTGAAATATGTGCTCGCCATAATTATTGTTCAGGAGAAACACCAACATGTAGTTTTAAAGCGGCTGGTAAAACTAGAATGGACTGTATAAGATTATGTGACAATGATGATAATTGTTCTAGCGTTGATTGTCAAAATATATGTTTGGGATGTAAAAACCCATTAAATTGCGAATGGTTAAGTTTAGATGAAAATAGTGACCTAAAAGAATCAAGTGTGCCTGAGGCACCCGAAATTAGAGCTTTAGCACATGGAGATGGTCAGTTAGTATTAGATTGGCAAGCACCCAGTGATAATGGAAGTTCCATCAAAAACTACGCTATAATAGTAAATGAGTCATTCAACAAGAACAATGGAATTACCTTTAGACAATTAGCAGATACTAATTGTTCAGCCTGTGAGTATGTCATAAATGGACTCAAAAATCGTGTTTATTATGATGTATCAGTGGCCGCAGTAAATGATATAGGAATGGGTGAATTTTCTAATGTTGAAAGTGTAGCACCTATGGGTCCTATGAGAAACTCAGATATTTCACCACTTCTAGTAGAGGATGACGCAGAGATAGAGAGTCAGGCTCGTAAGCAGATAAGTGATGAATTAAATGACCAAATATGTAGTGGTGTATTATCCCAGCAACGCGATGGACATTTCTTGAATAAAAAACGGGTTAGATTTGCCGACCAAGTAAAAGATGAACTCGTTCCCAAACTTTTTAAGTAATTTTTTTGTAATATTATATAAATGAATAAATCTATTAAAGTCATTTTAGTTTGTATTATTTTATTGGCACTTGTTGCCTTATTAATGACACTAGTAAAACCTGAAAAATTTCAAAATACTTGTGGATTCATTCCCCGCGGGATTACTTTACAAGAATGTAAAGATGCGTGTAATATGAAGAAAAATATGGGAGATGAAGCATGTGACGCAGAAATATGTCTTAGTAAATGCGAGGATTGTAGTTCTAGTGAATGTCTATGGAAACAAGATCCAGACAGACAAAGCGTTAGTGTAAGAACTCCTTTAGCACCTAGAATAAAGGCCTATAGTGGAGATAGACAAATAAAATTAGCATGGGTAGCACCAAGGAGTAGGCTACCAATAACCAGATACATTTTAGTATGCGAAACTGAGGGAGAAGCTACAAAGTTTTATTACCCTAGCGTTTCAGCTAAGTTAGTGGAATATTCTCTATTTAATTTAGAAAATAAAAGAGAATATAAAATGCGTCTTTTTGCTGAAAATGATGCTGGAGTGAGTGTCCAAAGTAATACTGTATCAGTAAAACCACAGGCAAATAAGGAGATTCCAATTTTCTCCAGGGATATAGAAAACTTAGCAGATATTGATAGCTCAGAAGAATCATCAAAAAGAAATTTAATGAAACTAGTAAAAGACAAATTTAAAGAAAAAATAGGATACGATGACGAAAAACGCGATTATTACGAATTATTAAAATTAATAAATGAAACTAGTCCAAAGATAGATTTACAAGATGAGAATATTAATATCAAATTTGTATAAATTAAATTTGTATAAATTATATATATATTTATTATAGAATGAAGTATTTATTAATACTGTTACTAGTAATAATTGTTGGATTAACTTTTTACATTATGAAATATCGTAAATTGAAAGAAGGATTTCAGGCTAGTTTAGTAAAACTATCCCAAACAGATACCTGTAATTTTGTTCCATGGGGTCATAGCAGAGAAGGTTGTATAAATAGATGTGCTTCGGATGAAAAATCCTTTTGGGGTGGTGATTCATGTGATTTACAAAGTTGTAGAAAAATTTGTGACGATTGCGAAGATAAATCCCTTTGTAAATGGAAAACTGTTCAAAGAAGAGATGCTCCAATAATAAGAGAACAAATGCCACCAAAAATAAAAATAAGAGTCGTTCCAGGAGACACTAATGCTATTGTATTTTGGGAAAATATCAATAATGATTCTAATAAAAATACAGCATTTATTATTAAATATTTTAAAACTTATAGTGTAGACCAGGGTGTCAGTGTAGAAACTGTAAGTGTCACCGAAGATGATATAAAGAAAAATAAACGCAATTACAGACATACAATAAAGGGTTTAGAAAACAATGAAACTTATAGTGTTGTTGTTTTTGCCAGTAATACTTATTCAATAAGTGAAGCATCAAATGTAGAGCAAATCAAACCTACTATGGCTGATAAAATATTATCGCCCGTTTAATTAATTTTTAATTTACATACTCAATGCTTTTGACAATTTCACTAATTTTATGCTTTGTTTTCTACCATTTTTAACTAGTTTCTTTGTTTTAACATCGCTTTCTTTGCGAAAGTATTGTTTTAGTTTTTGATGGGCGGGATAATATGGTAATTCCAGTTTTTCTTTAGGGAGAGGATTTATTTTAGTAAGCATTCCTTTCTTAGGACTATCTAGTATGTATTTAGTTTCTCGTAACTGCTGTTCTTTTTTAATAGATTTCATTCTTAAATTCTCAACAATTTTAGACTTCTCACGCCCAGTACATTGACTGGTTACAATGCGGAATTTACCCTTAGTGCTTATTCTTTTTTTTTTCTTATACAATTTGTTCAAAGTATCTAACATACATTCGTAATTCTTAGTTAATACTGTTCCCGCTTCAGTTAAAGGTCTCATTACATACGCTCGTCTATAAATATTTAGCATTTTCTCAATACCGACATATCTTACACCACCGTATTGTATATAAGGAAAACAATTGTCATAATTAGTAAGTTCAGCTAAGTATATATAGTTACCATCATTTTCCATTAAAATCTCAGAACTATGGGCATCAGATTCTTTCCAATATTGAGTTTTATCAAAACTTTTAAAACTGTATTTTTTGAATTTTTTATTAAGAGCATTTACTAAATCTACAGCATCAATTAGGGCATCAGGACTATACATTTCGTAATCGACATTATTTAATTTAGGATATTTAACTCCTTTTTCTCCTCTAATAAAAAAATTATAGGCATAAGTTCCATAATGAATAAACTCATGTTTATTACTCCATTCCAGAATAAAATCTAAGACCTTTTTTAAGTCTCCAGTAAGTTTAGAGTGTCTATAGACTTCATCATTTTCACCCATTTTACAAACGCTATCATCAAATTTAAAGAAATGGTTAAAAAGATGACTACGTGTTCCTACCTTAGGCAATCTATCAGGATTTGATAATGGTTCTGATAATTCTCGACTAATACTTATTTTTAAATATTCGGGTGATGCTACAAAAAGCGAGTCTGGGTAAAGTGATTTATCTGTTTTGAAATCATAAGTTTTACGGTATTCTTTTGGTTTAGTGCCAACTTTTTGAGGATTATAATCTAAGAGGTCGTTTGCTGGTATAGCATTGAACACATCTACACATTTACCTGGATTATCGTAGAACTCAGATTCAATACCACAACCGCCACAAGTATCATTAAGAATATCTTCTCTAGGACAACCTTCCTGTGTTAAATCAAGAACATATGTCATACCCACCCCTACTTTGTAAGTTTGATGGGCTATGTCATTTAATACACTACCTTTAGCTTCAACAAAGTCAAAACCTGCTTTATTAAGGCGGTCGGCTAATTCTTTAGCGTGTAACCAAGCATTAGGAGAAAATACATCATAATCAGGAAATTCATAGGGTTCATAGAATCCACGTTTAAATTTAACGAGATGTTCATGTAACGCTTTCCCACCATACAGTTTCAAACCTTTTTCTTTAATGAAATCAACTACTATTTCTAGAGGATTTTGCCCATATTCTCTTATCCAATTTTCAATTAAGGCATCAGTATCTTCACGTTCTTTAATTTCCTTGAATTCCTTGGCTTTTTGTTCCAGTGTTTCCTTTAACCTTTTTAATTGTCTATCTAATTTAGCATCGGTCATTGTTTTTAGTATATACTAAGAATTAAATAATAAAAATGAAAAAATAATATTGTTATAAATTATATAAAAATGGCAAAAAGCACAATGAATAAAGTAAGCAAAAAAGTAGCTAAAATGGATAAATCAACTTTGGCAATTATTTTAGTATCACTGGCATTAGTGATTGTAGTTACTGTCATCCTAGTAAGAAAAAGCAAACGCGAAGGATTTGCCTTAATGGATTTATCAAATGCCAGTTTTGTAACTCAAGGCGAGGATGGAGAAGCAGGTGAAGCAGGTCCAGCAGGTCCTGAATTAACATTAAAAGATGAAGATGTTAATTCAATTGTTGATAAGGTTGTAACTGAATTGACAAATAAAAAAGATAAGAACGACAATCCAATTTTTGTAAATCCTGAAAACTATATAGATATGTTACCAAAAGGAACTATACTAGTCTGGTTTAACGAACTTGTTCCAGATGGATGGAGAATATGTGATGGACAACAGGGAACACCTGATTTAAGAAATAGATTTCCTTTTGGAATTGGTGGTTCAATAAAACTTGGAAATATGGGTGGTGAAAAACAGGTAAAGTTAGAACAGAAACATTTACCGTCTCATAATCATTCTTATGAAGATATTGTAGATACTGAACCACATGCAAACCAAGGAAAATTTGATTATGCATTTAAAAGCAAGGGATTTGAATTACTAGGTTACACTCCTGATACTTCAAAACCACATAATGGAGATTGGCAACACTGGTCAAAAGGTGGGAATTGTAAACTGTGGGGATTAAAAAAACAAACAGGAAATGTTGGTAGCAATAATTCTTTTAATATTTTAAATCCATACACTGCAGTAAATTTTATTATGAAATTATAAATTTGTTATAGATAAGTATTTATTTTTTTTTTTATATTTTTATATTATAATAATGAATTACAAGAGTTTATTACTTATTCTATTAATTGTTGTTCTTGTAGTAGTTTTAGCTTACAACAGAAAAGAACTTTTCCAAAATAATTCTACAGAAAATAATAAATTTTGTGACGGTGAAAATGATGTAAAATATGTTATTTTTCACCCTAGAAATGCTGAAAAAGTTAGACAAAATGCAAAAGCTATAGCGTGTAATGTAAAGCAGTATGAAGATAAATTAAAGATGTTTGTCTTTGATGGTGAAAAAAGTAGCATAGCAGTGAGTATAAATGAAGCATACACCTTAACACTTTCTTGTAAATTAAGAGGAACTGGTCCAGTTATGACAGGTAATGATTGGGCAATAGTAACAACTATTGATAAATTAATATTTGAAACAGCAACAGAAACATTACAATTACCAAAAAAAAAAAGTGAAACATTTGTTGAGGTAGGATACGATAAATTTGAAAAAATTCTTAAAGTTCGAGTAGATAGAGACGATACAACTGCGAAAGAAGTAAAATTAGAAAATACATTAGACTTTAAACGATTTGATATAGGAAAAGATGAATCTTTATATTTTGATGGTTATATTGGAAGCATTATGATTGAAGAAAAAATGTTTAATATATCAACCCAGGAAGAACGTTCTGGTGACGATTTCGATAAATTATTGAATTTCTTACTAAAAATAGACACAGAGGCCTTCCACGATTTTAATGGAGAAGAAGAAGTAGAACATTTTCAGTCTAACTTACAAAGACCACAAAACTTCAATACAGTAAAAATGAAATATGCCGACGATAATGAAATGAAATATATAGAAAATAAGGTTAATCAAACTTTTGGTGATTTTGAAGCTTCTAGTGATGCCTCTAATGCTGTTAAGTTATCTAAAGTTCTTATTTACTTAGGAATCAAATTTATTAAGGGAGCACTTTCCAAAAAACTAGGAGAATACACAAACTTTTCTAGTGTAGTAGAAGTTCCAAAATTAAAGTGTCGCGATAGTGAAACATTAAATGCCTGTTTTTATTATAATGATTCATTAGATATTCCAGCATTCAAATTTAATAATAATCCAATCGATGGGGCAGTTAGTATAAAGAGCAAATTAGAAAGCTTTATTTCTCAGGCTCTATCCGCAGGATTAGTAAAAGACTATCTAAATAGTTCAGAGGAAAAAACATCTATTCTCAATGATATTAAAACAAAAATTAATGGAACATTGAAAGAACTCCAAAATAGATTTAGTGACGCATTCTTCATTTATTATGAATTAGATTTCAACCAGACAGCCGATGACTACACCTTTTATCTCAAGAGTGTAGATGCTTTAGCTCCAGACGTATTTATGGGAGAAAGTGATGAATCGGCACAGGAACCTTCACAGGGACCGGATAGACCTAGAGAAGTTGTCACCACTCAGGCGGACGAAATGTACCCAGACGATGATGTTATTGAGCGAGTATTAAAATGTGATTTCAATGCTTATGGCGAGAACAAATCCAGCTGTATAAAGAAATGTATGGATAACAAGAATGTAAATAATTGCGATTTCGATGCCTGCTATAATATTTGTGAAAAATGTGAAAATAAGTCATATTGTAGATGGCTACAAGACATTAAGCAGAATGTCGTTAACCAAGCATGCGACTTTGATGCCAATGAAAATAATACTAGTCCTTCAGAGTTTGAATGTATTTCACTTTGCCAGGAGACTGGAAACGACAGTTGCTCAAAGAATATATGTAAGAATACCTGTTCAACCTGCTCTAATGAGGATACCTGTCCTTGGGTTAAGGAAGCTAGGGAATTTGCTTCAGATTTACAGAACATTGATTATCCATCTGCCCCTGTAGTTACTGGTGTTCCTGGCGACCGTAAAATTACTCTTAAATGGAATGTTAGTAGCACCGGAGGAGCGGATATAGAGAAGTTCATATTTATGGTTTTTAAAACTAACAATCATTCGGAAGGAATGCGCGTAGAAACAGCAGTAAACACTGTTGAAAGTATGGGTGGTGGAGTTTATACTCATAGCATTGAATCATTGGAAAATGGTGTAAATTACACTGTTTCACTAGCCGCAGTTAACAAACGTGGATTAAGTAGTATGAGCAAACCTGTAGTTTTAAAACCATTCAAGTTCGAAGACGAAATACAGGTAGAAAATACATTAGACAGTTCCAACATTATTCAAATGCAACGTGATCAACTAGTTACTGATATAATGACTAAAATAGAGAAAAATGATTATAACAATTTAAAAAATGAAATAAACGAAGTTCAAAAAATAGAAGAGTCCTTAAAAGAATCGAAGGACAATAATTTATTTTCCCAATTAAGAAAAATTGGAACACTCAACTTGAGCGTTAATAACTAGAAATTTTATCTATTACTTATATAAGATGATTACTAAGGTGTTATTATTAACATTAATTGCTATTGTATTTTATTTCATAATCCAATCTGTTAGAGATGGATTTCAAAATGCGGCCTGCTTGTTTAAATACAGTGGAACTAATTTCGATGACTGCCTAGACGTTTGTAGATCAACCGACAGGGAAAATTGCTCTGATATAAAATGTAGAAGAACTTGTGGAATTTCTACCGAATGTAATGATAAGACAAGTAATAGTTGTAATTTAGACAAATGTTCTTGGTCAAGAGCAAAAAACAATTGTGAAGTTCCAGGAGAAAAATATTATAGGAGTGACAAAGACAATTTAATTTATAGAAACAATATTCTATTCTCTAATATTGATGAAGAAGAAGGAAATTATAAAATTGTAAGAAAACCAACGCGTCATAAAGATGCTATTCAAATGTATAGATTTAAGGGAAGAAGTTATAATAGACAAAATGGATTTAATAACTCATTTATCTATGTTTCAGATTTTTATGCCGAAAGAATGATGACTACTCTTTTCTTTGAATTTGTAGATAATCAAGATGTTAGTGACCCAATTCCATTAATAACAGCACAGACATGGAATTTAACACTAGTTAAAAAGGGACAAAACGATTTTAAAGTAGTAGTTAAATCAGAAAAATTTGGTGACAAACCATTTCCAGATGTAGAATATCCTATGTCGGTTGAACCAGGACTATTATACTACATTGGTTTCCTAGTAAAGAATGATGTAGCTACTCTTATTGTTTTAAATACTGGAGACACCAAAACAAAAATTACAGAGCAAGGTTTAGTTATCCCTAATTTTATTTATGGGAGAACACCATTTTTATTAGTGGGAACTACATTAGAGAGAAGAAATTATTTTGATGGATTTATAGGAGAATTCACAGTTACTAGAGATGCTACTGATATTATTGATTTAAAAGGCAATAGTTATTTATTCTCGGAGAAACAGATAGAATCTATTAAATTAGATACTCGTAGCGGAGATACGAATTTATTAGCAATTCAGGATGTTAGTGTTCCTAGTAAGATTGATTTTATTGGAAAATTAGTTAATAATAAATTGGTTTTGTATTGGAATACACCTGAAATGGGAAGCACATTCTTAGAATACTATATTGTTGTATTGAAAAAAATAGAAACAAATAAAAAACACTATATATTTGTTGAAAATGATAAATGTGTTGATTGCGAATATACAATTCCTAATTTAGATGTAGATACTGAATATCACATAGGAATTACAGGATTTAATTCAAATGGTCTAGGAAAAGAACTTGATTATATACCAATTAAAATACCAGGAACTACTGGTCCAGTAGACAATCCAAAATTAATGAATGACCAACCAGATATGATTAGTTGTAATCCAGATGGAACTTATACAATAGGAAAAGACTGTGACGCTATGAAAGTTGAGAGAATTAATAGCAATTTAAGCGACGCTGAATACAGAAAAATAATGAACAAATTAAATGAGAAAATTAGTCTTGATATGAATTTTAAGATTTAAAATCTCGATTATTATTATAAGCAATGGACAACACTAGTAATGTTTTATTATTAATTCTTATTCTTTTAGTAGGAATACTGGGAGCAATAAAATCTGCGAATTTTATGAAGCGTATAACTGAAGAAGCATTTTCAAGTAAATAATTATCTCTTTATTTATATAATGAACAAGCTAATAATTGGTATATTAGTAGTTTTAAATTTAATAGTTTTTTATTTTATTTCTAGGAAAACTGAGAAATTACAAACGGGACCTCCAGAAACGGGACCTCCAGAAACGGGACCTCCAGGAATGGGACCTCCAGAAATGGGACCTCCAGAAATGGGACCTCCAGAAATGGGACCTCCAGAAATGGGACCTCTAGGAATGGGACCTCCAGGAATGGGACCTCCAGAAATGG
>Ga0206126_10005571_pt1 | contig 11510 bp, 12 predicted proteins | sample Helgoland_Spring_5_FD_148621 | JGI IMG/M metagenome (GOLD analysis project Ga0206126, IMG submission 148621) | Pelagic subsurface seawater microbial communities from Kabeltonne, Helgoland, North Sea - Helgoland_Spring_Bloom_20160412_1 | ecosystem: Environmental > Aquatic > Marine > Epipelagic ...
TTATAAAATACTAGCATTATTGTTGTTTATTAGATAAATATTCTAAAAACGCAGCAAGCTCTAATCCTTATACAGTAAAGCTTTATACTGCTATTGGTAAATAAATTAATCTCATGCAATTGCCCTGTACCACTTTCCCCTCTTCCAAACATAACCATTTGATAGCTATTCTCTTAACGCTCCACACCCATATACTGTGAATCAAGCAGCGCAAGATTTGCCTCCAGTAGCTCACCAGAAGGAAGATCTTCATTTAACTTCACAGGAATGAAATTCTCCGTATGAGCTATATTATTTTTCTCCACAAGAAGAGAGGCCCTTTCTCCTATATTTTGCTTAAAGAATTTTTGTAATTCTTTTTCTCCTTCCTTCCTTAAAATAGCAGCACGGTGCTTTTTAAGCTCAGGAAGAACTTGAGGCATTCTGGCAGCCGGAGTCCCCTCCCTCTCAGAATAAGGAAATACATGCAAATATTGTATTCCTGCTTCAAATATTAGCCTCCTAGTATTTTCAAACATCTCATCTGTTTCTGTTGGAAAACCTGCAATAATATCAGCTCCAAAAGATACATTTGGACGAACTTTACGAAGAGCATGGCAAAACTCTATCACTTGCTCTCTGGTATGCCTACGCTTCATGCGCTTTAGAATCATATTATCACCAGATTGTAAGCTGATATGAAAATGAGGCATCAGCACTTTGTTATGTGCCATTAATTCAAAAAGCTCATCATCAATTTCAGCAACATCTATTGAAGATAAACGCAGCCTAGAAAGCTTTGGCACTAGTGAGATTAAACGGCGAATCATCTGAGCAAAAGTTGGACTCCCAGGCAAATCTGCACCATAAGCAGTAACATCTACCCCCGTAAATACAACCTCTTTATATCCTTTATCTACCAGAGCACGCACTTGTTCCACTATGATTCCAATAGGGACAGATCTGCTATTTCCCCTTCCGAACGGAATTATACAAAAAGTACATCTGTGATCGCAACCATTCTGCACTTGCAAGAACGCCCTAGCCTTTCCATCAAAGCTAGTTATCATATGATTTGCCGTTTCCTTAACTGACATAATGTCATTAACTAGAATACGCTCCGAATTCTGATTCAAGTTATAATATTTATCTGAAAGTTTTTCTTCGTTCCCTATAACTTTATCCACCTCGCTCATATCCGCAAACATAGAAGGATTATTCTGAGCAGCACAGCCTGTAACTATAATCTTCTTACTAGGGTCTTCTTTTTTTAATTTTCTGATAGCCTTTCGTGCTTGCTTCTCCGCTTCTTTCGTGACGGCACAAGTATTAAATACAGTTGCGTTTTTAAGCCCTGATTTTGCTAAATTATTCTTAATAATTTCACTTTCATATATGTTCAAACGACATCCAAAAGTGATCACTTCTTGGCTATTATTCATATATATAATTACCAGAACATATATAGGCTGCAGGACCTATCATGTTAATGCAACCCTTATCTTTTTGCATGCAAAGAGAACCAAGTTCAAATAATATCTCTGCGTTATCCCCTGCAAAGCCTAATTTATTTGCAGCAGCGAATGTTGCTATTGCACCGCTTCCGCATGCATAGGTAAAGCCAGCACCCCTTTCCCATACTCTAAGGTGTGTTTTATTGTTTTCTATAGTAGCAAAGTTCACATTTATTCCATCTTTGAATAGATTATTTTTTTGAAAATTCTGCCCTATCACCTCTTTATCCTGATTTGATAATTTTGTAAATATCACTAAATGAGGGTTTGCCACATCAACACATATCATTTCTTTAGGTTCTATTAGATGAAGCTTTGCAAGATCCCATAAATCTTCTTGCTTTGGCATCCATGATTCATCAAAACTGACCTCTCCCATATCAACTTTAATTTTATCCTTATTCAGATACTCACATTGCACAATGCGACCATCAATATTTAATGAGATTTTTTTATATGCTTTCTGATCAAACATCAGGCGAGATATGCATCTAGATGCATTTCCACAGGCTAATGCTTTTGAACCATCTTGATTGTAAATACTCATTTCTATATCAGATTGACTTGCATCATCATAAATGATGAATTGATCACACCCCATCCCTAACCTACGATTAGAAATTTTAGATGCAAAATCCGATATATCAGATACGTTAGATAGATATTTTTTCTCTATGAGAACAAAATCATTACCTAAACCATGCATTTTTACAAAAGGAATCTCTGTCATTTTTTACTATATCTTTCTTAAGATCTTCGTTGATTTATACACTATTTTGCATCAAAACTGTAGTAAATAAATTATAGAGTTAGAGATATAGCAAAATAACTAATACTTGGCGTTGCCCGTATTGATATGGACTGTCAAGAGAACCCCACTCGCAATTCCTTATAAAATTTCAAGTTATTTTACCAAAGCCCTTAGTGCGTGATAACAATTAGGTTATGACTGATGTAGGTTAGTGGAGCTAATTATTTATCTAAAAAATATCATGCAAGTAAGAGTTTATAATAAAAAATACGATGAAGCGGTTAGTAAATATTTACGTTATGGAACACCCATATCAGAACCACATTATCTAACTAGAACTGTACAGAAGAATATATATCATAGTTCAGGTTGTTCAATAAAGTCTCTCCCTGGCAATGAGATGGATTACTACATTTGGCGCACACAAGGGGACAATAGAGTGCGACCCACCCATGAGGCTAATAATGGGAAAATTTTTTGTTATAATTATCCTCCACCTACTGGTCACCCTGGAACAGAAATCAATTGCAGGTGTTATGCCGAGGATGTTCATGCAAAATTTGACGGAATTGATGATAATGTATCAACCTATGATATAAACACTTAGCCAACTCCACCAATCAATGGTAGGATGATCAAAGATTTGCCAAGTGAGAGGAAGCCACGATTAGAAGGAGAAAAAAGATTATATGATATTTATGGAGGAGAGTGGAGAGCTCACACAAAAGATAAAGGTCATAATTTACACTGGGATTATAAGTCAGAAGGAAAAGCTACTAGGTGGCTAAATATACCAATTAATGGCAAGAAACCTAAAATAATAAAAAAATATTTAAAATATATGGAAGAGAATAAATTATACGTAAGATGCTTTGATGATTTTAGTGGTCGTCCCCAGATATTAATAGATGGTAATGCAGAAGATTATTTGCATGCAGCAAATTATTTGTCAGGCAGGAAATCTGCTTTACTAAATGACGCAAATTGTTTTCGCTACCTCCCTCCATTGATAGATTTTCGTGATGAGTGGCTGGTAATAAATAGCAAAGAGTGTGGAGAGCTTGCAGATCTTTTTGCGAACATAGCTAGAGACTCTGGTTGTTATCATCACTATTATGAATTAGAGTCTCTGGAAGATACTCCTATAGATATTAAAATATCAATAGGAGAGTATGGCAAAGAGTTTATGGAGAATGGATGAAATCTAGATGGGGGAAAGGCAGAGCCAACCTACTATGCTTATAGATCTCGTATAACTCGCAAAGAGCTCGCATGCGAGATGACCGGTTGGGGGGTGTCTTTCCGCACGTGACTTCCTCCCACTGTCTTTCCGCACGTGACCGCTAAGGGAGCTATACGGAATCTCATATCGTAAAATCCAAACCTCAATGCTTATAGATCTCGTATAACTCGCAAAGAGCTCGCATGCGAGATGACAAATTGGGGAATCCTCGCATATCTTATAAAAATTTCGTTTACAGAATGACACATAGAAATTTTTCTTATATAAATGTCCTTACTCAACTCGAACTATGGATAACCATACAGCGACCTCATATATGATTAACAACTCTATTCTACAGATCTTAGAAAAATTAATCAGCTTTGAATCCGTCACTCCAAAAAGCGCAAACTCAATTGAATATATAGCTGATTTCCTATCAAAGATTGGCTTTAAGTGCGAGATCAAAAAATTTGATTCAGGCAAAGAAGAGACAACAAACCTATATGCCATATTGGGTCACTCGTCACCCAATATTTGCTTTGCCGGTCATGTAGATGTAGTTCCACCAATGAATGAGAATCTATGGAAATACGACCCTTTTAAAATGACCATCCAAGATGATATTGTATATGGCAGAGGAGTTGTAGATATGAAAGGCTCAATTGCTTGCTATCTCTCTGCTATATCTGAGTTTTTAAAAAATCATAAAGAGTATAAAGGCTCAATTAGTTTGCTCCTTACAAGCGACGAAGAAGGTGATGCAAAATATGGCACACAAAAAATGCTTGAGCATATTAAAGATTATACTCCGAAGGTTGATTTCTGCATCTTAGGAGAACCAACAAGCAAAAACAAAATTGGTGATACGGTCAAAATTGGAAGACGTGGTAGCGTAAACTTCACCTTAAAAGTAATTGGCAAACAAGGTCATGTTGCATACCCCAAAAAAGCTATAAATCCAATACCATTCATGATCAGAATTTTAAATGATCTATCAGGATATGAGTTTGACAAAGGCTCAGAATATTTTCAACAATCTAATCTTGAAATCACATCTGTAGATACCGGCAATCCTGTTACTAATGTTATACCTGAATCTGTCTCTACCATGTTTAATATAAGATTCAACGATAAGCATACTTCTGAGTCACTAACTGAAGATGTAATTAAAATTATAGAAGATCATGGCGTGAAATATGACCTCCAATATAAAAGTTCATCTACTTCATTTATTCAAGAATACTCTCCTATAATGCAAGATTTTGTTCAAGTAATAAAAGATGTATGCGGAATCACTCCTAATGTTACCACATGCGGAGGAACTTCTGATGCAAGATTCATACATTCTTACTCTGACGTCATTGAGCTTGGATTAGATTGTAACCTTGCGCATAAAATCAATGAATCTAGTAAAATTAGTGATTTACAAGCGCTACATAAAGTGTATTATGATTCACTAGTTAAGTTCATGCTTTAGTGCCTTTTGGTAACTAATTAGCTTGATTTATTTTCTAAAGTTTTTGCGGGTGTGGCGGAACTGGTAGACGCGCTAGATTTAGGTTCTAGTGCCGCAAGGCGTGGGGGTTCAAGTCCCTCCATCCGTACCATTCTACTCTGGGTTATGCCCATCAGTAGTTTGTTACTTAGAATATTGTAAAAACTTTAGTTAGAGAATACAGGATATAAATTCGAGATTATGAAAATAGTAGAATTAAAAAACGATAAACAAAATTACCATGTTGAAGTGAGCGTATCTGACAAAGATATCGTGAATACAATTGATGCCAAACTTGCCGATATAAGGAAAACTGCAAAGATGGATGGCTTTAGACCAGGAAAAGCTCCTTTAAGCTTTTTAAAAAAAAAATATGCGCCATCAATTAGAGCAGATATAGTAAAGGAAAAAGTCGATAAAGCAATTGATGATTCTGTTAAGAAAAATAATCTTAATATTGCTCTTGATCCTTCAATTGAGGATGTGACCAATGAGGAGGGAAAAGACTTTAAATTCACTCTAAAATTTGCTCTACTTCCTGAAATTGAATTACCTGATTTCAAGAAGATCTCGATAGAAAAGCCTGAACTAAAAGTGTCTACAAAAGAAGTTGATGAACAACTTGAAAGATTAGCGTCTTTCTCTAAAACTTACGATAAAGAGTCAAAAGTTAAAGCAAAGGAAGGAGATCAACTAACAATAGATGCAGTTGGTTATGTAGATGGTAAAGCATTTGATGGCGGAAAATTGACTGATCATAAACTTGTACTTGGAAGTAAAGCTTTCATTCCAGGTTTCGAAGATCAGCTAATTGGCTCTAAAAAAGGCGACGATATCACAGTTAAGGTAGATTTTCCTAAAGAATATCATGCAAAAAACATTGCTGGTAAGCCGTCAGAATTTAAAGTACAAATAAAAGCTGTTCATAAAGAGGATAAACCAAAGATTGATGATGAATTTGCTAAGAAATTTAAATGCGAATCTCTTGAAGAATTAAAAAAACAAGCAGAGCAGAACATACAAGCATCTTACGATGAACCTATCAGGGTGATGATGAAAATGCATTTATTCGATAAATTAGAAGGAATGCTAAAATTTGATTTGCCTGACACCTTACTAAAAAGAGAATCTGAAATTTTGCAGAAGCAGCTAGAACAGAAAGAAGGTGGAGATGAAGAATTTCAAAAAATGTCTTCGAAGGAAAAAGAAAAGCATGTTACAAAGCTTTCAACAAGACGTGTACGTATCGGTTTGATGCTAGCTGAATATGTAAAACAAGAAAAAGTACAGCTGAAGGACGAAGATATACGTCAAGCTATCTTTGCTCAAGCTAGAAATTACCCGGGTCAAGAAAAAGAGATAATAGAATTTTATCAAAAAGATCGTAGAGCTCTTGAATCTCTAAAAGGACCCGTCTTAGAAGAAAAATCTGTTCAGGAAATTTTCGACAAGGAAATCAAACTAGTGACTAAGTCTTATCCAAAAGACAAGCTAGAGAAGCTACTTGATAAAGAAATAAGAGACTAAAACTACTAAAATCTCTTTAAAAATAAGAACTCCTATACTACTTTTTAATATAAATGATAGTTAAAAAGTAACATAGGGAAGTAATATGAAAACAAGGTCTCAAGATTTTCATTATATCGCTAAGATAACAAGTATTATTGATAAGTGGGTAAATTATCAATTTAGTATAAATATTAATCAAGAATTATTAAATCTGTCTACAATACACAGAGCTATTATAGACTCATATACACCTACGAAACAAGACAATGTCGTGTTAACGCATTGCGCATCTGCAATTTTTGAGTTTCAAGATTATAACAAAACATTACCTAAAGAGTTAATATTTACTATATTTGAGGTTATAAAACATGCCAATGATTCGGACATAAAAAGACTTTACATTGAAAATCTAAATAAGATACTAACATCAAATAGTTATGATATAGATGATAAAAATTATATAGCGAAGTTATATAACCTCAATAAGGCAAATTTGTCTAAGGAATCCAATTTAGAGACTACTTCATCTTCATATAATTCTGATATATCTTCTTTATATTCACATAGTCTAACTGATACTATATCACATGCCTCACATCGTGCAGCATTAGGACATATCGATGACATAATTTATGTTGTAGACAGTGGCATAAACTATAGTTTGTAAAGCAACATTTTATAATACAAAACATTAACCAATACTAGTGCACTTTAAACACAGTTATCCCTGAAGTAACCAAAAATGATGAATAAAAGGTATACATCTTTACGTATACTGATTTACCATTTATACAATACAGAGCTCAAGGCAAGCACAAGACCTTAGCTTCTGTTTTAACTTAATATATATAATTTGGTGGTAATATATTATGAATAAATCAAAATTACTCGCTACTGCATTTGCAAGTGTGGCGCTATCTTTCAGTAGCGTTCAAGCCGATAGCCCAAGCGACATGGAAAAATGCAAGATTGTAAATAAGGACGGAAAAGGATTGATCAAAGAGCATAAGAGCGACTGCGCATCTACAAATAGCTCATGCGCAGGAACAAATGCAGCTGGCGACCCTAACGCTTGGATCTTAGTACCACAAGGTCAATGTGATAAGATCAATGCAGGTGATTATAGCGAAGTGTCAGATGATGTTAAGGACAAAATAGAAGCGTGTGAGGAATAAACCCTGTCTTTATGCATGATCATTTAGTAGGAATTGGCCTAAGATCTCCTCATTTGTTTCAATTTATTGATGAGAAACCTAATATTGGATGGGTTGAAGTACATAGTGAAAACTATCTATCACTTGGCGGAAATGATTTTGAAGCTTTGCTACAAATCCGCAAAAATTACCCAATAAGCTTGCACGGCATCGGTATGTCTCTTGGTTCAAGCTCGGGAGTATGTCACAAACATTTATCCCAGTTAGAAGATCTAATAAAAGATATTGATCCGTTCATGATATCTGATCATTTATCTTGGAGCGTTAATAATGGGATATTCTTGCCAGACCTACTACCAACACCTTTTAACGATGAGTCACTAGAAGTCTTTAGCAGGAATATATCTGAAACACAAAACAGATTAAAGAGACAAATTCTTCTTGAAAATCCTTCTACATATTTTGAATTTACAGAATCGACATATTCAGAAGCTGAATTTCTTAATATTCTGCTTACAAAAACGGGAGCAGGAATGTTGCTTGATGTAAATAATGTATATATTTCTTCCTTAAATAATGGATTCTCTGCAAGCCAGTATATTGATGACATTAATCCGAACTTCATAAAAGAGATACATGTGTCAGGTCATTCCGTTAAGAAAGTTTCAGAAAATGATGCACTCTATATTGATTCACATGATAGTAAAGTATCCGCCCCTGTGTGGAATCTGTACAAAAAATCTATATGCAAATTTGGCAAAGTACCAAGCATGATTGAGTGGGATGTTAATATACCAAAGCTCAGCGTAATACTTAGCGAAGCTGATAAGATCAAAACATATATGGATAATGCCACGTCAAAGCAAGATGAACCAAGTCAAGAGGTGGTTTGTGCATAATCTTGTCACCATTCAAGAAGATTTGCAGGATTCCATTCTAGGAATCAACGCAAAATTAGAATCAATAAAACAGCATGGAAATATTACCTCTAGCCAGCGCATAAAAATTCATAGTGATACTGTTTTTGAAAATTTTATAAATAGCTTAAAAATTACATATCCTGGCATATGGAAACTAATAGGCGAAAATTGTGCTAAAGGGGCTGCCCTTGCATATAGTCATGATACGAATAATTTGGTAAGCAATTCTGAAATCAGAGATTTTGGTGAAAATTTCCCTGAATTTTTGAAAGAGTTTGAATCTGTAAAACACCTAAAATATTTAAAAGATTATGCAACTCTAGAATGGCTAAGATACAGAAGCTATCAAGCTCCTAATGTTCAAATAGCTAAGCTGCAAAATATACAATCAGCATTTGAACATTCTTGTATAGGGTCTTACAAAATATCATTTAATAAATCTGCATTCTTCCTGAAGTCTGAATACCCTCTTATAGATATTCAATCATTACTCGATAATCCCGATTCAGGCAATATCTCACTGAAGAAGCAAGAATCTTTTGTTGCAATCTGCAGAGTACATAAAAAAGTAGAAACATTATTTACAGAAAAGCAAATATGGATATTTTTAAGAGCCTTGAGCGAAGGCAAAACTATTGGTACTGCAATGGAAATATTTACTCAAGATAATGTAAGTAATCAAATATCCAAAGCTATTGGGCTGATGTTAGAAAAACAAATGATAAGTAAAATCACAAAATAATAAAAACTATGATAGAAAAATTACAAAATTGCTGGATCACAAAATTATATTTGTCAGTTACTAGGTTTTCTAATAAATATCTGTTCGACCTATTAGTACTATTTATGAGGCTATGGATGGCACAAATCTTCTGGTATTCAGGGCTTACAAAAATTGCTAACTGGAAGTCAACTATATATCTATTTAAATATGAATATGCAGTACCGCTCATAGATGCAGAAATCGCTGCAATGCTCGCAACCGCAACTGAACTGTCAACTCCTATTCTGTTAATTCTAGGAATAGCCACAAGATTTGCAGCTATCCCTATGCTCATTATGACTGCAGTAATACAATTCACCTATCTGAGCCTTATAGATCACCTATACTGGGCATCATTCCTAGGAACTATAATCCTATACGGAGCAGGAAAATACTCTATTGATAGAATTATTTGCCGCTATTATTGCTGCCCTAGATCTCCTGAAAAACCTTGATTTTCAGGTTGCTGATTTTGCAGTAAGTTATCTCCTGATAGCTGCATTACCTCTCCCTCAACTTGATTTTTAAAACATATGTGGTAGATCTCCTGGTCTTGTTCTTGGGTCAATAAACCCGACTCTTTTATCATATTATAGAACGACGACTTATATTCTATATTATTTGCTAAATTTACTACATTACCCTTAGTCAAAACTTCTTTTTGCTTTTCTTCAGGCAACTCCATTACTTTAGACAAAAATAAATCACCATAGGTCAATTGATCTGCTAAATTTACTACATTATCCGCTGTAACAACTCTCTCTAGCACTGCCGAACTCAATTGATCTGCAGCAAAATTTCCTTTTGAGTCTTTAACTAATGACATTACATTATCTGCTGTAACAACACTCTCTAGCACTGCCGAACTCAATTGATTTACATAAAAAATTCCATTTACAGCTTTAACTAATGGTACTATATTACCCTTAGTCAAAACTTCTTTTTGCTTTTCTTCAGGCAACTCCATTACTTTAGACAAAAATAAATCACCATAGGTCAATTGATCTGCTAAATTTACTACATTATCCGCTGTAACAACTCTCTCTAGCACTGCCGAACTCAATTGATCTACAGCAAAATCTCCATTTGTAGCTTTAACTAATGCTACTATATTATCCTTAGTGAAAATTTCTTTTTGCTTTTCTTCGGGCAGCTTATATATTCTTGAATAAAAGAGAGCTTTACTGTCTAATCTATCTATAAAAACCAACAAATTATCTGAAGTAATAAATTCCTCCAACTTATCACCTAAAAGAAGTGATTCTAATGATTTCTCTATATCAGATTTATACTGACCCAAAGTAGCTAGCAGAGCCTCTATGTCTTTAACAGTTTTGATAGATTTCAATATATCTTCGGGAAGCGCATTTAATAATTTGAACCAAAAATATGGTTTAGCACTACTATCAATTACGTATGAGAATGATCCCAAAATTTCATCATCTTCAACCAGAATTTTTAAATTGTCTTTGCTTAAACTAAAGACAAAATCAATAAATTCTTCACTAATACTCTTTGCTGTAGAGAGTTGGTATATATTCCCAGCACGCATTGATTGTTTAGCATCTTGATTATTCTGTATAATACTTTTCATTATGTCTTTATTACTATCAGAAAATAATGCTTTTAAAACACCATCTTGATTAACAATTTCTCTTACTATGTCTGCACCTAGTAATGACGCATTTTTTATAAAAAAACCACTAACATGCTGACGACCAGCGCATATATCACTTAATAAATACGCTGTATGCTCAACAAGTATAAGCTTTTGAATATCTGGAGATAATCCAAACAACCTATAAATAAAAGAAATCACTACTCCATTATCACGTAATGTCTCTAGCAAATCTTTAGTGATAATATGCTGCTTGTCTTCTTCATCAAAAAGATCATCAATGATCTCAATCTTCTTAGAAAAGTCCTGAGACTCTCTCAATTCTTTAATATAATCTCTCATAATTACAAACCTTTAGTTTTTGCTAGTCTTTCCAACTAATTTCTATGTGCGCCGAGCATGGTGTAGAAGTAGAGGGTTAAAGTCCCTTATGAGCTGAATTGAAGCGGTTCATTAGCTGACGCAAGGTTAGATCCGTGAGGGTCTAGCTGAAGGAAGCGGAAGGCAAAATAAGACTAAGACGAACAGAAACTTAGTAGTAGGCTGTTATGACTGGGTAACCTGCCATTATACAGAATAACC
>Ga0206126_10005573_pt1 | contig 11509 bp, 7 predicted proteins | sample Helgoland_Spring_5_FD_148621 | JGI IMG/M metagenome (GOLD analysis project Ga0206126, IMG submission 148621) | Pelagic subsurface seawater microbial communities from Kabeltonne, Helgoland, North Sea - Helgoland_Spring_Bloom_20160412_1 | ecosystem: Environmental > Aquatic > Marine > Epipelagic ...
TCGCTGCTATGGAAGGTACAGAAACAGCCAATGTATCTGCTTCAGGAATGGGGGCTATCACTCCAGTATTATTGCAATTATGTGGCGCAGGTGATCATATTGTGTCCAGTAGAACTATTTATGGAGGTACCTATGCATTTTTAAAGAATTTTACACCTAGGTTAGCTATTCAAACTTCTTTTGTAGATATTACAAATTTAGAAATAGTGGAGGCTTCAATTACTGAGAATACCAAGGTTTTATATTGTGAATCTGTGAGTAACCCTTTATTAGAGGTAGCCGATATTAAAGGATTAGCTGCATTAGCAAAAAAGTATTCGTTAACGCTGGTAGTAGACAATACATTCTCACCATTGTCTATTTCTCCTATTCAATTAGGAGCAGATGTTGTGGTGCATAGTCTAACTAAATTTATTAATGGTTCTTCAGATGCAGTAGGTGGTGTTGTTTGTGGAAGTCAAGAATTTATAGACCAATTAAGAAGTGTCATAGATGGTGCTTGTATGCTTTTGGGATCTACCATGGATAGCCTTCGTGCTTCCTCAATTTTAAAGAATTTAAGAACACTTCATATTCGTATGAAGCAACACAGTTATAATGCTTCTTATTTAGCCAATAAGTTTGAAGCTGATGGTATAAAAACAGTGTATCCTGGATTAGAATCCCATCCATCCCATCAACTATTTACTTCTATGATGAATACTGAATATGGATACGGAGGAATGTTAACTATAGATGCAGGTTCTCTAGAAAAAGCCAATGCACTCATGGAAGCTATGCAACATAACAACGTTGGTTATTTAGCAGTAAGTTTAGGTTTTTATAAAACATTATTTTCCGCTCCAGGAACTTCTACTTCTTCAGAAATTCCTGAAGAAGAACAAGTAGAAATGGGTTTATCAGATGGTTTAATTCGTTTTTCAATAGGGTTAGATAACAATATCGAAAGAACGTATCAGACCATAAAAAAGTGCATGAAAGAGGTTGGGGTTTTAACTAGTGAATCTTTAGTTTCAAATTAAAAATCTCTAAAAGCTCTGTAGAATAATTCTTTAGATAATTTGTTCATGTTGCTATCTTTAAATCTTTCTTCTGAAAGACTTTTTGTGTTCCATCTTTTTCCTTCTTTGATTAATTTAAAGCTAAATAGAGAAGATGTTGAATCTTTTTGATCAAGTAATGGGTAGCGTAAATCTTTATAAATAACTTGATTGTTGTTTAAAGAACTTAACGTGTAAAATTCATTACTAAACCATCGTAATGTTCTTATGTCTGGATGATTAACATCCACAAGAGTATGGTTCTTAGGAATATTTATAAAGTTGGTAGGTCTTGTGTTGTTATCAAAAATTGAATAAAAAGCCATCGTGTAATTTTTATCAGTTTCTGCAACTGCGTACCATAAAACATTGTTTAAAATTGTGGGTTGTGCGCTAAATTTTGAATAGTTAATGTTCGCTTTCTGAAAAGACTTTTTAAAAGTTTGATTTACATATATTTTATTACCAATGGTAAAGATCATATATGCAGAGCTAAGATAAAGGCCAGCTTTTGTCCATCTTCTTCGTGTAGGGTTTTTTCGATTAAAAAACATAGCAATAATCATACATAGTAGAAAGGGAAGGGTGTATAGTGGATCTGCAACAGCAATGTTATTAAAAGCTACTCTATAACCTGAAAAGGGTAAAAATAATTGTGTTCCATAGGGAGTGAAACTATCGAGAATTGGGTGGGTAAAAATAGATAAAAAGAACAACCAGATCCAATCTTTTAAGTTAGTTGTTCCTTTTCTTTTAGGCCCATAATCGTAGGCTTTTGAACTTATAAAGCCAAAGATAAAGGCTCCTAAAATTGCAAAAATAATAGAATGCATAAATCCTCTATGAAAAGCTAGGCTGTCTATTTCATTGGAATAATAAAGACTCCCAATAAGTACATCTAAGTCTGGAATTGTACCACCAATAGCCCCAAAGAGAATGGCTTTATTTCCTATTTTCTTTCCTAAAGCTATTTCGCCACAAGCAGCTCCTAAAACAATCTGAGTAATTGAATCCATGGATGCAAATGTAACCAACTCATTTCACTTGCATAGCTTCTTCTAAAATCGTAACATTACAAAACAAAAACTGAAAATATGCAAGACCAAGAAAATCTTTCAGAGATAAAAATACAAGACCAAAAAATTATGGAGAATAGTGAGCTTTCAATTTTTGAGGCTGTGATTCCTATCATCATTTTAGTAGGGCTGTTGGCCTATAATGTTTTTATTTTTGGAGATGATTCATTAAGTGGTTCAAATCAGTTTATATTATTAATAGGAGGAGCCGTAGCAGCAATAGTAGGTTTTAGAAATAGGGTTTCTTTTTCTAGAATGATGGATGAGGTTGCAGAGAATGTTAAGTCTACCTCTAGTGCTATATTTATTCTATTAATGGTAGGGGCATTAGCAGGTACCTGGCTGGTCAGTGGAATTATACCTACAATGATCTATTATGGATTACAGATTTTAAACCCCACAATTTTCTTACCAGCATGTTTAATTATTTGTGCGGTTATTTCTGTAGCAACCGGAAGTTCTTGGACTACTTCAGCAACAGTAGGTATTGCGTTAATTGGAATTGCGGGTGCTTTAGATATTTCTCTAGGAATGACAGCAGGAGCTGTTTTATCTGGTGCTTATTTTGGAGATAAAATGTCACCAATGTCAGATACAACGAACTTAGCTCCAGCAATGGCAGGAACAGATTTATTCACACATATAAAGTATATGTCTTACACTACAGTTCCTACATTTATAGTAACCCTAATTATTTTTATAATCATAGGACTTACACTTACTGTTAATGGTGATGCAGATACTTTAGCGATGCTGGCAGATATAGACAAGGCTTTTAATATTAGTCCTTGGTTATTTTTAGTGCCAGTTATGGTAATTGGTCTTATCATAAAAAAAACACCTCCCTTAATAGCTTTGCTAGCAGGAACTCTTTTAGCAGCAATTTTTGCCTTATTTTTTCAGCCACAAATTATTATGAATATTGCAGGTGCAACTGAATTAACATTTAACTCAGCCTACAAAGGATTGATGACTGCAATAACTGTAGATACGGCTATAGCAACAGACAATGAAATTTTAGCAAAGTTGTTTACAGCTGGAGGTATGGCAAAAATGATGGGAACGATCTGGCTTATTTTATGTGCTATGATTTTTGGAGGAATTATGGATGCTATTGGAGCTTTGGCAAAGATTAGTAGCTTTATGTTACAACTTTTTGATTCTGTTTTTGGGTTATTTGCCAGCACAGTATGTACATGTATTGGATTAAATTTTACCGCTTCAGATCAATATTTGGCGATAGTAGTGCCAGGTAAAATGTATTCTAAAGCTTTTAAAGAAAAATGCTTGGCTCCTGAAAACTTAAGTAGAACCCTAGAAGATTCTGGAACAGTTACTTCAGTATTAATACCCTGGAATACCTGCGGGGCTTATCATTCTGGTGTATTAGGAGTAAGTGTTGGAGAGTATTTTATCTATGCAATTTTTAATTGGTTATCACCATTTACAACGTTATTGTTTGCTGCATTCAGAATTAAAATTAGACAGTTAGCAGCTAAATAATAGTTAAATAAACCAATTCCACACCAGTCCAAATCTTATGGTGAAATCTCTGTAAGGATAATTTGGAGCAGAGAAATAATTTCTAGTTCCAAAGTCAGAAAGTGCATTGTCTACTCTAAAGAAAATTCGAGTTCTTCTAATTTGTGCATTAAAAAAGATATCTACTGAAGGAAATCCAATTTCTTCAGAATTTTGAAGTGTAAATTCTGCTAATAATGGATTATAGGCATTTGCCTTGTAGGATGTAAAATAGTTAAAGGTAGCACCAATTTGAACCTGCATAGGTTTTCCTTTAAACCAATAATCTCTGTAATATAAAGTATTTCTAGTAACTAGTTCTGGAACTCTAAAAACCGAAGATCCACCACTAACATTTTGATACATAAGGGTGTTATCTAAAGCAAATCTTTTGTAAGCAAATTCCTTATTAACTTTCACTTTTAGATACGTAATATTGTCTACATATTGTTTTGGTTTGTTGTCTTCACCAAAATATGTATAGTTTTCAATATTAGTTAGATGGATGTTAGTACTTAACCACTTAGAATCAAATTGAAACCCTAGGTCTTGTGTTCTTATGTTTTCAAAATCATTTTCCCAATTATATTCGTCATAGGTGCTTTGATAAAGTAAGAAATTATAATTTGGAGATTTAGAATTTAATAGAATACTAGCTTTAATGCTGAATAAACTGTCTTTTTTGTAGGATAAATTCCCTTGAAGATTGGTTCCTGCAAGTCTTGCTGATCCTGGAGTGATTTCACCAGTAGCATCTAATTGAAATTTATTCACTTTAGCTTTCCAGTCTGCCCCAAAAGATGCAGCACTACCCTCTAGCTTTAGTTTAGTAATTCCGCTAGTTTGATTGATAATTTTATCATACCCGTAGGAATAATTCATGATATTAGATTTTACCCTAAAAGTTCCTAAAATGTATTTAGAATTAAACTCTAAGAAAAATTGATTTTTTAGAAAAGAGTTTTTAACTACATCTCTAATATTTCCTGAAAAATTAGTACTCCCTAAAAAATTTGTAGGTGAGTTTTGTAAGAATTCGTAGCCTTTTTTACTGCTTTCAAAAACATGACCTACTTTTAGATTGGTAAAATCTTTTTGATCTACAGAGTCTTTAGAAGCAAGTAGTTGGTAGTCTTGTTCTAAATAAAGTCTGGAGGTTTCCAAGAGGTTCTCCGTGTCAATTAAATTTACATCTAGCCTGGCTCTATCTGAAAAATTAGGGTCATTTTCAAGAAAAGCTACCAAAGATTCGTTTGTTAAACCTCCACTTTCCTCATTTAAAACATCCTGAGTAGAAATATGTCCTCTGATAGCGTACTCACCTTTTTTAGTTTCATAATGAAAAGTAGTTCTAAAATTACCCTGGCTTACCAGAGATGCTCTATATTTTCCCAGAGAGCGTAATCCAGTGTAAGCAATTGAAACATTTAATCTTCTCGAAAAATTTAAGGTGAAAAAAGAATCTAAAAATCTACCTTGTTCTAGGGTAGTTAAAAACATAATCTCTGATGTGGTAGTAGGAACTTCAAAGTAATTTATATCCTCGACTTCTTTATAAGAGAACTGTTTTGCAGTAAAGCCTATATCTGGTGTATTGGTTATTCTATCAAAATCATATGTTAATCGATTAAAAGTTTGACCAATATTGTGAAAAGGTAACAAACCAAAATGGTCTCTTCTTAAAAAATTAAATTTATAATGTTTGTTTATATTGAGAGTTGTGTCTATATATGTAGTGTCATTAAAGTATGAAAAAATCTTATAATCAGTGTAGAAGGTTTTAGCACTTAATTTAATTTTTTTTGTACCACTATTATCTTGAGAAATACTATCATTAAGCATAAAATTACTTTTATCCTTCGTTCTCCTTTGCTTATCTAGAGACTTTAATTTTTGACCGAGTGCATGCGTAGTTGAAAGGCTAGCTAGAAAAAGGAAGTAAATTATTCTTTTCATTGAAAAATCTTCTGCAAAACAAAAGTAAACTTTTAAATGGAAAAGAATTCAAATAATTATCTTGAAAAAATGTTAATTTGGCAGTATGTTAAAAAATAATTTTAGTGGGTTTCAATTAGAGGTAGGCACAGATGAGGCTGGAAGGGGTTGTTTATCTGGGCCAGTAGTAGCAGCAGCTGTTATTTTACCTGCTAATTTTAAACACGAATTATTAAATGATTCTAAACAATTGTCAGAATACAAAAGAGAGATACTCCGTCCTGTAATTGAAAAAGAAGCATTGGCATATGGTATTTCTTTTGTTCATCACAATGAAGTAGATCAACTAAATGTCTTGCAAGCATCAATTACAGGGATGCAGCGTTCTATTAGCAACATGAAAATTGTTCCTGAATATATTATTGTGGATGGCAATAAATTTAGAAAGTATCTCAACATTCCATACCAAACTATAGTAAAAGGAGATGCTAAATATATGAGTATTGCAGCAGCATCAGTTTTGGCAAAAACTTATAGAGATGATTTTATGAAAAAAATTCATCAAGAATTCCCAGTATATAATTGGAAAAAAAACAAAGGGTATCCAACCAAAGAACATAGAAAAGCTATCAAAGAGTTTGGTATTGCAAAATATCACAGAAAAACATTTAAACTATTACCTGTGCAATTAAAATTAGATGTCTGATTCAAAAGCTTCTACATCAAAAAGATCTTTAAAATGGATTAATATTTTACTTTTGACTTCATTTAAATTTATTTTTTTTCCTAGTTCAACTTCTAAAGAAGTGACAGCCTTTCCTTTGATTCCACAAGGGATAATATGATCAAAATAGCCAAGGTTAGTATTAACATTCAAAGCAAAACCATGCATAGTTACCCAACGACTACTTCTAATACCCATGGCACAAATTTTTCTAACAAATGGTGTTCCAGTATCTATCCAAACTCCGGTTTCGCCTTTACTTCTCTCACCTTTAATTCCGTATTCAGCTAATGTTCTTATAATTACTTCTTCTAGCAAACGCAGATATTTGTGTATGTCTGTAAAAAAATTTTCAAGATCTAAAATAGGATATCCTACAATTTGTCCAGGTCCGTGATAGGTAATGTCTCCCCCTCTGTTTATTTTGTAATAGGTCGCTTTTTTTTCTTTCAATTGTTGTTCGTTAATCAATAGATTGCTGAGGTCTCCACTTTTTCCGAGAGTGTATACATGAGGGTGCTCAACAAAAAGAAAATAGTTTGAAGTAGGTTTGTGGGTACTTTCTTTTCTGTTGTGTCTTTTTATAGCTATAATTCCATCCAGTAAAGAAGTTTGGTATTCCCAGATATGTTTATAATCTCTTAACCCTAAATCTCTTAGTGAAATTTTTTTATTACTATCCATTGAAAGCAAATATAAATATTTAGTTATATTTGATGCACTACTAAGCCCTTTTTTATCTAACACTAATATCCATGAAAAAAAGTTTACTCACCATTATCTTTTATTCAATATTTATGACTGGATTTACCCAGTCTTTTTATTGGGAGAAAATAAAAATAATACCTTCTGAAAAGAATTCTTTTTTAAAAAATTTTAATGAAAATAAATATCAAGTATTTTCTTTAGATCTAGATAAACTTAAAGCTCAACTAGATGGTGTGCCTTCAAGAAATAATATTAGTTCTAGCTCAATGGCTGAAATTTATTTTCCAGACAATAATGGAGGTATGGAGCGATTTCAAGTTTCAGAAACTTCTACTTTAGCGCCCGAGATTGCATTAAAGTATCCTAATATAAAAACATATATTGGCTTTAGTCTAGATAATCCAGGAACCAGAATTCGTTTTAGTATTACTCCTCAGGGATTAAAAACGATGTCTACGTATCCTAACAAACCAACTCTTTTTACGGTTCCATTAAACAAAGGGAATGTATCACAATATATTACCTACGACAGAAACGTAAGAATTGATTCAAAAGAAGATTTTGAATGTTTAACAGAGAATGAATATGTACCGATCAAAGAAATTACTTCTTTTAATAGAGATGCTAACGATCAAATTTTACGAACTCTAAGAATAGCAATATCAACTACAGGTGAATACACTAACTTTTGGGATGATGGAGACAATACAAATGGTGATGCCCAAGAAGATGCTTTAGCGGCTCTAGTTTCTACATTAAATAGAACTAACGAAGTTTTTGAAGTAGATATGGCTGTCACATTTCAACTAGTGTCTGGAACAGAGATTATTTATCCCACAGCCTCAACAGATCCATATTCAAGTAGTAGCCCTAATGGTCAATTACAGTCAACACTTACATCTGAGGTGGGCGAGTCTAATTATGATATTGGACATTTATTTGACTATGGAAGTAATAATGGAAATGCAGGATGTATTGGGTGTGTTTGTGTAGATGGACAGAAAGGTAGTGGTTTTTCATCTCATCAATTTACTGACAACGATGGTGGACCTTACATGGATGATTTTTTTGACATAGATTATGTGCCGCATGAAATTGGTCATCAAATGGGAGGGAATCACACTTTTTCAATGAGTAGCGAGGGAACCGGTGTGAATTATGAACCTGGAAGTGGAACTACAATTATGGGATATGCCGGAATCACTGGTGCTGACGACGTTCAAGACCATAGTGATCCTTATTTTCATTATGGAACTATTAATCAAGTTTTAAATAATTTAGAAAACAAAACATGTTGGACTTCTACAGTAATTACAAATAATCCACCTGTTGCAAATGCCGGATCCGATTATACGATTCCTCAAGGAACTGCTTTTAAACTAGTAGGCTCGGCTACCGATTTAGATGAGAGAGATGTATTAACATATTCATGGGAACAAGTAGACGACGGAATTACTACCAGAAGTACTTTTGGGCCTACTAAAACATCAGGTGCTGTATGGAGATCAAGACCGCCAAGTACAAACCCAACTAGATATATGCCTGTAAAATCTCGAGTTTTATCTGGTGAATTAACAGAAACCAATCCTGGTGTAACAGTTGATAATATTTCGTGGGAAACGGTATCCACAGTTGCTAGATCTTTAGATTTTGCTTTAACCGTTAGAGATAGATCAGAAACCAATGGCACAGGACAATTTCCACAATCAGATTTTGATTTCATGACCGTTACCGTAGATGGAAATTCTGGACCATTTGCTGTAATTTCACAAACAGCAAATGAAACATGGAATGTGGGTGAAAGCCAAACAGTTACTTGGGATGTTGCAGGAACTGCTTCAGGTATTGTAAACACTCCAACGGTTAATATTTATCTATCTACAGATGGAGGGCTTACATTTCCTTTTTTAGCAGCAAATAATGTTGCAAATGATGGAAGTCATACCTTTTCTGTACCCCCAACTAATGGTGATTCCAATCAATTAAGAATAATGGTAGAAGGGAATGATAATATTTTTTACGCTGTAAATTCAACAAATTTATCATTACAACAATCAGAATTTGTTATAACTATTGAAGAACCGTCTGTTGCAGTTTGTTCGCCAAATGATGTTATCTATAATTTTACCTACAATACCTTCCAAGGATTTACAGGTACTACATCTTTTTCAACTCTAGGCTTGCCTTCTGGATTAAATGCAACATTTAGCTCTAATACAGCCAGTACAGATGGAGAAGATATAGAATTAGTTATTAGTAATATTGGTTCAATTAATGAAGGAACTTATGATTTTCAAATTATTGGTACTTCAGGAGCTATAGTCAAGAATGCTGATGCAAATTTCTCAGTATTTTCAACTTTATCTGAAATTCCTAACCTAACAACTCCAAGCGATAGTGGAGGTGGGGTAGGTTTATCACCTACTTTTTCGTGGGATGTCATTTCAAACGCAAGTTCCTATGATATAGAAATTGCCTCAGATTCTGAGTTTAGTTCAATTGTAGCTAGTGAAAATAGTACAACAAATTCATATACTGGAGCTACTTTAAATCAATCAACTACGTATTATTGGAGAGTAAAAGCTAAAAACACATGTGGAGATGGAGACTTTTCTCCCACAAGTTCTTTTACCACTCAAAATTGTACTGTGTGTATATCTACTGGGAATAGTGACTGGGAAACCAGTACAACAAGAGTAGTTTTTAACACGATAGACAATTCATCTGGAAAATCAGGAGGATATAGTGATTATACAGATATTAGTACTAGCGTAAAAGCTGATGAAGTTCATGAATTAACAATTCAGGTAAATACAGATGGTAATTATACTTTAAATACACTGGTTTGGATAGATTGGAATCAAGATTGTGATTTTGATGATGAAAATGAAGAGTATGACCTTGGAACAGCCTTAGATGTAGAAGATGAAACTACAACATTAAGCCCTTTATCTGTAACAATACCTTCAGATGCTTTATTGGGTTCAACAACAATGAGAGTATCTACCAAGTATCTTACAGATCCAACCTCTTGTATGACTGATGAAGACGCTGAGGTAGAGGACTACACTATTGAGGTGATTGATGCAACAGCTTCTTTGGATAATGATACTTTTGAGGGTTTTAATTTATACCCTAATCCATCCAATGGGAATTTTAACTTGCAGTTTAATGCAGAATCAACTGAGAGCGTAGAAATCCAATTATATGATTTAACTGGAAGGTTGGTAAAAGAGTTACAATTCTCTAATATATCATTACGATTTTCTGAAAGTATTTCTTTTCAAAATACAGCTAAAGGATTCTATGTGTTAAAGATTAAGAATGGTGCTAAACAAACTTCAAGAAAATTAGTGATTGAATAAGTATCTAAAATTATTTTGTTATTAAAAAAATTAAAGGGTTGTCTAAATAGGCAACCTTTTTTTGAACTATTTTTAAATTGTGGATGTTATAAAATTAAATAAATTACTTTTGTTCTATGTCTATAGAAGTACAATCTGTTACAAAATCTTATGAAACTCAGTTGGCGTTAAATGAAATTAGTTTCTCTGCTAGTAAAGGTGAAATTATTGGATTTTTAGGTCCAAATGGTGCTGGGAAATCTACCATGATGAAGATTTTAACCGGATTTATTTTACCTACAAAAGGAACTGTTTTTATATCAGGTATTAATGTCTTAAAAAATCCGATAGAAGCAAAAGCTCATATAGGATATCTTCCCGAACAGAACCCATTGTATGAAGATATGTATGTGAAGGAATATTTACAATTTCAGGCATCAATTTTTAAGGTTCCAAAAGAGACTATTGAAACAGTTGTTAATACTGTTGGTTTAAAGCCAGAAGTTCATAAAAAGATTGGTCAACTATCAAAAGGATATCAACAACGGGTGGGCATAGCTGCAGCTATTATTCACAATCCAGATGTATTAGTTTTAGACGAACCTACCACAGGATTAGATCCAAACCAAATTCAAGAAATAAGAACCTTAATTAAAGAGTTAGGAAAAGATAAGACAATTTTATTTTCTACTCATATTATGCAAGAAGTAGAGGCTGTTTGTGATCGAGTGATTATTATAAAAAAAGGAGAATTGCTTGTAGATAAACCAATTAAAGAGTTGAAGAAAAGTAATGAACAAACTATAGAGGTTACTTTTGATTACAAGATTGAAGAACAATTTATTCAGATGCTACCAAATATGATATCTTTTAAGAATAACTTTGATAATACTTGGTATATAACCTTTGATTCATCTGAAGATATGAGACCTGTAATTTTTGATTTTGCTAAAGAAAATGGATTAAAAATTTTAGAGTTAAATTCCAAAAATCAAAGTTTGGAAGTGTTTTTTTCTGAGCTTACTGCTTAATTCAATTTGAAATTAACATGTTGATCTTCTAGTTTTTTTAAGAGCTCACTACTAATCTTTATTTTTGTGTTTCTGCTAGGAACTTCCAACTCTATTTCTTCTTGTACATCATAAATTACAAACCTTAGAG
>Ga0206126_10005580_pt1 | contig 11498 bp, 9 predicted proteins | sample Helgoland_Spring_5_FD_148621 | JGI IMG/M metagenome (GOLD analysis project Ga0206126, IMG submission 148621) | Pelagic subsurface seawater microbial communities from Kabeltonne, Helgoland, North Sea - Helgoland_Spring_Bloom_20160412_1 | ecosystem: Environmental > Aquatic > Marine > Epipelagic ...
TTTTCACGATTGATGAGACCAAAATTCTCTACCAGCTGAAACGCCAGCCCGCGGGCGGTTCCTTTCAGCGGTGCAGCTTGCAGATCGTGAAAAATCTTCATTCGGTTACGCAGATGCGCGCGGGTCCATTTTTCAACCCGTTGACGAATTTTTTCGCGGTCGGTCCCCTGCAGCATATCGTTGTGAATGACCTCAATCCCGGGAAACAGCAGGCTTTCGCCCTTGACCAGGTGGCCGACCTGATTTTCCCGCCACAGCAGCTGACCCGCTTCGGTGAGTCTAAAAGCACCGTCGTTGTCGGCCAGTAGCTGCTGAACTCGATTTTCAACCTCTTTAACCATCACGCGCCTTGCAGCCGTGAAAACGGGTCGAGCGGAAGCGTCCATGATCGACGGATCTGGTGAAAAGACCAGGCCCTTGATATGACCAACGTGTTCGCCCTCAACCTTGACCGTGCCTTCCTTTGCATCGATCTCTGCGTTCAACTCTGCCCCGTCCATGAGTACCCTCGCCATAATCGTCGCCCGACGATCTACAAATCGCTGCGTTAATCGTTCGTGTAACGCGTCTGATAATTTGTCGTCAATTTTTCGCGCCTTTTCCTGCCAATACTTGGCGTTTGTTACCCAAGAGGCGCGGTGTGAGATAAAAGTCCACGTGCGAACTGACGCAATTCTGTTCACGAGCGTATCGATGTCGCCCTGCAAGTTGTCGAGGCGCGAGACGTGCTGTTCGACAAAATCCTCTGGAACGCGGCCAACACCGCGCACCAGATGGCGGTAATGGCCGTGTGTTGCTCAAACAGTGTTTTGCGGAAGTCCGGCACTTGTGCGACATCCCAGAGCGTTCGCAGTGCCGCTCTAGATCGAGCCATTCCGGCGACATCTTCGTCCTTTAGCAGCACTTTGAGTGCCTGGTGATCTTCGGCGTCGCGGGTTCGGCTGAGCAGCGGGTGAGGGGGCGGTTTTTCGAGAGAGCGCAACAGTCCCGACGGTGAGCTGAAATCCAGATTGCGCGACCGCCATTGCAGCATTTCAACCGGATCAAAGCGGTGATTCTCCACCGCCTCCACAATTTCTTCAGGAAAGCCGCCGATCTCTGTGGTGGTGCAGAAGGTGCCGTTGTTCATGTGTCGCCCGGCCCGGCCGGCAATCTGACCGATTTCCGGCGCGCGCAACCGACGCGCCTGGCGACCATCAAACTTGCTGGTTTTAGCGAACGTCACGTGGTCCAGGTCCATATTCAGGCCCATCCCGATTGCGTCAGTCGCTACGAGATAATCGACCTCTCCGGCCTGATACATCTCAACCTGAGCATTCCGCGTACGAGGGCTCAGCGCCCCTAGAACGACGGCGCATCCTCCGCGCATCCCGCGCAGATTTTCCGCAACGTGATAAACGTCAGAGGCTGAAAAGACGACGATGGCGCTGCGCCGGGGGACTTTTTGCAGCCGTTTGGGTGAGACGTAATTCAATTCGGAGAATCGAGGCCTGGTTTCGATCTCGCAATCGGGCAACAGCTCTCGAATGACCCCGGCCATGGTATCAGAGCCCATGAACATGGTTTCCATCGTGCCTCGCGCATTCAGCAGGCGGTCTGTGAACACATAGCCACGTTCAGGATCCGCACTGATTTGAATTTCATCTATCGCCAGAAACGAAACCGATACATCCAACGGCATGGCCTCGACCGTGCAGATCCAGTAGCGGGGATTTTGAGGGATTATTTTCTCTTCGCCGGTGACCAGTGCCACCTGCGAAACGCCTTTCTCTTGGACCACTTTGTCGTAGTTTTCGCGGGCGAGAAGACGCAGGGGAAACCCGATCATACCTGTCGCGTGACCCAGCATCCGCTGGAGGGCGAGGTAGGTTTTTCCGGTATTGGTAGGGCCGAGTACCGCGGTCATCGGCCCTTCGTATTTGGCACCATTCATGTGGTGGAGACCTCTGTCGTACAGGTATTGCGCTGAAATGGAGCTAGCGCATAACCTTATGAACGGAGAGTGACAATCTGCGCCCGTTTCCGCAAGCGCGCATTTCCTATTGGAGGCCTACGATAGCTTCTTTTACGCGGAGTTTTTCTTTTTTGAGATGTTGAAGCCGAAGGCCGTCTGGAAGGGGCCGTTTTTGTTCGTCCATAATGGACCGTTCGAGTTGCTGGTGCCGTGTTTGTAAAGATGTCGAATAGGACAAGCCTCATACTCCCTGCTTTGCTCGATTAACACATATACCATGGGCGCAAGGGAGGGCTGCGTCAAGTGTTGCACAAGGCGCAACCATTGCATTTTTTGCGGCGAATTTACACTTATGGGCTGTAAGCCACTGAAAACATACGCGAAAAGATGGTTCTGCGTTATGCGCCCATGACCCGTTTTCTCAGGCCTCCAAGAGCCCCGAATGCTCGGACAACGTTTCTCAACCGGCGTTCCAGAAACCGCTTGGTCGCCGTTAACTCAGGATCATCATTGGCGAGCCAGTAGGTCAGCGTCGCGCCATAGACCCCTGAAAGTAAGGTTCGCTTGGTCACGTGGTTGAAATCCCGATCCGGCGCGCCCACGGCGTTCCAGGCCGCATCTGCGGTTGCCCAGGTGAGTCGAGTCCCGGTGTAAATATGATGGGGCAGGGCGAGGTGCGAAAGCCCGCGTCGCACGGCTTCCTTCACCGGGGCCGCCTGCTCAAGACGCGCGCTGAGTATGCGATGAAGCTGGTCAGTGACGCCCAATTCGTCAAAGCCGTCCTCGGAAACGACGGACAGCATGCGCTCGTCCGCCAGTTTAGAGTGCCCGGCGATCATCGAAATTGGCGTAGGGAACCAATCCATGGCCAGCGGCAAGGGAGTCCCGGTTTCTTCGGCAGCACGTCGAAGGGCGGCATTGCTCCATCCGTCAAAGGCTGCGTGTTGAGCTACGGCGTCGATCAGGGCGGTGTGGTCATAAGTCTCTGTCATCCCATGGAATTGTGCTTTCCCACCCCGCTCGTCAACCTGTCGCGGTGTCTCACCGTTCTGGCCCTGCTTTTAACAGGGGTTTCCATGCGCAATATGCACGGCCCAAGGCTTTGCTTTTTGTGAGGCTTTTGCTAAACACCATCTGAACTTGCGCGGATCGTCTGCGCGAGGACGAGTTTTATTTGCCCGTCTCCGGGCTTTGCTAAGGTTAGGAAGCATTCCGTGGAAGTATCCGTTCGCGACAACAATGTAGATCAGGCGCTGCGCGCCCTGAAGAAGAAACTACAGCGCGAAGGTGTGTTCCGTGAAATGAAGCTGCGTCGCCACTTCGAAAAGCCATCTCAGCGCCGCAAGCGCGAGAAAGCTGAAGCGGTTCGTCGTTACCGCAAGGTGATGCGTAAGCGCATGGAGCGCGAAGGCTACTAGGCCCTTCGCACCAGCGGGCACGGTTCGGCCGTGATTGACGCTCATTTACGCAAGTACATCGACCCGACGACAGACCGCGCCGCTTCCTGGTTTGTCGGTCGGGGTGTAAGTGCCGATCAGATTACGCTGGTCGGCTTTTTTATTGGCATGATCGCTGTTCCTGTGCTGTGGCTAGGCTTGCCGCTGGTCGCACTGGTGTTGATCCTGCTCAATCGGATTGCCGATGGCCTCGATGGTGCCGTCGCGCGGCAGACCGGTCCGACGGATCGGGGCGGGTTCCTTGATATCTGCCTGGATTTCTTCTTTTACAGCGCTATTCCTTTTGGCTTCGCCCTGATGAACCCAGACCAGAACGCGCTGGCCGCTTGTTTCTTGATTTTCAGTTTCATTGCCACCGGGGCCTCGTTCCTCGCTTTTGCGATTTTTGCGGAAAAACGGGGGATCAGCACCGACTTGCGGGGGCAGAAATCGCTCTATTATCTGGGGGGATTAACCGAAGGTTTTGAAACCATTCTGTTTCTGGTGCTCGTGTGCCTGTTTCCCGGCGCATTTTGGTGGATGGCCATCGTTTTCGGCGGCATGGCGTGGATCACCGCGATCAGTCGCGTGATCGCGGGTTGGAACGCCTTCCGCTAGGCACTTTTTTAATCCAGCTCTTCCGGCATGGGTTGCCCGTGTTTGCCGAACAACACCCGCTGACGCTCCACCATATTATCGACGTCGAAGTCGTGGATGAGTTCGTTGAACATGCGGTGCCAATTGATCTCGGCGCCGAGGTGCATAAACACTGAGCCCAACCCGATTGCAGCCCGATCCATAAACACGAACTCCCGCGGCAGTTTAACCCCGCCCACACGCTTGAGTTCCTGATGTACATTTCGAGCAACTTCGGCACCGTATTCGCCGGTGTTGGTCTGGGTGATCAGGCGCGGTTTGTCTTCAAGCAGGGGCTGAAAAATGAACCCGGCCCAAACATGCAGCACTTCAATCAGCTCACGCGTGATATCCGTAAACCCCCAGGCTTCGTAGGCTGAAACCGCCAGGTCTTCATCACCTGTCTGGAGCGCGTCGTAGAGGTCTTTCACGCCCTTTACGAATTTAGCCTGGAAGAAACGGACACAGCCGAAGTCCAGCATGTTTATGCTCAGATCGTCTCGGATGGTGTAGTTCCCGAAGTGCGGGTCACCATGGATGACGCCATAGTTGTAGAACGGGACATACCACGCTCGGAACATGTTCGTGGCCACGGTCCGGCGCGCCTCGTCCGACGCACCACCTCGGATAAAGTCTATCAACGGGCTTCCGTGGACCCATGACATGGTCAGCAGCCGCTCAGTCGAAAACGCTTCATGAACGGCCGGAACGTGCACGACGGATTCGTTTGCGAGCATCTCATCGTAGAGCCTCAAATGCCGGGCTTCGCGCACGTAATCCAGCTCCTCCCGCAGGCGGGCGGACAACTCAACAAACACGCCTGACGGGTCGATCGCCTTGTCGTAACTCCGGTACACGCCAAAGGCCCAGGCGAGCTGGCGCAAATCGGCTTCGACTGCGCTGGACATATCGGGATATTGCAGCTTGCAGGCGACATCGGTTCCATCTGGCAAGACTGCGCGATGCACTTGACCAAGGGAAGCAGCGGCGGCGGCTTCGCGCTCAAATGACTGGAACTTGCTTTGCCAATCCGCGCCAAACTCTGATTTCATCCGCCGCTTAACGAATGTCCACCCCATTGGTGGAGCGTTTGACTGGAGTTGGCGCAGGTCCTCGGCATATTCTTTCGGCAAGGCGTCCGGGATCGACGCCAGCAGCTGCGCTGCTTTCATCAAAGGTCCCTTCAGGTCGCCCAGCGCGTCTTTCAGAGCTGCAGCGTGCTTGCCCTGATCCAACTTGGTACCCAGAACGCGGTTTGCGCCAAGTTGCACCGCGAGGCCACCCAGTGATGTTCCAACACGCGTGTAGCGCCGCAAGCGGCTGCCCAGTCGATTTTCGTCCATGCGATCTGTCATAGGTCAGATATGGGTCGTTTAAGATCCATCGAAAGCCCCCCCAAAAGGTCGCAGGTCAGCGACCCTGTCATGTGGAGGTTGCGACCTAAAGTGTCTCCAACTCATCAATGAAACTCTCAAGCAAGCTCAGGCCCTGACGCCAGAAACTGGGATCTCGCGCATCAAGGCCGAACGGCGCGAGCAGCTCGTGGTGCCGCTTGGTGCCGCCTGATGCCAGCATTTGCATATACTTCTCAGCAAAGCCCGTTTCGCTGTTCTGGTAGACCGCATAGAGCGAGTTCACCAGGCAATCCCCAAACGCGTAGGCATAGACGTAGAACGGCACATGAATGAAGTGCGGAATATAGGACCAGTAGTCACCATACTCATCGACATTCAGATTGAAGGCTGGGCCGAGTGCCTGGGTTTGGGTTTCCATCCACGCTGTCTGAAAATCTTCGCGCAAAAGCTCCTTTTCCCGGCGCGCGTCATGCACGCGGGTTTCGAAGTTGTGGAAGGCGATCTGACGCACCACGGTATTCAGCATATCCTCGACCTTGCCCGCCAGCAGCACCTTGCGCTGTTGCTTGGTGCTGGCGTCAGCGAGCAGGCTCTGGAACGTCAGCATCTCGCCAAAGACCGATGCTGTCTCAGCCAGCGTCAGGGGTGTTGAGCCATTGAAATAGCCCTGCTCAGACGCCAAAACCTGATGCACGCCGTGTCCCAATTCATGGGCCAGCGTCATCACGTCCCGTGTCTTGCCCTGGTAGTTCACAAGCACGTAGGGATGCGCCGAGGGCACGCAGGGGTGGGCGAAGGCGCCTGCATCCTTGCCTGGAATAACCGGGCTGTCGATCCAGCCTTTGGTAAAGAAATCACCGGCAATCTCAGCCATCGACGGCGCGAAACCGGCATAGGCGTCCAAGACGCGGTCGCGCGCTTCGGTCCAGGGAATCTTCGCCTCATCCGCCTCGGGTAAGGGTGCATTCCGGTCATAGGGCTCAAGCTTTTCCAGCCCCATCCATTTGGCCTTCATGGCGTAGTAGCGGTGTGATATCCGGGGAAAGGCCTCGGTCACGGTGTCGGTCAATGCCTTGACCACCTCGTCCTCGACCTCGTTCGCCACGTTCCGGGAAGACACCGGGCGCTCATAGCCGCGCCACTTATCGTCCAGCTCTTTCTGCTTGATCACCGTGTTGTTGATGCGGGTCATCAGCCGCTGGTTATCCCCCAAGGTTTTGGTAATAGCCTTGGCTGCCTTGGCGCGGGTATCGCGGTCCCGGTCAGCGAGCAGGTTAAAGGTTTCTGCGTTCGACAGCTCCTTGCCGTCCACATCAAAGGAGAGCGCCGCCATGGTCTCGTCGAACAACTGGACCCAGGCACTGCCGCCGACGATGGCAAAATCATGGGTGTAGGTTTCCAGCTCGTCAGAGAGTTGGTGTGGCTTCATCAGGCGGGTGCGTTCCACAAAACTCTTCCACGGCACCATGGCCGGGTCCGCCAACTTTGTTGCCATCACGGCGTCATCGATTGCGTTTAGCTCAAGTGAGAAAAACACCAGATCCGCGCTGATGTTGGTCGAGCGCTCGTTGACCTTTGCCTGGAACTGCATGGCCTCACCATCAGTCCGCTGGGTCGCACCGTTAAGAAATGCAAAAGTGCCAAGTTTGCCCAGCTTCTCATAGATGGTTTCGTACCAGACAATGGTCTGGGCAAGTTTTTCTGGCGTCATCTGAGCCATCTTGCCTTTGACAGCCTGCGCCATGGATCGTGCCTGCTCGGCTGCCCAGTCGAGGTCTGCATCGATCTGAGGATCGGACGAGCCTGCGTAGAGGTCAGCGAGGTTCCAACGGGGCAGCGTGCCGAGATCAGTGTCTTCGATGGAAGCCAACTCAGAGAGGGCCGCGCGATGGACCGGCGGGTTTGCGTAAATTGACATTGTCTAAATAAGGCCTATGTTAAGGTTCTTGAGCACTCATCACTGGAACATGGCGAAGTGACGAGACTTCGGCAACTCCCGTGGTGTCACTTAGGATTAAATCTCCAGAAGAGGATGGGGAAACATGAAGCGAGATGTGGATGCACTCGATGCCATGCCGAACCTGCCAACACTGTTTTTTGAGACGGCTCAGGCTCGAATGCGTAAACCGTTTCTGTGGCACAAGATCGATGGCGCATATCAATCTCGGACCTATCGACAGACCATGGATGAGGTCATTCACCTGGCCCGAAGCCTAAAGGATCTTGGGATCGCACCGGGCGACCGAGTGGTAATTTGCGCAGAAAACCGGCCGGAGTGGGCCATCGCGGATATTGCGATCATGGCCTTGGGCGCTATCGCTGTCCCAGCCTACACCACCAACACCACCATTGATCACATGCACATCTTGAGCAATTCCGCGGCGAAAGGGGCGATTGTCTCAACGCGCGAATTGGCAAAGAAGCTGCTGCCTGCGGCGATCGACAGCGGCACTTGCGCTTTCGTCGCCTCGATCGAGCCATTGCTCATTCGGCAAAAGCTGCCGTTGGACGTCCATGCTTACGAGGCACTGATTGCGCACGGCAAGGAATTGAAGGACGACGTTGTCGAGACGGCCCGTCAACTTGGGCGCGAGACGACGAGCTGTATCATCTACACGTCCGGGACCGGGGGAACACCAAAGGGCGTAGAGTTGTCCCACGGTGCTATCCTGTGCAACGCCGCTGGGGCCTATGACGTGCTGAAGGACGGTTGGTCGGTGGGGGAGGAGGTCTTTCTCTCGTTCCTGCCTATGACCCACTCCTACGAGCATACTGCCGGGCTGTGGTGCCCCATAGCAATGGGCGCACAGATCTACTTTGCCGAGGGTCCAGAGAAGCTGGCCGAAAATCTGACTGAAGCGCGCCCCACCATAATGACGGCGGTGCCGCGCCTGCTGGAGGTACTTCGAGCACGCGTGCTGCGCGGTTTGCGCTCGGCGCCGGCCATGCGGCAAAGCCTGTTTCACCGCACTCTGGATATTGGCAAACGCAAGATCAAAGACCCCGCCTCACTGACCTTCGGCGACAAAGTGCTCGATGGGTTTCTTGAGCGGGCTGTTCGCAGTCAGGTGCGGAACCGCTTCGGGGGGCGTTTAAAGGCGTTCGTCAGTGGTGGTGCGGCCCTGCATGAAGAGGTCGGCCTGTTCTTTGAGGCGCTGGGGGTCACTGTTTTGCAGGGCTACGGCCAGACCGAAGCCGCGCCCATTATCTCCGTCAACCGTCGGCAAAGTCGCCAACTTGACGGGGTGGGGCTGCCCATGCGTGGCGTTGAGGTCCAGATCGCAAACGACGGCGAAATTATTGTACGCGGTGAGTTGCTGATGAACGGGTATTGGAACAATGTCGCTGAGTCGAAAAAAACGATTGTCGATGGTTGGCTGCACACCGGAGACATTGGCGAGTTTGACGCCTTAGGACGCATCAAGATCACGGATCGGAAGAAAGACATCATTGTTTTGTCCGGCGGCGATAACGTCTCTCCGGCCCGGGTGGAGGGTTTCCTGACGCTTCAACCGGAAATCGGGCAAGCCATGGTAATCGGCGACAAGCGCCCGCACTGCGCAGCCTTGGTGGTCCCAGACGCGGAATGGCTGACAGAGTTCAAGAAAGAAACAGGCAAGCGAGGAACATTGGCGGATTTGGCCGACGATCCTGACCTGTACAAGGCGGTCTCTGCGGCGATAAAACGCGTCAATCAGGATCTGTCGAACATTGAGAAAGTGCGGAAATTTGCCATAGCCACGGCAGAATTCACCACGGATAACGCGCAGCTGACACCCTCAATGAAAGTCCGGCGTCACGTGGTCAGGCAGGACTACGGAACTGTGCTGGATGCGCTGTACCCGACGGAACAAAAGAAAACGGCGCTGGTCGAGGCCAGCGCCGAATAGGGCAGCCCTTGCGCGCTACTGATTCTCGCGACTGAATGCAGCGAAGATGCCTTCGGGGATAACGGCCTTGGGCTGGTTTTCGTCGAACATCGGCTGTTCGGCAGCCAGTTTTGCTGCGGCTTCCGGGTTGGCGGCATTGGCTTTATTCACAGCTGCATCCAAATCGGCTTGCTTACAAATGCCCAGCAGGACCGGATCTCGCGGTTGCAGGTTGGCCATATTCCAGTGCGACTTTTCACGGATCGCACCGATGGTGGTCTTGGTGGTGCCCACCAGTTTGATGATCTGAGCATCCGACAGGTGCGGGTAGGTCTTGACCAACCAGGCAATGGCGTCAGGCTTTTCCTGCCGACGGGCAACTGGGGTGTAGCGCGGGCCTTTGGTGCGGCGGGACAGCTCGGGCATGTCGCTGACAGCGAGCGTCAGGGAAGCATTCAGGTCCCCTTCACACCGCTTGATCTCATCCTCGGTGAGCTGCCGGCTCTTGGTCGGGTCCTGACCCATGATGCCTTTGGCGACGTCACCGTCTGCGATGCCTTTGACTTCCAGCTTATGCAGGTGACAAAAATCGGCAATCTGTTCGAATGTGAGTGCGGTGTTGTCAACCAGCCAAACGGCAGTTGCTTTAGGCATCAGTGGGGGTTGCTGGGCCATGCCACGCTCCTTTCGTCCTTAAAAATTTCGGGAGATTACACTGATGTATAGGGAACTTAGTGCGAGAAATAAATGCTGTCGCACGCACTTCTGGTCCACGCTGCTGCGTAGATCAAAGGTCGATGTACAATCCACGCCCCGGCTCAGTTCCCCCACACTCGTCGCGCGCGATCAGCGTTCCCGCGGATGCAACAGCCTTACAAGCGGCAGAATCCAGGCCCTCATCAAACGCGTCCCGGGCGAATGTGGTGGCGATTTCAGCCCACTGTTGCGCCTTTTCGGGCTGATCGCAGAGTGCGGGCGAAACCCGCAGGTCCAACCTGCGCTCATTCCGGGCAATGTGAAACATAACCTGAGCTGAGAAGGCACCACTATCCAGCCCTGCGATGGCATAAACGGCCTCGGGCGTGGACAGCAGGAAGCGGCGACGGAGGAAAGGCGGGGTAATCCACTGGCCCAGACGAGTGGTGAGCAGCGCCACCATAAAACCTGAAAAGACGAGCGTCTGAAACCACATCACACCAAAAAGACTTCGGTCTGAGGGCAGTAACAGATAGCCCACAAACCCTGCGGCTAGGGCCGCGATCAGAACAAAGAGCCACCGCGTCCGCGAACGCCCAGTGGCCAGCGCGACGACGATGTCGCCTTTGGATCGAAGCGACGTATCATAGAGGGCGTTTTTTATCGTTCCGTGATCGACCCGGCGCAGCTTGTGACCGCCCTTGGACCACGTTTTAACAATCTGAAGCGTGCCTTCTGGCCAATTCATTTGCGTGGATCGAAGCAGCGCCGTCCACTCGGTTCCCCGTGTCAGAAAGTATGACCCGCCAAACAACGCAATCAGCCCCAGCGGTGCCAGCAGAACCGTCACAACATCAGGGGCCGGCCAGCCTTCGGGGCGAAAGAAAAGCGCCCAACCCAGGCCAAGGGCCGATATGGCCAGAACCAGCAGCACTAACCATCGAGTGCTGCCCTCCTCCTTTGTTGTGGCTTCATCGATTTCGTCGTCGTCGATGATGGGGTCGTTCACTACGGTTTGATTCCTCGGGTGACATCGTTGCTCTCGAAGCCCTGTCATAACAAAGCCGGGTCGCCATGACGACCCGGCAAGTCCAAAATCGGAGAATGAGGAAGATTGGAGAAGGCGTGCTAGGCCGCTTTTGTCGCGACGTCGGGGTTGGCTGTCTCGCCCTCTATCACCTTCGCGCCGCCGTTCGTCTCAGCGGTCGTAGCAATCTCAATCATTCGAGGCCGCAATGCCTCCGGGACTTCACGCACCAGCTCGACGTGCAAAAGGCCGTGTTCAAGCTTGGCGCCTGCCACCCGGATATGATCGGCCAAGTGGAAGCGTCGCTCAAAGGCCCTGGTGGCAATGCCGCGGTGCAGATACGTGGTGTCTTCGTCGTTCGACGGAGCGGCCTCAGCCTGCCGACCGCGCACGGTCACCGCTTGATCCTGAACTTCGATCTCAAGATCATCCAGAGTGAAGCCGGCCACAGCCATGGAAATCCGGTACTGGTCTTCGGACTGCCGCTCAATGTTGTAAGGGGGGTAGCTGTTCGCCGCGTTGGCG
>Ga0206126_10005588_pt1 | contig 11490 bp, 11 predicted proteins | sample Helgoland_Spring_5_FD_148621 | JGI IMG/M metagenome (GOLD analysis project Ga0206126, IMG submission 148621) | Pelagic subsurface seawater microbial communities from Kabeltonne, Helgoland, North Sea - Helgoland_Spring_Bloom_20160412_1 | ecosystem: Environmental > Aquatic > Marine > Epipelagic ...
TAGAAGTACAGATTAAAATGCCAGTGTGATGGAATTGGTAGACATAGGGGATTCAAAATCCCCCGCCCTTAAAAGCGTGCCGGTTCGAGTCCGGCCACTGGTACCAAGCATACTCTGAACCCCCTGTAATCATTAGACTGCAGGGGGTTTTTAGTTCTTAAACTGTCAATTCCTGCCAAAATTCCTGCCAAAGATAATTTCTCGCCACAAATTTATATTTGCGCCCTATTGATAGGGGCGGGGGGAGTCTTTGGTTATTCGGTATTGTTACTGTACCTGCGTGGGTACTTTGCAAGCCATTTTAGAAATAAAATCGCTAAATATAGCTATTCATTCAAATTGAATAGATAATCACTAAAGATTAAAGCAAAGGATTATTAACAAAGTGTTCTTAAGAAAGATTTTTTTGGCTGCCTTTTCAATATTGTTGCCAACTTTTTCCGTAGCTCTTGACGGAAACTTGCAAACTAAGACATACCATATTGATGGCCTGAAAATAACAACTTCTGAACTGCAGGATTCTGCTTGTGCTAGCGGAAGTCACCACGAAATTTTCTTATCTGGCTCAATTGGGCCTGATAGTACATTTGCAGTTGGAAAATTGCTAGCTGAACGTAAGCCATGCATATCCTCTAGTGGAGATACCACTTCGCCAATTAAAGTAATACTCGATTCTGAAGGCGGGCTGCTTAAAGATGGATATAAATTAGGCGAAATATTTCGAAACCAAGAAATATCAACATTAATTTTAGATAATAACTTATGCGCTTCATCTTGCGCCGTTGCCTTTCTAGGCGGAACCAAACGAATGATTGGTGGCAAAGGTTCTATTCTTTTTCATTCCCCATATTCTCTAAAAATGAATATAGATGGCAGCAAAAGGATTAACTGCTCAATTTCGGAAGAGGAAATCGAAGAGCTAAAAAATTATTATGTCAGCATGACAAGTTTAGATGAGGGTGAAAGGTTATTCGATAGAACAATGTGGTATTGCAGCTCTCAAGAAGGTTGGACGGTAACAGGAGCATCTGCTGCAGAACTATATGGAATAGCAACTAAAGAGTTTTTACCAAAGTTGAATACAGAAAAAGTATCCTCCATAATTTGCAAAAGTACTACCAAAAATGGTCACGCTGCCCTACAAGCAATTAAGGGTAATACTTGCCCGCTTGGTGCTACTAGAGTTAAGTGATTAGATTAGCCATAGTATTTACTCTGCTCGCTATAACTCAATCACTCTGTGCAGACGGCTACAGTCGCTCTGACTTCAACTACAAAAGCTACAAACCTAACACCTCTATTGGCTTCTACACAGGTCAAACCTGTTCAGCCATAGACAATGACCATGTAGTGTCATTAAAGGATGCGTATGACACCGGAGGAGCCTCTTGGAGCCTTTCTAAGAAGCAATCCTTTGCCAATGACAAAGCTAACCACGTCCCTTCCTGCGCCTCTATAAATCGCTCTAAGGGCGCCTCTACGCCTAGTGAGTTGCTTCGTAAAAGTAATGATGGCAAAGGCTTAGAGTATGAGATTGTCACCTTCTGTGAGTACGTAAGTATTTATCATTCGGTGAAGCTAAAGTATGAGTTGTCGTTTGATGGGAATAGAAGGGATACCTTTAAAAGCTGTGATATAACTATTTGATAAGGGGCGGGGGGAGTCTTTGGTTATCTGGTATTGTTACGGTATCTGCGTGGGTACTTTATAATCCATTTTGAAAAAAACAATTTTATATTGAATAGAAATTATAAGCCTGCCATCATAATACTTAATCCAATATCAGGTGAAAATATGTCTTTCAAAAGAGTATTTATTCTTATAGCGCTTTTTATGGCGCCCTCTCATCCTGCCTTATCAGCCGACATGACATGCAAAGCTAATTATTTTGGTGAGATAAAATGTAAGGAGGATTCTGACAATGGATTTGATGAGCTTGACCAACGAGCGATTGCTAGAAGTGAGGCGTTAGGAAAGAGTATGCGTCAGAACCTTGGCGCACTTACTGGAGCCGACACTAGAACCACCGAGGAAAAAAGACAAGATTACTACTCAAAACAACAGCAAGAGATTGCTCGTGAACAAAGGCTAAGAGAACAGGAAAAGGCCACTCATGAGAGAAAGATGAGAGAAATGGAGCGCCAAAAACATCTCTTAGAACTAGAGTTATTGAGAAAGAAAAATCAATTGCAAAGTGAGCCTGGAAAAAGAAATCAAAAGGATTCCGAAAAAGACGAAAATGCTTACATTCAAAAAAAAGATAACAAAATAAGCAATTACAATGCACCTCTAACAAAGTGCATAAAGTTAGACGGTTATGAGTTACTAAAAATGACCATAGAAGGCTATGCAAAGTGCCCTGGGGGCTGGCTGAGGGCTGAGTAAGGCGATTCGCTAATTAGGTTTAATTTTATAGAGGAATGATGAATATTATCAATTACCAATTACACATCTTATTTGCGGTGAGTCTTTTTTTGACGGGCTGCGCTGCTGGAGTACATAACATATACGACCAAACAGATGGCAGCATAGTTATCGAATATAATGCATATGGTGCAAGTTTAACTTTAACTCAACAAGCCAAGAATATAGCACAACAACACTGTGAGTCTTCTCATCGCGATGCTAGATATATCGGAGGGAAGATGGTAAGTGTATGGGAAACCGGAGAGCGCCATAGATTTGATTGTGTAGAGAGGTCTATTAAAGTTGATGAACTGGTTGAAGCTGTCAAAGAGGCTCAAAAGTCTAACAAAACTGTTGGTGCCTTAGAAAACTATCTTGGATGTATTAGAGATAATGTTCCAGTGCTCGATGATGTAAATAGTGATGCGCACACAGTTGCTTATGGTTCTCATAGCTTGTGTATTGGGCTTCACAATTCATATGTAGATACACTCTTATCAGGCTTAAATTACTCCATTAAATATAGAAATATTGTAAGAAAATCTATTACTGAAAATGCTTCAAATAAAGTAATTCCATATGTTTTACAGTGGCGAAAGATGTCTCAGTATCCAAGTCAATCCCCCGACCTATCAGATGATTTATATGATTCCAGTCCACAAATTACTCTTTAATTAAATAACTAGGAGATGTGGAAAGATGTTTATTTAACTCCGCTTGCTAAAATTCACTGGAATATATTGGTAAGTGATTAAAAATGAATGCTAGGGCATATCAACCTTCACCTTAGTACTCACACCATCCATATGACGCTTCCATGTCTCTAGCATGACTTCCTTAGCCCAATCCTGATGCTGTTGCTGTACTGCTACTGCATCATGTATTGGTAGGCATAGAATGTCCTCTTTAATACCTTCAAGTAAGACATCCTTCAATATCTGACCCTCTAAATCTTCTCTCGTATCGCCTTGTGAGTCACATTACAAAGAGTACGATTTAGTTATTAAGCAATAGATAAAAGTACACCACCTTCTTCACTTGGCATCAGTGATTAGCAAACCCTCAATAAGCTCCCAATTGTTATTATATTTCTCTATTGACCAGCCGGTTTTAGACTTATAAGGGGGGATTTGAATTGTCCGCATATCATTGTCTTTATGAGCGGTACCATCTCTAGCTGGCGTATCTAGCCATAGCTGATGGCATTCACGGACATTTTGGGAAACTACAGTCGATGGAATTATGTAGTACTCAAAGTCATCATCAGAATCAGCATGCGGTATGCCTCCCAGCACCCAAATAAAGTTCTCTCCGTAATCTTTCTCAGCCTTTTTGCCAACAGACACGGTTCTGCTACCTGGTACATAAGTTTTTACTTGGATATGGACGAATTTAGTACCTTCAGAATTACTGCAAAGAATATCCGTATTTGGGGTATTGCCCATTGTGACTACAGCCACTAACCCTCTTCTGCAGAGTTGGCCTGCAATGAAAAACTGGCTTGCGCTACCTCTTGCATTTTTATCTATTATTCTCTTTTTCATGCTGATTTCTCTAAGACGCTATTACCGAGCTTCATACAAATACTTCTGAAACCCTAAGAAAGTTTCTTTAATCACGGAAGTAGACCCTAGAATAGAAGCTGCATCATTTATCGTGTTGTACTTCAGAACTACCTGAGACTTTATCTTAGAAGGAGCTAACTCTTTTACGCCGTGTTCAATATACTTTTCTAGGATAAACCCAATAAACTCCATCTGCTTATAGTCTGAAAATGCCTGCGCTATTGCAGGTTTAGCTGCACTGACTCGCTCCGCTCTCGTATGTATCTCAGCAGCATAGGCAACGTAGGCAAGCACATCGTAGACGTCGCTATCTTTAGCGTCGATTAAACCTTTCATGCCCTCCAGTTTCTCTTCGTCATAGCCTGCCTCTGAGAGGTCTGCAAGCAGCTTCTCTCGAGTAGTTGGATTACCCCAGATTTCTCTTAACTGCTCTTCGTCCTCAAAGAACTGAGGCAAATCATCAAACATACGCTCGACAAACTCTTTGGCTGTTATAGGCTTTCCATCAGGACTCCAGTACATGACCGAGGAAATATGCTTTATCTCTCTGGTTTTGCCATCATTTAACTTAATGACAATCTTCTCACCACAGGTACAGGGTGTGTTCCCACAGTCATCACAGGGAACAGGCTCACAGATACAGGGTGTTGAGTCACAGTCTGGACAAGCAGGCTTCTCACAGATGCAGGGGTCACTGTCGCAGTCACCACAGACCTTTGGGCATTTGCAGGGAAAGAACCCACAGACTTCACAGGGAACAGGCTCACAGGTGCAGGGGTTGTTTCCGCATGTGCCACAGTCATTAGGTGGCAGTGGCTCACCGTCCCAATCAGGGTCAGCAAAGTTATGGTGTGCTTTTACAAAGTCATAAATAGTAAAGAAGTCTTTGCCATCATAGACACGCGTTCCACGACCAATGATTTGCTTAAATTCAATCATATTGTTGCAAGGGCGCATCAAAACAATATTGCGGACATTACGTGCATCAACACCAGTGGATAGCTTTCGAGAGGTGGTTAGGATGGTCGGTATTGTCTTCTCATTGTCCTGAAATATCTTGAGGTCATTTTCTCCTGATTGTCCATCATTAGCTGTCACGCGAACACAGTAGCTGCTGTTGCTTGTCCATCCCTGTTGAGTTGCATATTGGTTGATATAGTCTCGTACTATTCCAGCATGCTCCTGAGTAGCACAGAAAACGATAGTCTTTTCTTTAGGGTTAATCTTGTCCATCCAGTAATGCACCCGGCGCTGCTCACGCTCAGGGATGGTAATTATTCTGTTGAAGTCACCTTCCTTGTACAAACGGCCAGCTTCAGGGTCTCCCTTCACTACCACGCCATCCCCCGGGGTATACATATACTCGTCCATGGTGCCGACGATTGGGTGTACTTTAAATGGTGTTAGGAAGCCGTCATTAATGCCTTCTTTAAGGGTATAGCTGTAAACAGGCTCACCAAAGTAGCTGTAGGTATCCACATTATCTTTGCGCTTGGGTGTTGCGGTAAGTCCCAGCTGAACAGCGGGGGAGAAGTAGTCTAAGACATCACGCCAACTGCTTTCATCATTAGCACCACCTCGGTGACACTCATCGATAATGATTAGGTCAAAGAAGTCTTTTGGGTACTCACCGAAGTAAGGCGCATCGTTACCCTCGTCATCTTTACCGCTCATAAATGTTTGGAAAATTGTAAAGAAGACGCTGGCGTTTTTGGGCACTCTGCCTTTCTTTCTAATTTCACTTGGCTCTATTCTAGCCAGTGCATTATCACCAAAAGCACCAAAGTCATTAAAGGCTTGGTTGGCTAATATATTGCGGTCTGCCAGGAATAATATGCGGGGTCTTGTGCCACCCTCGTCAGGTGTTTTCTGCGAAGATAGACTCCAACGGCTATTGAATAACTTCCATGCAATCTGGAAGGAAATGGCTGTCTTTCCTGTACCCGTAGCAAGGGTCAAAAGGATTCTATTACCACCCTGTGCAACCACCTCTAGAGCCGCGTTAATGGCGTTCTCCTGGTAGTAGCGAGGCGTCCAGCTACCGCTCTTCGTATCGAAAGGAATGCCCGCAAAACGCTTTCTCCAGGTGCTGGCGAAGCCTGGTTCTATGGTGCTACCAGAGCCTCCAAAGGTATGGTTCCAGAGTTGCTCAGGAGACATATAGTCATCAACCAGAGACTCATCACCCGTGAGCATATCTATCTGATAAATCTCATGACCATTGGTGGCATAGGCAATGCGACACTTAAGGCGCGTAGCATAGTCTTTGGCTTGTCTAACGCCCTCGGTATAGGACAATTGTTCTTTCTTGGCCTCTACTACTGCCAGCTTACGACCCTGGTAGACCAACACATAGTCGCTTGATACCTGTGTCCCTCTTTTACCACCAGTCATAATGCGACCAGGGCAAATCACTTCTCTGCGGATATAGCTACCCTCGACCTCACCCCAGCCATCTTGCTTGAGCTTAGGGTCGATTAGGTCAGCGCGTGTATCCGCTTCGTTGCGACTCATGCGGCGTATCCTTCGGCTTTCGTGAGTTCACCTGAAAAGGCTTTTTGGAGTAGGGATTTCTTGAGTTCGTCTAGAGAAGTTAGCTTCTCTTGGTAGCCCCTTTCTAGCTGCTGAACCTGCTTAGATAACTTATCCAGCGAGGCAACGATACTTTGTTGTTCTATAATAGAGGAGTATTTGATAATAGTTTGTTTTACCTGACTGTCGTTGACAGCAGGATAACTTGCTCCAGATTGTAGCTTCTCCATTTCACCCATAAAGCAATATGATTGTAAAAAATAATAAAGATATCGGTTATTAAGTTCATCGCTTGTCTTAAATACAAAGTAACCAGTACTACAGATTTCACCGTCTAGGCGATTTGGCACAATCGCGATTCTCTTTAGAGTTGGTCTTACAGTGGCAAAAATAACATTTCCTTCGGAAATCACTCTTCTCGCCCTGCTAGGTGCATCTTTTCCAAGAAGTTCAGTTGCTTCTGTTATTTCTAAAGTTGTGTTTGAAACACTGGAAACATCAACATAAAGGAATTTAAGTTCGGGATTTTTACGAGGGTCTTTGGTATGTGTTTTGCAAATGACATCACCTAAAGGCTTCTCAACCCAACCCTCACCACGCTGGCTGAACACCTGATTCAAATAGCTATCAAATAACTCACGGGCATTCTTTAGGTTCCTCTCTGCGTTCGCACGGGCTTTCTCGATATCGGCAAAGGCTTGGTCGAGGATAGCGACAATACGTTGTTGCTCGGGGATGGGGGGGAGCTCGATATAGGTATCTTTGATTTTCTGTTGTGAAATGTTTGGCTGAGCATTGCCAACTGCCTGAGCAACCAATGCGCGCTTGTGGCTCAAAAAGAAGTAATACAAATATTCAGGAAGAACTTTTTCATTCGGATAAATCCCGCAAACAGCCTGATTCGTTGATGTTGGGAATTTCAATATGCCAACTTCGCCTGCAGTTGCACCATACATAGCTATAACAACTGTATTTGCGGGGAAAACCTTCGCAGATGAACTATCTAGTCCCAGCTGGGTAATGAATCTTTTCGTAGAGGTGATATTCCTATTATTGACCTCACCACTGACGAGCCAGGGTATAGCGCCATCCTCATAAAACTCCTTTTTACTCTTTAAAGGAGTTCCACCAGCAGCAGTTTTACATAAGTCTCCTAACCTAATCACAACAACTCCCGGATATTGCCAAGGATAGCTTCACTCTCCTTGTCCAAAGCCATAATCTCTTCGATTATTTCTGATGGCTCTCTAAGGATTACCTCATCATTCTTATTGGGATTCTTAACCGACAGGTCATAGGTACTTTGGTCAATATCAGACACATCAATAGACCAAGACTGCTCTGTATCGGCAAATGTCTTCTGCTGACTCACAAAGTCTTTGAGGTCATTGTCATTAAGAGGATTGGTTTTACCCATGTTCCTACCCACGTCCAACTGATAGAACCAGACCTTCTCTGTCGGTGCTCCCTTCTCAAAGAACAGGACTACAGTCTTAACACCAGCACCAATAAACGTACCACCAGGGCAGTCCAAGATACTATGGAGATTACAGCTTTCCATAAGCTCCTTACGAAGAGCCACAGCTGCATTGTCGGTGTTCGACAAGAAGGTATTCTTAATAACAACAGCTGCTCTACCACCAGGCTTTAGCATCTTGATAAAGTGCTGCATGAATAGGAAGGCAGTCTCACCAGTCTTAATCGGGAAGTTCTGTTGTATCTCTTTGCGCTCCTTGCCACCAAAGGGAGGGTTAGCCAGGATAATGTCATGACGCTGGTTAGGCTGAATGTCAGCTAGGTTCTCACCCAGGGTATTCGTGTGAATAACATTAGGAGCCTCAATGCCATGGAGAATCATATTCATAATGGCAATAACATAGGCTAGAGACTTCTTCTCTTTAGCATAGAAGGTGCTCTCTTGGAGTGTTCTTAGGTCACTACTGGACAACCCCTCACGTTGACGAAGGTAGTCATAGGTCTCACACAGGAAGCCTGCAGAGCCGGCTGCACCGTCATAGATGGTCTCACCTATCCTAGGGTTCATCACATCAATCATGGCTCTAATCAGAGGCCTAGGCGTGTAGTACTCACCCCCGTTACGACCTGCGTTACCCATGTTCTTAATCTTGGTTTCATAGAGGTGAGACAGCTCATGCTTTTCTTCTTGGGTTCTAAACTGTAGCTCATCGACCTTCTCCAGGGCATCCCTAAGGCTGTAGCCATCCTGTATCTTGTTCTTAATCTCACCAAAGATTTCACCTATCTTGTACTCGATAGTATCTGGACTCTCGGCCTTTTCTTTGAAGGACTTGAGATAAGGGAAGAGTTCCCCATCGACATAGTCCATAAGGTCATCACCAGTAAGGGCATTGTTGTGGTCAAAGTTACCACTGGAATCCTTAGGGGCAGCCCAAGCTGACCATTGGTACTTTGCATCAATGATAAAGCTGTAATGCTTATCCTCAAGCTCAGCCTCAAGAGCCTTCTCTTGCTCAAGGTCATCGAGGTATTTAAGGAATAGCATCCAGGAAGTTTGTTCTGTGTAATCAAGCTCGCTAGAGCAGCCGGCATCCTTGTGGAGGATGTCGTCGATATTCTTAAAGGTTTGTTCAAACATTTACTCTATGTAACTCCATTTTTTTATTAATACTAGCCTGTTTCGGGTAATAGGATAACCGAAGGGCGATTTTATTGTATTGGGGGTTTTACATCACATCTAAATCTTCTCTCGTATTGCCTTAATATCTTCCGCAATACCAGCAAATACCTTAATAAATGCCCATTGGACTAACCCAACAACAGCTATAAGGATTCCCGCAACCACTAGATACCCTCCACCTGTTCCAGACTGACCGCCCAATACGGCGATAATTAAGCCAGATAGCATTGAGAGCATTAGTACAATTACAGCTACTCCATTTAGGGTTGTAATGGCTGTAGCACTGGAATTTGATACACCACCTGCTTTTGATTGGGTTTCTTTGGTGGATTGCACTGGTTGCCGACAAGCAAGACAAACTCCATCATTGATTGTGGAAGCAATTACTGTTTTACCGCATTCACTACATTCGCCCTTAATCATTATTCTTATTCTCCTGTGATAATTTAATTAGGTACTGGTAATGTAAGTGACCTATAGAGAAGTACCTTGTAGTTGTTATAACCTTATCCTTGCTTCCTCTATGTATCTTTATTCTTTGTTAACCAGTCATGATGTTGTTGTAGCCTATCTCTATATTCTTTGGTTCTCTCATAAGAAGTTACGTTGTTGTAGTCATAATCTAAAGCGTTAGTCCTATCTATATTTTTAAAGGTCTGTATCTGGTCGGCTCCAATACCTTCCTGGTCTATATTGATATGAAATCCGTTTAGTTGTTCTGCTACAAACTTATCCATAACACTCTTTAACTCTCCCGAATATTTGTTCTGTACTATGTATGAGTCGTGGATGGTTAGTATTGGAATGTTCTTCTTTGTAAAATGATTTATTACGCTGGCTGTAATCTTGCCATCAACATTCATTAACTCTACGCCCATATCTGTACATACAGAGTCTGCTATAGCTGGATGTTTTTCTTTAAATGCATCTAGTAGTAGTTGTAGTTGTTTATCTTTAAGCGACTTTTCTAAAGAGCCTGTTTCTTGTTGTTGCCTAAAGGCTGAGAATGCTTTCCTAGGGCTTTTAGCATTAATACCCATCAGCACCAACCCTTTAATAATCTTACGTTGTTGCTTAGCGTCTAAGCCTAGTAGGTTATCTAGCAAATAAGGGTCTTGTTGTGGCTGTAACCCTTGTAGGCCGTAAAGTAGGTTAATATGAAGTCCTGAGTAATCCTGCTCTACAGTGGATTCATCATTGATATATATCTGTTTTCTCCAGTCTTCCTTAATGCTTTGCCACCATCCGCCATGAAATCTCCCACCTAAGTTCCAATCTGCTCTATAAAACACTCTTCGTACGAACTTGTTATCTTGAGAAAGCCTTACTCTTTTAGTCTTTATTTCGCCTGCTTTCTTGTCCCAATAAGGCTGTTCTATAAATGGTTCTATCTTGGTTGGTATATCTATAAATGTCTTCCAGAGTAGAGCATTGTATTCCTCTAACTGTTGTCTCATTTTTATAATAGGCTCGAAATCCGAATCAGAGTAATCAACTTCTACCCGTTTCTTTTTACCATTAATGTAGTCATTCCTGCTAAGGACTATGACCTCCTTTTGGGGAGGTTTTTGGGTCATGTCGAACACTGTCAGTTTGGTTTTATTGAAGATATCTACCAGTAATGCTGACGCTCTAACACGCGTTGTTTTCCTTGAGCTCTCTGTCCCTGTTAACTTGTCTATTAGGCCTACTTCATAGGCTCGATTTACTACATCTAACATCTTGGCTGAGATGAATAGTGCGTTATATCTAGCGTTCTCTTTGTAGGCGCTGTTGCTCATACCTACGCCTATAGAGAGTTCGGGGTCTTCTAGCCAGGCTACATAAAGGTCTAGAAGAAGAACTTTAAATTGTTTCTTAGGTTCTGATTTAGCTCTATTTCCTTTGCCACCTTCAGGGAAAGCATCTTTAAAGTACTGATTCCAAACCGCATCACGCAGCTTTTTAGCCATGGGATGGTCTGACCAGCGATGAACATCTAGTGGTCTGGAGTGGTGTGGGTTAATTTCAGTCATTTTATTAATAGTTATACCTTTAAGAATATTATTCAGTAACTACCTTTCCCTGGTATTAAATGCCTAACACCACCCCTAGGCTCGTCTACGTCACCCTTACGTCTAGGTATTAAATGTATATGACAATGAAAGACTGTCTGTCCTGCATCTTCACCACAGTTCATGCCTATGTTAAAACCAGAGACTGTTGAGTCTTCTTGTTCTATTAGTTGCTTATGTTTATTAATCATCGAGTTTAGAGCTAAAACCTCATCCTCCGTTAGCTCAAAATAGGTCTCTACATGGCGATTTGGGATAATTAGGGTGTGTAAAG
>Ga0206126_10005593_pt1 | contig 11484 bp, 8 predicted proteins | sample Helgoland_Spring_5_FD_148621 | JGI IMG/M metagenome (GOLD analysis project Ga0206126, IMG submission 148621) | Pelagic subsurface seawater microbial communities from Kabeltonne, Helgoland, North Sea - Helgoland_Spring_Bloom_20160412_1 | ecosystem: Environmental > Aquatic > Marine > Epipelagic ...
CCATCACCATGTTGAGGCCTATTTAATTTATTCCGTTTACCATTTTTCCAAAAAGCTGGTATTAAAGAATGATGTTGCGACATGTAATAACCAACATTAAACAAATTGTTATTAGAATCCATAGCAAGACCCCAACTCATAGAATCAGCATTTTTTGTTAAATCGATTTTAGATCCATTTTTCCAATAGCATGATCCGTTGTCAAAAAAACCACCAGTATATATATCTCCATTATGAACCATTATTCTTTGACCTTCTGAGTATTTCCCCTCAAGTTCCATCACAGTCTGATTAGAACCATCTAAATCCATAATCCATACACTTCCCTTACCCCCATACGTCCATCCAGTTACATAAATTTTATTATCTTGATAGAATAGACCGGTGGCCTCTAAAGCATCATTTAACAAAAGAATTTTTTTATTGTTAATCCAAACAACAGCACCTTCCTCTATCGTTCCCCCAGCAACTACTACTATTTTATTTTTAAAGTTTTCCTCAAAAAAACTGGAACTTCCTACTATAGCAACATCTTCTAGGTTGGTAATATCTTCTAAGTTGGAAGCTTCTTCGGGATTTAAATTTTCTTTCGAACAACTCGAAAAAAACACGATTAATATTAATAATTTTTTCACAAGTTTTTTTTGTAAAAATACTGATTATTTAGAAAATTAATTTATTCGTTGATGAATTTATTTTAAGTGTAATGTAAAAGATTGATCTACTTAATTGATGATCTTGAGTTTTTATATCCAGGTTGATCAATTGAACTTGTCTGTCTTTATTTCATTTTAGTTTTTTTATTGAGCCAACATGACACAGCGATACTGAGTACAATAGAAATAAAATCTAATACCCTCTACGTATAATAATTTTTTTTCGTCGTCTTTAGATTGATATGATTTACTTGACAAACTTATGTGTAACCCACAGTTTTCACACTCAGGATCATCAAAAGAAGCGCTCCATTTAAATTCATATCAGCAAACACATGCCCAGTTGAATCCACTGATAAGCACCGACATAGGACTTGTACTTATTCTTTTTATATAATCTCTTGATTTTGTCATAGCTCAAATCGATTGTACAAAATTAACTTGGACTCAAGTAATACCTTCGATTGAGCAGAATGCACTAAGGTTGAAACAGACACAAAATCCTGTAATAATGAAAATCAGTAATTCATGTTTTCTAGTACGGTTATTGTAGTCATGCTTGAAATAAATTGATACATTTAATATCTTTCTTAATTCTGATTGCCCTAGGTTCTTGTGATGAAAGGGATACCAGTGTGAATCAAGGATTAATTACTGATCCCATTTTCGGATCATGATCACGAAATATTACTGAATCCATAGACGGGATTGAAGTTTCAAGCATTGTAACTTTAGCTTTTTTAGAGCAAAATAATTCAGGAACTAGCTCTATTGATTTTACTTCAGCTATAGTAGAGGAAGATACGACTAATGCTGGCCTTTCAGAACAAGATACTTTTACTTGGAAAAATAGTTTCTCTCCTTTGGATTGGACTTCAACTACTCAGAATTACACTCTTTCTTTTGATGGATTAGATGGTTATTAATTGGTATATGCAGTTTTTTCTAATAATTTCAATAATCTAGAAATAATAACAGTAAGCGATGACCCAGATCAAGAAGATGATGTGCAAAACTTAATTAGATATTAAACAAAAAAATATCTTCTTTAAGCTGTAATATAATTATTTTCCTAACCTTAATTTGCTAAGAGTGGAGGTTATTTTTACCCTTATAATCGGTCCTTCCAACAAAGTCTTAAGCATATTACAGAAAGGGTTAAACCATTATCCATAGAGCCTATATAAGCCGCTATAAAACATTCTCCTTTCTTAAATTACAATTCACTGATACGCCTTCACAATAGCTTTAGAGCTTGTCAATAGGATACTTAATTACGGGATGCATACAGCCGTTTTAAAGGAGATTAATAGTACTTTTCAGTATCTCTCTAAAGCGGTGATATTGGAGGGGTTTGAGGCTTATTTTGAGGTGTTAGAGAGGGGGGGGTATTTCTTGAGGTGTTGAGATGAGGGTAGACTGTTTGATTTATTGGAGCACTACTAGGATTGTGTTTCAGGAGTTTTTTTTAAAGTTATTCAACAAGCTATTTTAACATTTCTTTATAAGAATTTAAATAGTAAAACAATCCATCCTTATCAATTTTGAATTTTCATATAAAATCAGTTTTATTTAATTATTAAGGGAATTAGTAAGTAGGCATTTCTCTTTCTGTTTTAATTGCCCTTATTTTTATGATACACAAGCTTCGCACTTAGAATCATCAATGAAACAACTTCCTCACTTTCAAAGTTGATCGGTAATTGTATATACAGTTAAAACCACTGATTCGTATCCAAAAATTTAAATAGATTTTGTATTTTTCTCCCAGGACAACTTCTTAATTTTGTTGTGGTCTAAAATCAAACAAAATTAAATGGGAATCAAAGAATATCTTTGGATAAGAAGAATTCACTAAGGGTGAATATTTTTATTAATTTTGATTTCAATTATGAAACACTTCAAAAAATCTCTATTCTTCAGTATTATTTATGCACTCGTATTTTTTACCAGTTGTCTTGATGAAATTGATGGTAACTTCATATTACAAAAACTTAATGGCTACTATATACTTGAAGCAACGAGTGAATTAAATCCTTCCGGCACGACAATTATTCAAATCAAGAATGGAAATCTATTTTGGTCAGCATTGACAGATTCTTGTCGGTATGATAATTCAAGCTCGTTAACCTTGGATACCATTACCCATCATACATCTACAAAATATACTGGTATCTACCAAGTAATGGGGTTAAATGAGGATACCAATGAATTAAGTGCTATCCTTAAGTCTAATGAAATTGTTAAAGTTTTTTTTCAAACAGGATATTTTGATCCCCTTTATTATAACTCAAAGGATTACTACCTAAGGCTTACTGTTATAGATAATGGTGAGGGTATTGATTTTATAATAGAACCAGGTAAATGGGATATTAATAACAGCGCGGATAGGTGTTTTTACAATATAAATTTTATTCTTGATAATGGCTGCATAGAGTTAGATCGTTCTTTTATTTATAAATTCACAAAAGTTAATTCAGGATCCATAATCGATGATCTTATTCAGTCTACAGAATGCAATTAGTTAAGTCACTATCCTTAACAACTGGAAAACACCCTCTTTTTGGCGAAAATAATTTATTAATTGGGGATAATTTTTATTAATATCGCCTTACAAAAAATGAGAAATATGTCTTACTTCAAATATCTCCTCCTCTTAAGTACACTTTGTTCACTTGTATTGCTCACCAATTGCGGTGAAGATAGTGATGATCCTGTTGCTGAAGATACTATCGACCCAATTATAGGTTCATGGGTTCTAACCAATGAGGAATGGACTGGATCAGAGGCGAATCCAAATTCCTTAAGATCTTGTTTTTTGAAAAGTGACCATGGCAAACCAAATAAGTGGAATATCACTACAACAAAAGCAACACAAAAGATATGGAAGTGCTGGAAGGGAGGCCCTGGCGCTGGGAAAATGCCCTTTGGCAATTGGCCAATTACATATAAAGAGACCTGGACAAATCTTGGTAATAATAAATATGAGTTTAATGGTGATGAAGGGAGTTACAAACCATATTCTCTTGAATTTTCCTCGGATCTCAGTTCGATGATTGTTATTTGGTTTGAGGGAGAATATGCTGAAACTTGGACTAGACAATAAAGCAAAAGACATATTATATTCCTATCAAAAACTTTACAAATTAATCTACACATCGAGACGAACCGGCAAATGCTAACACAAACTACTACTGTCATTTTAAATCATAGGAGTAAATAATATATTTTTGCTAGACTAGCTATTATAGTTTGATTCAGAATTATTGATTTTAACTTAAAAAAAGAATTAACCATGAAAATAAGAATTATATTCTAGATTGCTGTAGTTTCAACTTTCCTTCAAGCACTTCCATTGTATGTTGGTATGTTCTCTAGGGAAATTAAATTGATTTTAATAGGTGATGTCTTTGAAGAAAGTCCTTCCACTGAGCAGTAGTTATGTTTGATCAATTTGCACTTGTTGTTGGTTCACTCGCATTGGGATTTAGTTTTATTTATATTGATTCAACTAAATTTAAAGGGTTAGTTGAACTGAGACGTATCTCATTACTCTTATTTTGTGTTCTCAGTTTTTTTGCACTTCTTGATTTAATTAGTGTCTCTCAAGGGAATCCAAGAGTTCCATTACCTGTGATTATATTAGGACTTGCCAATATGGTACTATTGTATTTTGGACATAAAAAAGGAGTCATTTAGACAGGGTAATTATCCCTAGAAAATTAAATGAGAATTGATTTAGAACATTATTTTCTGCGAGGAGCTTTAGTGAATCAACTAGATTGGTGCAAATACTTTTAGAATCATATTTGACATTATAGTAAAAGTTATAAATTGCCTCAAAATGATTTTTCCTCTCATTATTACAATTTATCATTAAAAAAAGGTTTCAATGAAAATTGTTTCTCTTAAAAAGAACCCCTAATAAGAGCTTATATAAGCACTTTTTGGAACAATAAAAAGTGTCGGTAGAAGATTGGTAGAAGAAAAATTTGCATCAATTTTCAACACTAAAACCTCCTCAAATTACCCCATTTTTAGTGCTATAATATGTCATTATTACCTCCCTTTTCTCTAGCCCTCCTCATTATTCTTGGTCCATGAATGTAAAGGCACTAATCTTCATTTAAAAAAAAGGTTAATCTACAGCCTTGATTAACAGTCGTAAATTGGAGGAGTTTGAGGCTTATTTTGAGGTGTAAGAAAGGGAGATATTTCAATGAAATATTGAAATGAGAATAATCATTCATTTTTAATCAAGGCATAAAGAAATATCAAATTTAATTCGATAATAAGTTTTAGTCAAGGGCTTTTTGAATTTGTATATAAAACTCCTGGGGGGTGATAATTCTCAGATTTTTTTTATATTTAAATTCTAAAATTTTATCAACTAAACAATTTAAAAATGAAAAACTTACTGCTAATAATATCTATAATTTCGATTAACTCTTTATTTGCTCAAACCACATTTCAACTTTGGAACTTCAATGCCAAAGAAGGTATGGAGGAATCAATTGCCCAGTTGGTTGAAGACAATTTTGGAGATGCTAAATTTAAATCAGGGGGTGTTCAAATTGAAAGAATTGCTCATGGAGATAACCCATGGTCGCATAGGGTGATCCTCTTTGGTGAAGTGGGCAAAATTGGAAGGGTAGAGGGTGATCAAACTGATCTTGAATGGGAATTATATCTTGAAAAACTTAACGACTTTGTTGAAGAATGGGGAACTTCATATGCAGGTAGATTTCTGAGTGCTGAAGGTGGTTCATGGATTGATTATCCTTACGTCCAAATATATGATTTGAAATTAGATGATCCCATAGCATTTAAATTAGCCCATGAAAAGTTAGTAAAGCAAACTTCAAAAACAAGAGAAAATAGACCTGTTGCATTTGGAACATATGATATAGGAGGAGGTGAAAATGTTTCACATTGGGTAGCCATTGGTTCAAAAGGTTTTAGTGATCTAATCAGTCAAAAAATATTGGATGATAATTATGGAAAAGAATGGGCTGAATGGGCTGAAAATAATGGTGGAGCCACATCTCCATCAAATTACACACTTCGGGTTCTTGCTGCTTATACGAATGAATAAAGAATAATTAACCCTCTTCATATTTACAAATTGAAAATATTTAAGGTATTTATAAGCTCCGAGACTTATGGTAATTCTCGGAGCTTTTTTAAGGCTCACAAGCCTCACACTCAGGATCATCAATGGAGCAGCTCTCTCCTACGCATTCCAACTTGAATCGATGTCTCCCTAAATTCATATCGGTAAACACATATCCAGTTGAATCAACTAATACCCATGGCAGAGAATTTATGCTTTTCCTTCTTATGCAGTCTCTTAATTTGTCATAGCTCAAATCCATCACACAAAATTAAATTGGACTAGAGTAATACCTTCGGATGAGAATAATTATTAGTTTTAAATAACCAAAATCAATCAATTATGTGGGGAAAAATAAAAAGGCATCATGAAACGATAGGATTTATTTCAGCTGTTATTGTACTTTTATTTGGTCTTAGTACATTGATAGTTAATCCTCAGTCAGTTCAATTTTTAGATATTCCTTTTTTCATTATTTACCCTGGCTGGATACTATATAGCTTAAATAAGAAAAATTACTTTAGTAGAAAATGAAACACTTCAGAAAGCTTCTCTTCTTAAGTATCCTTGGATCACTTGTATTGTTAACCAATTGTGGTAAAGACAGTAAAGATCCTGTTGCGGATGATACCACTGACACTACCGACGATGATACTAATACAGTATTAGATGCTGATGGAGACGGTGTTGCCGATGCTGATGACACTTGTCCAAATACGGTTGGAAGTGTAGAGGTAAATGAAAATGGATGTACACACTCACAATTAGCAAACCTCTCTGGTTACGATTACAATCACAAAGACCTCTTAAATCCACCATATGATGGAACGATCTTTATCTCGGGGAACATAATTACCCATGAAGATACAAGTACATATGATTCAGTTATTTATACTGGAATAGCTTCAAGGACAATGTATGATCGAAGAAACGGTGGAGCTTGGATTACTATTGAACCTCACATTTTTCCTTCATTTTTTAGAGATGGACCGAATATTGAGATTCAAATTAATCCTGAATTTACACGAGAGGAAGCGCAGCTAGAAGCAACTAAATATGCTTTTCTTATTGGGCAATTACCGATAGCATTGAGGAAGGATATTGAAACAATGTGGATTCATAAGGGAGTTGAGGGCTATGGAGGGGGTAACAATAATATTCTCATTCACACGGGGATGACCGCATCTTATGAAAACATTATAAAGGAAATATAATCGAAGAAACACTCATTCATGAGGCAGCACATACTTCTATTGATGCCTATTGTTATAATGACCCTGATTGGGCAGATGCTGTTCAGAAAGATGATAGCAGATATATCTCCTCATATGCCAAGGAATTTCCACATCGAGAGGATATCGCTGAATTATTCCCATTATATGTTGCTATAAAATATTTTCCTGAGAGAATAAATCAAGAAATTACAGATAATACTTTGAGTACTTCACTTCACAGAGTATTGTATTTCGATAAACAAGAATATGACATGGCTATATATCAATAAATAAAAAAGTAAGGAAGATTCGTTCTTTCAGGGCTTGTTAATTATTCCCTATCCTTAAAATCATTTCTTCCAACATAGTCTTTTGAACTCTTTCTCTAAGGAGTTAAACAATTATCCATAGAGCTCATATAAGCTTCTATAAATCATTCTCTTTTCCGCTAAATAAAAATTATAATTCTGTATTGATACGTCTTCACAATAGCTTTAAATCTTGTCTATGGAGAGGTAGTATTAGCTCTTATAATTTACTGAATTAAGGATAAAAGAAGAACTACTACCTAGCATTAAACAAGGGCTTTACAGACTTTCTATTTTTAGATATTCTTTTATTCAAAAACATCACAAATTTTGGTAAGGGTTGCGGAATATTAAAAGGCTATCCTATACATAGGGGTAAAGACTAAACAGGTTGAGGTTAGCAATTGCGATAATGGTATCTAATGGGGTGGGATGAACTAGCAAACCCATATATATAGGGGTAAGGCTATTGCGAATCAAAACGGATTCAAAATTTATTTTTCTTCTCGCATTATTAAATCAAAGTACTAGATAACCATTAGTAATCTTGTTTATTGCGTTGAAGACCATTTAAACGGTGTTTTTAATGAATCGGTAGAAAAGCAAGGTCAAAAACCCATTTAAAACGTACATATTAGACCCACTCCATCGAGGATTCTGATTTCGCATCGCAGGACTCGCAGTCAAATACCAAATTACCACATAGTCTTAACGCTACAGGTTTTTGGATCATTAATCAGAATGCTTACTTTAGCCTCATGAATGAGAGAATAATACTCTATCCCTTTATAATTGTCTTCTTTTATCTTTTTAGGGCAATTGATTTTTCTCCTTTTGAAACAAATTTTGATTTCACCTCATGGGAAAATGCAAAACTATTGAGATGGCTTGGTTTGTCTACCCTAGTAATAATAGTCAGAGAAATTCAATTTTGGACAAAGCGAAAAAAATAGCCAATAAGGGCTTATGAGTACAGATTATTACGATCATTGGCTTTGGGGTGTACATACATTGCGTGAAGATAATCCAGAATACCTAATCAACCTAGAAATAGGGGTGAGCATTAGATTCAATTCAAGCATAGCCGTGTATGCTAATTACGAGGGGTTCTATAATGGCATTGCCGATGTTTAATTGCTGTAATGTGAAAGATCCGATGGGGTCAATCGTATTCTCACTATGGGTTGGAAGTACCTTGCCCTTGAGGAGCGGAAATTGGATGAAGATTTAGCTATTGATTAAATTAGCCTTATCGATGATGATCCCTGGTTCAAGGTTATATTAATGATAGCAGTAACCGCATTGTTTTACTTTTTTTGGTTCTTTTTTTTTAAAAGATCATGAGATGACTGGGAACGTCATAGGCATGATTGATTTAGTTGTTTAGAATGAGAAATTGTTAAAACTGGAAGAAATACGCTTGTTGATCCTAATTAAACATCCTTCTCAGCAAGGTTCTTTAGGGTATCTACAAGATTTGCATAATCCTCCTTTGATTTAATCTTAATATTCTCCGTAACATAGACTTTAATTTCAACCATCATTGCCTTGTGTCCCTTAAATGAAGTATCAGCCTAGTGCTTTCTCCTAAATTCTTAAACAACAAATTCTTCAAAGAAATTTGGATAGTGACTGATAAGCTTTGATTCGCTTTCATACTTGGCTTTGTTTTAATCTATTATTTTGCCCATGTATTAATAAGCCACTTTCAATTACAAGAAGAACAATTTAGCTACTATGTGAACCATCACAATTACCATTGATATTTTTGGTCTTTCCGCAACTACATTTATGATTTGACATTTTTCTTTTAATTTGTTTAATATATTTAACATCCATAATCTATTGAATAGTTCCAAATCAAAAATCACTCTAAGCTTTGTCCATTATAATGCAGCTTATCTTCCTTTCCACTAGTAACCTATCCTTTCTGGGACCTTTTCAAGTTTTGTAGATAATCTTTTTCATATTCTAAGTAATAGATTTTAGTTTTACACCTAAATAATCAACAATCTACGAACATTATTTTGAGTGTATTTTTTTACCCTATTCAACCCATTTGAACCCAAATTTTTTACGAGTTTTTACTTCTATTACCTTCTTAATCTTATTTTCTTTTTCATATATTTTCTTTCTTTCCTTATACCCATCAATCCACTCGATCAATTCTTCATCAGTATTCCACTCATCATTCCTCTTAACCCTTAATATTTCATCCATTATCTGTTCACTAATATGCCCTTTATTTATCATATCCTTTATCCTATTAATATGTGTTTTCAGCTTACCATCATCAACTTCATAATATATCTCGCATACTAATCTATCTAAAAACCACCCACTATGATTGTCCCACTCTAAAATATGTTTATATTTTCTATTTAACCATCTACTAACCCCAACATAACTCTCATTTAAATCCTTTAGAATTTCATCCCTATCTCTAAAAAAACTTAATACATCATCCTTATTAGGTTTAAATCTCGCTATTTTCTTATTATCTGAATCAAAAGAAAATAACTCCAGACCTAGTTTACCTCCATAATAATCTTCAATAATGACTTCTTTTTTATCAAACGAATTTTTCTTTATACAAACTTTATAATATTTAAAATTATCACCAACATCTATAAATAAAGATTCCTTCTTTATTAAATCTATAAATTTCTCATCCCATTTTAACCAATGGTCATTATGATCTCCTTTACCATTTATAAATGTTTTTAAGTCTTCTAATTCCTTTTTAGTTATGAAATTACCCCAACCGATACCAAATATTTTATGGTTATCCTCATTTATTTTTTTCCATATTTTATATTCAATCTTCTTACTTAAAATGTAACCTTCTTTTCCAACCCACTTATTTCTTAACCTTCTTCCTATATTACCAAAATGATCTATTTTATTATCGGCGTATTCATTTAATCTTTTTAACCTCTCTTCATTACTTATATATTCCCTTTTTAATTTCTTATACAAATCATTAAAACCATTTTCAATTTCCTCCTTATATTTTTTTTCATATTTCCTAATTCCATTCATAATCAATAAAAAAAGATCCCGATAATCTCTTATCAATACTTAATAGCTGTTTAGTGATTTACTAAAATCCCTTCTTTGTCGTTTTATTGATACTTTAGATTTTAAAAAAGTAACCGCATAGATTAATCCAATAATAATCTATCACTTATTTGTACTTAAACTAAATGATCATATTATGTTATGAAAACATCTTCCCAATTTGATATATGTCTTCAAAAAAGCGAATTCATAAGGGTTAAATTATTAAGAGCTTATTTTAAACAAATCAAACACATAAATTTGACCAGAATAGTAAAGCCAATCTATACTATAGTGCGCAGCAGAACGGGCATGATATTACTCAACTCAAATAATTTTTTTAATTAGTATTGATAATCAATATGTATGTCGTCAAATAAAAGTGGACTTTTCAGATATAAATTAAGCGAGTTTTGATACTAATTTAAATAATTAATTTGATTTTGTTTTTTCGTTCAATTAAAGTTTGCTGTTTGATTCTTTTTCTACGTCTAAGTTTTCGTTCTCCAGTTCCATAATAGACTTCAGAAGGAGCAAGGTTATTGATGGACTCATGGTAACTTTCATAGTTGTAATACTGAATAAATTGCTTCATTTTATGCTCTAACTGCCCAGGTCTGTAATAATTATCCAGTTTCACTACATTCTTCACAGATCTGTTATATTGTTCAATTTTACCCTGAGTTTGTGGGTGAAGCGGTCGACCTCGTACATGTTTCATGTTTCGATCACTTAAATATTCTGCTAGTTCAACAGATAGGTAACACGATCCATTATCAGTTAGCAACTTTGGAAGAGCATGGGTTTGTGCGACTAATAAAGCCTCATCTAAGATCTGTTTTACATCCTCTGTCTTCATAGTGGCACACAATTTCCAGTTGACAATAAAACGGCTGCAATCATCCAATATGGTCGATAAGTAATACCATCCCCATCCAACTATTTTAAAATAGGTGAAGTCTGTTTGCCACATCTGATTTACTGAAGTGGTTTTATCTTGAAAACTATCAGAGGCACTCATAATCCTGAATGAAGGAGTTGTGATAAGACCATTGAGCTTTAATATTCTATACACACTCGACTCACTGATATAATAACTGTATTTATCTATGATATGCCATGCCAGTTCTCTA
>Ga0206126_10005595_pt1 | contig 11482 bp, 8 predicted proteins | sample Helgoland_Spring_5_FD_148621 | JGI IMG/M metagenome (GOLD analysis project Ga0206126, IMG submission 148621) | Pelagic subsurface seawater microbial communities from Kabeltonne, Helgoland, North Sea - Helgoland_Spring_Bloom_20160412_1 | ecosystem: Environmental > Aquatic > Marine > Epipelagic ...
AACGCAAACAATCAGAAGCTATATTACCAACAACTGTTGCTTTGCAGGTTACAGCTATGTCCTGCTCGTAGGGCTTGTCCAGTACCCTTTCTGGTTAGACTTTAGGCCATCTAAACTCCGCTGTGGCTCTTAACGCTTCTACCAGACCCTTGGCTTTTCACGACACAAGGTTCATCTTCCACTGACCTTTCAGCTATCTATTAGTAAAGAATAATGGGAAACAAAAACTTTTCAACGCACAAAACGTGCATTTGTATAATTATATTTCAGCAGCCCAGGAACATTCTAAGCTTCCTTGGGCTATAACTTTATGATCACTATTGTAATGGAATTCACTTTTAATAAATGTATTACCATCATACTCAAAGTATAAATTCAAGCTATCAATACAAACTGTAAGATGATCACCTTTAATTAAGGAATGATCAACATCAAAAACATTACGTTTACTTAGATCCTCAAGAACTTTCTGTTCCAAGTAATGGAAAACAATATGATTCCACTTTGAGCTATCAGGAGCACCAAAAGATATTATCATATGTATTTCATCTATTATTTCTCTTGAGAGCTCCCAGAAGTTTTCCTCATATTTTTCTTCGTTTGTCTCATCATAATACTCATCGTCTGAAAGAGCTTTGAGTATCAAATGTTTGTCTATTTCACTAATGACTGTATCTCCCAATAGTTATTAATTATCAAATTTATCTGCTCTCAAACGAAACTGTTTTAGGATTATAAATTACAGATGAAATTGTACCGTCTTTGATTTTTTCAATTGCTTCTTCGATGATAAAGAATGGAACTAAATACCATTCTTTAGGCACGGTAGGTTTACCAAATCGATCTTTGATTTCTATATCAAGGCGTGCTGAGTCAAAGATGCGGTGTAATAAGTTTTCTAGCTTCATACGATTAATATTATACAACTCATATTCAGCTACAATTTCCACATCAGCCATCAAAAATGTAGGCTGCTGATTTGCACCAGATAACCGCTGCCTCATTGATGTACCTGTTACACCAATCTTGTGAACTAGTTCCCTGTTTTCAGCCACCATTGGATTAGTTGACTTACTTTTTAGCACGTAAATAGTTCCACTTGCCTCATCACCCTCAATTGTCTCACTTGAAAACAATGGGCCTGCTGAATCAACCTCAGTTATAATCCGGCTTGTGTCATCTTCATACAATCGGCGCTGCAAACTTCGAAGCAGCATGCTACTTTCAGTTCCGTTTGAGAAAATTAATCTTAATCGCGCATCTTTATCACCATTGGGTGCAAAAGTTTCATCAAAAACTTTAGCAACATATGCAACAAGACCACCGAGAATAAAGAAGTTTCCAACTTTTATGTAGGTCTTACTAAATCCTGCATCTTTCCGAATTGGATTTGTGTGCCTATTTTTTTGCTTTAGATCTCTATCTATTCCTTCAAACAGATGTTTGTAATCATCAAAGTCTTCACACTTAATTCGATTGCCTACAACTTCAGCTGCTTTTTTTTCAGACGTTGATCTTACATGTTTTAATTCTGTGATTGGATTTTCTTCTACTTCAACTCCAAGTGCAGATAAAATATCATCATCATCTAAATCATCTAAAACAAGTTCTGATGCTTTTTCGACTTCTCCTAAAAGGCCTTGATGGTCCATCTCCTCAACCAAATTTCTGCATTCTTCAAGAGCACGAATACGATCTAGTCGAACAGCATACAATCTTTCAAAAATATCTTTCACTTCACCATGCTCAGGAACGCTGCCATGTTCTTCAATAAAATTTTGTATCTCTTCAAAACCAGCAATTATACGTTCTTCACGAGGAGTTCTTTTTACTAACTTTTTAGTTTCAACCTCTATTCCAAGTTCAGCAAGTAAAGCATCATCTTCATTTGTAAATTCTTTAACCATTGGCTGCCTCCTGTTTCATTCGAATTAAGAACGCGACACCTTCGGCCATCTTTTTCTCCCATGCATCTGGAGACGTAAGCGATGGATTTCTTCCATTATCTTGTCTAAATTTTACAGCCCGTTTTGCCAAATCACGCGCCTCTTCAGGTGTCAGTTTAATTTTCTTAGCAGAAATAACATCTGAAATTTGCTTCAAACTTTTCTCAGTCATTGATTTTGCAAGAATAGAATATGCCTCACTAAAAGGATTGATGCGATCAATCAAATCTATGTCTAAATCACGAACATCCATTGCAAATTTACGGATGCCATCAATGAGAGCCGTATTTCCAGTTGTTGTTTCATCATCATCCATTTCTAAAGCAACAGTTTTTGCTTTTTGAGTAAGGTTTAATGCAGCTACTGCACGTTGCCTTATGGCTTCTTGATCATGTTCATCTAATTCAGGATATTTAGCTCCCACAATTTTTCCCATTTTAACTTGAGTGAGATCTTCATGAAGTGTCTCTCCACCAGCATGTTGTCCATCAAACAATCCACGCTCAAGTGTTGTCTTATCCTGAACAAATGCAGTAATGACCTCATTTAAATCTTCATTGCAGATGCGCTCAGCTTCTTTACTTTTTGGTTCTGCAAGACCTTTAATCTCAATTTGGATTTGTCCAGTCTCCTGATCAAACCCAATGTTGGTTTTACCTGGATCATATCCGTCTTTACCATAATCAAATCCGTCAACAGCACTACTATCTTTCGTCTTAGGTGAAAAATTAAAACGAGGCGCCAAGACTTGTTCCATCAACAAACTTGCCGCAATGGCTTTTAAGGTATCATTCACGGCTTCTGCAACCAGGCTTTCCTCAGCATTGGGCTCTGCTATAAGATTTGTAAATCGTGAGTGTGTTTTACCTTTTGCATCACGTGTTGCTCTACCAATAATTTGTACGATTTCTGTAAGGCTAGCACGATATCCAACTGTCAGTGCATGTTCACACCATATCCAATCAAAGCCCTCTTTTGCCATACCAAGCGCAATTATAATATCAATATGATCACGGTTGTTTTTTTGTTTTGGATCTTTAAGTGCTCCAGAAACCTTTTCACGCTTAGCAGGTTCATCATCCACCAGATCAGCAATGCGCAATATTTTACCATCTGATTTTTTCACAAGATGAAAGCCAGTTTCAGGGTCTGTACCTTGCCAATCACCCAACGCATCAATGATATGTTCAACTTCTTTATGCTTATCTTTAGTACTCTCACGAGAATTTACATTTGGTATGTGAAGAATAGTTTTTTCATTAGGATCAAGCACTTTTAAAATATCATCAGCATATGCACCCGAGTAAAAGAAATATCCAATGTCTAATGTCTTAAGATATTCATACCCGTTAAGCTGTTCATAGTATGTGTATGTTACAGACTGAAATTTTGCTTCATCATCAGGTGATAGTACAGCGTCTGCATCTCCACGGAAATATGAACCTGTCATGGCAACCATATGAACTTTATCACGCTCCATAAACTCACCCAGGTGCCGTCCTAATTTATTATCAGGATTAGCAGACACATGATGGAATTCGTCAATTGCAATTAGCCTATTATCAAAAGCATCAACACCAAATTTATCAACTGCAAAGCGAAATGTTGCATGGGTACATACAAGAATTTGATCCCCACTGGAAAGAAATGCCCCTACGGATTTTACCTTACCACCATCGGTGCCAGGTGAATTACACAAGTTCCATTTAGGGGCCACTTTCCAATCAGCCCAGAAACCAAAATCACTTAATGGTTCATCATTAAAGCTAGCACCTATTGATTTTTCTGGCACTACCACAATAGCTTGTTTGAGATTTTGATTAGCCAACTTATCTAAGGCAATAAACATGAGTGCACGACTTTTACCTGATGCAGGTGGAGATTTAATTAATAAATACTGTTCACCACGTTTCTCATAAGCTCGTTCCTGCATTACTCGCATACCAAGTTCATTAGACTTTGTTGAATTGCCGCTCTGGGAATACTTAACAGAGACTGATGGGATTGATTTATTATTAGTCATTTGTTTAAGCTTTCATACGTGGATTATGTTTAAAATCTTGAGTTGTCATCTTAGTGTAAAGTTCAAATAATTTTTCAAGCCGTTCAGTGTCGTTGCGAAAGCGGCGACCGATGTAGATGCGTTCAAGGGTTTCATCATTGCGGTCATGGGCTGCGCGAAGATTCTCCGGCATATCCTCAGGCTTATAAAGATCAGCGATAGTGGCAGGAAAATGCGCCTCACGCGCTAACAGGATATCTTCAGCGCAACGAGTGAGGTCAGATTTGTTTTTATCTGTTAATTTAGGTAGCGGGAAAGTATTCCACGCCAGTGTATTCGTGAAGCGAAACCTTAGTTCAAGCCTTGAACAAACTGCTGCAACCCAAATTAAATTCATACGTGAAGCTATCAATGACAAGACCCAAAGCTCATTAATAGGCATTCCAAACGATGAATTGGATATAACCGTTTTAGGTTTCAGAAGGCTAATCGGTAGATAATCCCTGTTTTCAGAGCTAGTGACTGGTACGCAAATAATTGGTGACTTAGGAAGTGGTTTCCGCTCATCAAAACGATATGACCATTCCGCGGCTTTGATTGTTGCAGCCTTAGTACTTTTCAACCGAAAATCCCGAACTTTATTTATACGCTCAGCCAATGAAGGTATATCCTTTGCTTCATCGACGTCCTCATCATCAATCCAAATACAAAATCTCTGATTACCGCGTATCAATTCCATTGAACCAACAAAAGGTCTAATAAACTTTGAATACTGCTCTTTTGTGAGCTTAAGGCTCTCTAATTCGTTTAAGTCTAGTAGGAGATTGCCGTCATCTGTTGGAGAATTGCCACGATCAAGCTCGGTTAAGCCAGAAATGTGGCGCCTTTGACCTTCAACAACAGTATTCGGGCCCGGTACAAGGTATGGATTGATATTATCAACTACATGAGAAATCGTGTTTCGAGCATTATCCAATGAAAAAAGTATTTTCTTTGCTTGGTTCTTCCTGCCAATTCCAACAATGACAACCGTTACGCCGGCATTATTGCTAGCAAGGTTTGCCCATTTGAAAGATGTCTGTGCAAAGCAAATCTCTTGATCTGTCTGAAAAATAGCAGGCCAAAGAATAGGAACTTGCTGGCCTTGGCAAATGGAGTTTGTTGCTACAAAGGCGGCTACTGTTTTGGTGTACGTTCCATACTCAGCCGCCTTCATAAACCAACCAGCAACATAATCGAGAGGCTTCCATCCACTTGTATATCGCTCGAATACCTGGCCAAGATCAAACTTATGTTCTGCACTTTGACGTTTGCTTCCAAGATAAGGTGGATTTCCACAGATGTAAGTTTCACCACCCTCATTTTCAAAATCAATCTGAGCCTGATCTGATGTTGAAATAAAAAGATCTTCTGCCTGATGCTGAACACATACGCTAGTAGGCGGACAAATACTCAACCAGTCGAGCCGCAGTGCGTTACCACAAGTGATCCAATTTTTTGCATCCAATGGCAGGAAATCTGCCAAAGCTTCCTTTTGTCCCCGATAGGCTAAGTCGCTTTGATATTCCGCGATGATAAGTGCTAGACGTGCAATCTCAGCAGGAAAATCGCGCAACTCTATTCCTCTAAAGTTGGTGATTGGAATATCTGTACGCCGATCAATTTCATCACGTAGCTGATTTATCTCAGCCTCAATGGCTCGCATTTCTTTATAGGCAATAACAAGAAAATTTCCTGAACCACAGGCGGGATCAAATACCCTGATCTTCGCAATTCTATTCCGCAGGTTCAAAAGCTTGCGTGGATTACCCCTTGCCTCCGACAACTTCTCGCGTAAATCATCGAGGAATAGCGGATTAAGTACCTTCAAGATATTTGGTACAGATGTGTAGTGCATGCCTAGGGAACCGCGCTCTTCATCATCAGCAACAGCTTGGATCATTGAGCCAAAAATATCAGGGTTGATTTTAGTCCATTCCAAATTACCAATATGAAGAAAGTATGATCGCGCAATACGACTAAACTTTGGAACATTTGTATTGCCTGAAAACAACCCACCATTCACATAAGGAAACACATTAACCCAACGTGCTATACCTAAATCAGTACGATCCTCTGGCTTCGTATTCATTGCCCTGAAGATTTCTTCAATTATCTTATGCGTATTTGAGCTGTCCCTTTCGCTCATGCGTTCGATTGTGCCTGTAAACTGATCTGCTCCATTGAAAATATCTGTGTCTTCCGCAAAGAAACAAAATATCAAACGCGCCATAAAATGATTCATGTCATGGCGTCGCTCTGCTGAGCCCCAATCTGGATTATCTTTTAATAATTCAACATATAATCTATTTAAACGACCAGTTGCCTTTATATCAAAAGCACTCTCACGGATTTGCTTAACAGTTGTAATACCTGCAAGTGGGAGAAAAAATCCAAAATGATCTGAAAACTTTTCAAAATCACAAGCAATGACTTCACCAGTTGATAGATCTTCAGCTTCTAATTCAACACCGTCAGTTGATAGAATAAATTTCGCTTTTGACTTAACAGTCGCAGGACTAGTTCTGAGTTCCAAAAGAGTATTTGTGACCTCACCTATATCACAAACTTTTAGGTGAATATTGTTTCGCTGCAGTATACCACCCAGATCTGACTTATTAGAACTCCCACTTCTGAGCTGCTTGATAGTTGTTTCTTTGTTTCCAAATGCTGATAAAAACAAAAAAGGAAATTCCAAAGCATCAAATTGACTCTCTGCTAAATTAGATATGGCTTCTTCAATTTCAACGGCATTCATTATTTAGCAACCTTCAGAGTATTACTTTCAATCTCAGACTTAGCTTTTGTGTAAGCGTCTTCGAATAAGCTTAATTGATTAATTCCATAATAACGATTCAAAATTTGTTTTAATTCTACAATTGCTGCATTTAATAAATCATACTGATGAAGAGATTTTTTCATTGAACTAGAAAGTTCTTCATAAACTTTTTCACGTAGATCATCACAACCATATACTATTTTCATTGGCAGTCTGAACCATACCGGTTCTAAAGCATCAAAAGTTAAATTATCCTTTACTTGAATTGCACATCCTATGGTTAAAAAAGCTGGATGCCAGTCTTCAAAACCATCATATACACCAGAACCACCCAACCGCATGAAATAATCATTTGCTGTGTTTCTATAGGATGAAATAATCTGGTTCTCTTTATTCATATGTACCCCATAAAATATAAAGTTGTGCGTGCATTACTACTAAAAGCTATCTCATTATGATAACTAAGGTCAAAATATACTTTATGGAAAATAAAATTTTTCTAAATGGTCTCAAAACTTTTTACGAAAAAAATGTGGGCGTGATAACTATCAATAAAAATATATCATAAGTTTTGACCCCCACCCCTCTTTATAGCACTGACCATTTGCATAAATATGCCTACGAATATTCTGCACATTTAAACATTTTATTTTCATAAAGCCTTAAAACTCACTGCAAAACTTAGTGCCAAATAGATACTCAGTAAGTTCATAACGAGCTTATGGCCTCTCTGAGTGTATTTTCTCCCCATTCACACTCAGCACTTATCCCCCAGTGGATGTCCTATGCCACTGGGGCTTTTTTAAGGATATAAACAATGACTGCTTTCTTCATAATCATTTCTCTAAGCTTGATTACATTTAGAATAATAAAACGCTTAGAGTTCTATGAACATAGAAGATTACGAGAACAAGTAATTTCACCATTTATATATTTACTTGTGGAAAGTTATAAAAACACGGCTCCTGTGTGTACGTTGTTTCACAAAACTAAATATAGAAACGCCATAGATATGGTAGTGAGTCACTACCTTGTTAAAAGCACTACATTAAAGAATGGATTAGTAGGATTAACTCTCATACTCCTTTTTGTGTTTTCACTATCGAGTCCATTAAGAGCAGAATATTCTCCAAAGCAGCCATCAATTAATCTTGATGATATAGAAAGTGGGCAACTACTCATGCGCGCAGGCAATGAATTAAGTTCTGCAATACTTCTCTCAACAGATATAAACATTGCTGTCGCTGGATCGTCCAGTCGAACTATCGTTAGCCAACGTTTTATAAACACAGGTGAGACATGGACTGAAGGCGTATATGTGTTTCCAATTGGAGAAAATGCAGCCGTTGATACCCTAAAGCTTAGGATTGGTGACAGGTTTATTGAAGGCATCATCAAAGAAAAGCAGGAAGCAAAAGTAATTTATGAAGAAGCTAAAGCTGAAGGTAAAAAGACATCACTTATTGAACAGCAAAAACCAAATCTCTTTACCAATAAGATTGCTAATATAGGCCCTGGAGAAGTCGTAGTGGTTCAGATTGAGTTCCAGTCTAAGCTGCTGCCTAAGGACGGATCTTGGGAGCTAAGAGTTCCACTCGTAAGTGCACCAAGGTTTGATATTGATGCGATTGAAGAGAAGATTGAATTTGGAAATTCAGGTTTCTCCAACCAATCAATGAATACAGATTATAATGAAAATATTGATGTAAAAGTTCTTCAAGAAAAAGAGCTCTTTAATCCTGTAGAAATATCTATTGATTTAAACACAGGATTTGAATTGAGCTCTCTTAAAAGTTCTTTTCATAAGGTGGATATAGATAAGCTTTCCAATGGACATCACAAAATAAACCTACCTGGACCTATCTCAAGTGACAGGGACTTTGTATTAAGATGGACTGCAGAGGATAAGGACACACAAACTTCTTTGTTTAAGGAAACCCAAGCTGGTCAAGACCATCTACTTTTGACTTTGAACCCACCCTTAACCAACAAAAATAGATACTCACCAGATCGTGAAATTATATTCATTCAAGACATTTCAGGTTCCATGTCAGGGGAACCTCTCAGACAATCTAAACTTGGATTAGAATTGGCGATTAAAAGATTAAAGCCAAGTGATAAGTTCAATATTGTATTGTTTAATGACCGCTATTCCAGTTATTCAAGAACGCCAGTTTTAGCGACAGCTAAAGAACGAGATAAAGCAATCAGGTACGTGCGAAGGCTAAAGACTGAAGGCAGCACTGAAATGTATCCTGCACTCAAATTTTCTCTTATGAACTTTAGATCTGATAAGTCAGTACTTAAGCAATTAATCTTTTTAACTGATGGTGCTGTAACGCAAGAAAGTAGACTGTTCTCACTTATAAATAGAGAACTTAAGACAGCAAGATTATTTACGATTGGTATAGGGTCTGCACCAAACAGTTTCTTTATGACTAGAGCTGCAGAAATCGGAAGAGGGTCACATATCCATATTGGTGATATGAGTGAAATATCTGACCGAATGGCAGAACTATTTAATAAAATTGAAAACCCAGCAGTAACTGATTTAGAACTTATATTACCAAAAGGTTTTAGAGCTGAAGTTTATCCAAATCCTTTACCAGATTTATACGTGGGTGATCCTTTATCAATCGCAATTCGTGGTAGAAATGCATCTGGTATTGCAAAGATTACAGGGAAAATAGGCAACCAAAAATGGGTGGCCAGGATACCACTAGATCAAGGAGCTGAACAAATAGGAATTGCTAAGTTATGGGCAAGAGAAAAGATATCAAACCTAGAACGCAGTAGAATTGCATTAAACCCAAGCGCAAACCAGAAAGCACATATTGATAGTGAGTTGTTACAAACAGCTCTTAACTATGGGCTGGTATCTCGCTTATCTTCAATGGTTGCAGTCGACATCACACCATCTCGACCACTTGGTGTTGAAATGAATAGTACAAAACTCAAAGCTGCCATACCAAGCGGTTGGGATGCTGAACAGTTTGAATATAACTATAAAGAGATTGTACCACCAAGATTACAAAAAATTTCTTTAGACAATGAATGGTACAAATCTTCAGACTTAATGCAAAAATCTGAAATGTATTCACTTCCTCAAACAGCATTGAACTGGAAAGCATCATTAATGTTAGCACTTTTCTCAATGCTATTGGGTATAGCAGTACTATTCTTTTTTGGGCGTAAAAGTAATGCATAGAAAACTCTTCATAGCGATCGGCTGCAGCTTAATGTTTCTTGGTATATTCGGTATTGCCAAGGCTAGCTTCATGCCCATCAAAGCAATTATTGGGCAGCACTATTTAGAAGCTGCATGGCAAGAATCTTTAAGGAATAACAGGTTATCAAAACCTTGGAAAAGTGCAGATTTCTATATGATTGGAGAACTAACAGTTCCAAGGCTAAAAATCTCGAGGGTAATACTAAATAGTGTGTCGGGTGAGGCTATGGCATGGGGAATTGGGCGCGTAGACAATATTAATAAAAGACTAAAAAAGCAGCCAATTATACTTGCAGGGCATCGTGATAGTCATATGCAATTTATGTATGATCTCGAAGTAGGAGATAAAATCGAACTGATGATGTCTGATCTATCGGTACAAACATATATAATTACCAAAACAGGTATCACAAATAAACCTGCATTAGATATTCCAGTAAATTTAAATAAGGAAAATAGTTTGATACTTACAACATGTTGGCCAGAAAAAGCATCAAAGCAAGGGCCCCATAGATACATTATATTTTCAAAACAAATTGTATAATTTTATCTATGTTTGACACGTAGAATAATAGTATGTTTCAATTTAGAAAATATAGAACGGATTATTAACTTGAGCAATACAACTAATTTAGCGCCATTTAATAACTTCATTCCACACTGTCCTTTTTGCGGTGAGCAGCCCAAAATAAATCCCTGTAATCATTTAAAGGCATTTGTATTTATTGAAGAGCCAGAAGAAGGTTCTAGTAATATTGTATATTTAAGCGATGACTTTCTTAATATTCTTGAGAGTACCTTAGAAACAAAATTGATTTTCAGTAATGACAAAGACTCACCAAATAAAAACAGAAGATTACATAGTGCATATTATTTCGACGATATCGGAAAACTAGAGGATTCTAATCATCTGGTAGAATTAGCAAATGCACTTGAGGGCGCCGTGTGTTTTCAACAATCTTTGCCTGGTAACATAACCAGGTCAATCACGTTTGCGATTTCAAGTACTGAGCATGAAACACTTAAAGCTCAAGATCAGGAAATGATTGCCCTTAACAGAGAAATAAAACAACAATCAAAGAATGGCTTTAAAGACAGCATAAAGATGAATCAAGATGGTAAGTACTTTCTAAGTCTTGAAGAAAGTGAAACACTAGAATTCAAACAAACATTTGAAAAAGATACTCGATTAAACAAATTATCAAAAGATATCAAAGCAGCTTTAATCAGAGAGATTACAGGATTTTTGAATACTCGATCAGGTATTATAGTCATTGGAGTTCATGATACTTCAAAAGAAATTCTTGGTATTGAGCACGACGGATATGATGGAAACAAAGATAATTATAGCCGTCGGATTATGAATTTATTGAAAGACAAATGTGGTGAGACTGCGGCAAGCTTAATAAAAATTAGTTATGAAAGTTATTTAGATGCTACAATTTGTATATTAGAGTGCAAAAAAAGTAATGAACCCATTTAATGGG
>Ga0206126_10005604_pt1 | contig 11477 bp, 6 predicted proteins | sample Helgoland_Spring_5_FD_148621 | JGI IMG/M metagenome (GOLD analysis project Ga0206126, IMG submission 148621) | Pelagic subsurface seawater microbial communities from Kabeltonne, Helgoland, North Sea - Helgoland_Spring_Bloom_20160412_1 | ecosystem: Environmental > Aquatic > Marine > Epipelagic ...
GGTTCTTCTTCTTCATCATCAGGTTCCATTGCAACATTAGGATCTCCTGCTCCTGGTGAAGGTGTTGTTCCACCCGTTGTTTCTCCTGTTTCTTCTGTTTCTTCTTCGGGTGATGTAAATGAAGGAACTGGTTTTATAGTTAATAATTTATTAATATGTTCTATTGCTTCATTCCTTTCACTTATATCCATTAAGTAATACTCTTTAGATCCAATTTTAACCATTAAAGAAAAATCTTCGTAATAAATACTAAAAGATTGTCCATTTAAAAGACGAACTTCATATGATGGAGGTAAAGAATTAACTGCTTTTAAAGAATCAACATAACGAATTAAAGGATTCATTTTAAGTTTTTCTTTTAAAGCATCAAGAATTTCAGGGGGAGCTTGGTAATCCCTCTCAGTAAGTCTGATTAGTTCTTTTAGTATTTCGTTTTTAAGATTTTTCATTATAATGGATTTGAATCCCAACCTTGACTTCCATTAGTTTTTAAATACACATGAGTACCAACAGAACAACTTACATATGAAAAATCTGCTTCTACACAAACATAAGAACCAGTGTTCAATTCGAACTTTAAATCTGGAATTGGGGCACCAGGATCAAGTTGATTTGTTCCCTGATTTTGAAACCCAAATGAGGCACTATGAATGTATTTTACTGTAGTAGATCCATCTGTACATACTTTATATATTGATCCTGTAATACCTGTTACTGTAGATGAGCTGACAGGGAATACCGTTTTTCTCCAAGGATTTGCCATAGTTTTTTAGTTTTAGTATTTATATTTCTTCTGAAGTAATTGCAGATGCTAATTGTTTATCATCATCTAACATATCTGCTTCTCCTGTTACTGGATTATTTACAATGTTAGAAGCTGAATTTTTAAATTCTTTTTCACTCATTTCTAATTCCATTTTTAACTTTGTAAGATTTTCATATTGACTTCTTGCTTTTTTTACAAAAGTTTCTGGAACATTAACTCCTTTTTGAGCATAAAGTTGAACTACTTCTTCGTCTGTTTGACCTTCATCAAAGTATTCAAAAAATTGTTTTAAAGCACCTTCCATTAACATTTGTCTTCTTGCTAATTTTTTATGCTCACTTAAATTTGATTTTAAATTGTTACTTTTATTTTCTTTTAAGTAATCAGATAATAATTTGTTTGTTTTCATAATTTTGTTTTCTTTTTGTGGTGAAGCTGGGGGTGTTGTTCCCACTTTGCTTCTTTGTTGTATTAATTGGTCTACTTGTTTTTGGATATTTTTAATAGCACCGCTTGATTGTTTTGCAGCTTGTGCCGATGCTTTTGCTTTTTTTCTATTTAAATATTTTATTCTTATATTAAATTTTTCTTTTTCTAAATTTTCTAATTCTTTTTTTTCAGCTCTTGCGTCAGCATCCATTGGAGGCGCTGGTCCTCCCTTTGCAGGAGTTTCACCTCCTTTTGCAGGTGGTGTTTGTTCTTTTAATTTATCAAATTTTGAAGATTTAGTAAATGTGTCTTTATTTGGAGATACTGTTGTTTTATTTCCCTCTTTATCTAAATAACTTCCATCAGGTAATGGTTCTTGTCCTGTTGCTTGACCATAAGTTAATGGTTTAACTGAATTTCTTTTAACCATATTAATAGCATCTTCATATGATTGTATTTCATCTGCATACATGTCTGCTATAGGTCCTCCTTCTGGTTCAGCTTCTTGTTCCATTTCTCTATAAATTTGATCTAAACGATTTTGCAATTCTTTAATTGAATAACTATCTGCTAATTCTTTAGCACGTTGGTTGTGTTCATTAAGCTTTTCATTTTCTTCAAATTGAGATGATTGTGTTCCTCCTTTTGGTGCTGTATAGTCTTCTGCTGAATTATTAAACATTACAAATAAATAAATATTACCATAAACTCCTGATGGAGATGCATCTGATATTTCGTAATCTTCTATGTATGTTTTAAATTGAGTGTATGTTTTAAGTGCTGCTGATTTTGATTTTGCTTTAGAACGATTAATTTTGGATGTTGTTTCTTTTCCAAACATTGCTCCTCTACCTTGAGGACCATTAAAATGTGGAAACTTAAAAAATGTTCCACCTGATCTTTTATCTAAAAATGATGAAATTTCACCACCTTCTCCAACAAGTTCATTATAGTGTATATCAGCAGTCTTTAACATTTCTCTAACTAAATTAATAGTGTTAGGATCAAATGATTTTGGTTGTTTGAATTCCCATACTCCTGGAGCTCTATGAATAGATTGTCCTTGAGATGTTAAAGTAGCACTACCATAAGCGTCTGATTTAACTTCTTGTACTGTTTCTTGTACTAATTTTATTATGTCTTTTTTCTTCATTAAAAATCTGATATTAATCCTCCTAATATAAATTTACCCGTTATTTTAAAGGGTACACTTGCTATTTTTTCATCTCTAATTACTACTCCTTCATGATCTTCAACTGAACCCATTGGTGAATCTAATACTTTAAGCACTTCATCTCCTAATTTTTCAGTTGCTAGATAAGTTACAAACCCATCAATGGCTTTTTTCTTATCATTATCATTAAACAAATCATCAACATTTTCTCTATTTAAAATTAGTTGATAAACCTGTTTAGAAACAGCTCCTACTTTTTTCTTAATATTATCTCTTGTTATAAATATAAACTCATCCTTAGGAATTGCGCTTACTTCATCTAGCCATTTACTTAAAGGTTGAGTTTTTACTTCTTCAGTAAATTCTACAGAATAATTTTGAGAAAGTGCAGAATTAAAATTAGGTTTTTTCTTCATTTCTGTAGGGACAGAACCATAAACTTTAAATCCTTGTTTTTTAGCTGTTGGAGATAAATTATCTAACATTGATTGTAAAGCTGATTTATTGTAAGATATTTCTGATGATATTCTTTTAGTTAACATTTTTCTTTTACCTTGTACTTCTTTACTTTCTATCCTATTTAAACCATGAATTGCTATAAAATTAGAACCATAATCTTGTACATTAGTTTTACCACTAACATATTCCATATTAAATAATATATTTGGGTCTTCCCAAGCACCTAAAGCTTTAAGATCATTTTCTATTTGGGGTAATGCTGTGTTAAACATATCTAGTACTTCTCCTCCTATTTTAATCATTCCATGACCTTCACCAAATCGACTTGATAAGTCATCTTTTGTAATACCTTTAATGTCAAGTTCTTTTTTAGAACCTCTATCCATTACAAATTGTTTTACTCCGTCTAAAGTAATTAAACGAATTGATGCATTAACACCATCTATTTTTACAGATCCTGGATTTGTATTTAGAGAAGTTGCAGCTGCTGTAAATATGTTTTTAAGATCTCTACCTGATTTTACATTTTGTAAATCAAAAGGATGAGCCATATGTCCTGCTGCTCCCCCTTCTACTAATAAATGTTCATTTATTATATTTGACCACCAATCTTTTGAGAATGTATTTTCATTTTTCATTCGTTGTGTTTTTTTCTTAGACGCTTCTTTACGTTTTTTTATATAATTAAAAGATGTTCTTAAACGTTTTTTAACATCTGAATCTTTTGCTCTATTTAAAGCTGCTCTTACCCTTTGGTGAATTAAATTTATAACTTGAGATTGACGTTTATGAGATTTACTTTTAAATGAAGCTTTATTTAAAGTGTCTACTATATCTTGTCTAGTTGAGAATTTAACTTTAACTGTGTCTTTTGGGTTTTCGTCTGTGTATAATCTTCTTCCTGATCCTTTTGGTTTTTTACCTGTTCCTTTTTTAGGATCAGCTTCATTTAATGGTTTACCTATTTCATAAGGTATGTTTTTTTCTTTTAGAGCATTTTCCCAATTTTCATCGGAATAAGGTAATACTACTTTAATTGTATATCTAGCTAAATTTGTGATATCCTTTTCAATTACTTCTTCCATTTCGTCATGCTGACTTATAGGCTCATAATCGGGATTATCTGAGGTATCTTTAAATGGAGTGATTTTATATTTAGTACGCAATTCATCTTTGTCAAAAACAAAATAAGGTTCGGTTCCTAACCATTGTGGAACAAATGAATCTAAACTACGAGTTAAACTTATAGGACCCCTTAATCTATCATCATCTAAAACATCTGATAAGAATTCTGTAAAATGATATAAAACACCAAATTGGGGACCCTCACTAATATTTTCTTTATCTGATAAATCTCTTTCTAATGATAATTGAGGATTAGATGTTTGAAAATCTTTTTTTCTTAAAATTGTTTTAGCAATTATTTTATCTGCTTGTTTTAAAAAAGGTATATTAATATTTGTTCTAATATCTGATGCTACTATTTCTTTATATTTAGTTAAAAAATTAAATAATTCTTTTTTCTTTTTAGCTAAGCGTTTAAAAAACCCTATTAATTCAGCATTTGATATTTCTTTATCATTACGAGGATCATTTAATCTATTAAAAAAATGTTTATCAGTTAATACTACATCAAAAGGATCCAATTGTTTATCTGCATAAGTATCTATTGATTTTAAATCTGATTTATCCAATTCATTTAAAAAATGTTCAGGTTGTTCTAAATCAGGTTGTAGTCTATAATCTGCTGTAAGTTCTTCTCCTTGTTTTACAGGTTGAATAGTTACTAAATATCGAGTATTATCTTTCATTATATTTTTACAATTAGGAGTTTCTGAATGGTTATACATTTTTCCTAATTCATAAAAATTATATTGTCCTTGTCCTAAGATATCATGTAATTTATCTATTACAGTTCCTTCAGGATAATTTTCTTGAGCAAATGCTCCTTGTCCTTGAATATTACTATTATTTAAATAATATTTATTTTCATACATTGTTCCTGCTCCACCTTGTCCTGTGGCAGCATTATACATTCCTCCTCTTTGGTATTTTATAACAGGAGAAGTTTTATCATCTTTAGGACCATCAGGCATTCCTGCTTTCCATTCACTACCTCTCATATAATCTAAAACTTTATCTTCTGGATTATATAAATCTTCTTCTAAACCTGTTACTATACCCCAAGCTTTGTCTTTATTTGATTTTGATAAATGATCAGGAATATATTTTAAAAAATTATCTTTATCTTTAATTTTTACAAAATTTCTCATTTCAGTACCTGATATACCTCCTGTTTGTGGGGGTACTAATTTGATTTCAAAATTAATTCTTTTAGGTTCTGCAAATTTTCCTATATTATTAAAACGTTTATCATTTACATCTTTTTCTCCCATTCCTAAATAAATTTTAGATCCTTCAGGTGCTTCTTTTTCTATAAAATCATATACATCTTGTACTGGAGAATTTGAATTTGAAGCTAAAATAGCTATTTTTTTAGATATTGGGTCAGGATCTGTAGATCTATAAAGGTCCCATAATTTAAGGGCTACTTCACGATTAATACCATCTCTTATTTTTACTCCAACTTTAACTATAACAGTGTCTGCATCGGTATTTGATATAAGCCATTTAGCCATATTATAATGACCTGCATGAGGTGGTTTAAACCCACCAGGTAAAAGTGCTATCTTTTCCATCAACTACGTAGTTTTGTAATAAATATAAACCTTTATGACAAGGCTAACCTCTTCTTCATTAGTGTAGAAGTAGTAAGTTTTACTGCAGTGTGTAGTAATTTTGTGAAAGATTTAAAACCAAGTTCAGAAGGGTCTTTATCACCCATTTCTATAAGGTAAACTTGTTTTCCATAAGACATAAATGTTTCAGCATGATTAAAAGCATCTTTTAAAGCATCTTCATCTAAAGCTAAATATATTTTTTCTACATTACTTTTAATAATTTTTTTCATTAAAGTTGTAGATAATTTTTTTCCAAATAAAGGAATTGCATTACGTTTTATAGCCATAGCATCAAACGCACCTTCACATAAAATCACGGGTAAATCCCAGTTTATATACATTTCAAATCCAATTATGTCCTTGGTACTGGAAGCCAACTTATGTTTAATATATGCGTTTTTATCAAATGAACGACCTACATAATAATTTAAAAAACCATCTTTATCATATGAAGGTATTACAACCATATTTTTTAAAGGACCTTGTTCACAATAATGTAAATCATATTTAACTACGTCTTGTTGGGTTATTCCTCTTTGATCTAAATAATGTAAGGCATGTTTTGATAATATCGCTGAAGACGACATTATAGGCGTTACTCCCTGAGGAAATTGCAAAGTATTAATGTCTACTTTTTGTTTAACTTTTTGTTTAAAATTGTATTGTTGATCGATTTCTTTTAAAGCACTGTATGCTGCTGTAGGTGCTTTGGCTTTTTTAAGTAATTGAAAAGCTCTATGACCTTTATAATTACAAACCCAACATTGGAATTTTTGAGACGCTAAATTAAATGTTAATTTTTTCTTATGATGATTACAAGATGGGCAATTAAATACAGCTTCATCTCCTCCACGAGCAGATTTACTTCTTCCTAAAATTGATTCTAATAATTTTTTTAATAAATCTTCTTTCATCTAAAATCCTTGTCATAAAATTTACCTAATATATTATCATTAAGGTATTTTTTATCTTCTAAAACTTCTAACACAAATTGATATTTACATTCTAAGTATGTAAGTTCCTTTTTGTTAAAAGCCACTTGTAGGATTTTTCTTTCTAAATCTTCTTTATTTGCTTCTTTTAAAAAACTGTGTGAGCCATAGTAAGTTTTCCAATCGCTTTCCTTTAATACTCTTTTATATACTGGAGGACGACCTTTCCCTTCCCAAAGTGCTTTTTCTTTTTTGCCTAATTTTTTCTTTAAATTATAAATTAAAGATTTTTTACCAATGTACTTTTTTCCAGTTGGTAAATGAGTTGTTTGATAAATAAAACCGAACGCTCCTTCAGGGAGGTCAACGATTTCATTAATTTGATTGCTTAAGTAATACCACATAATGATGAATGTATAAAAGGAATTTTAGGTATCCCAGCGAAGTACGAAAGTTGTGTCAGTTTCGTTAGAAGTTCTAACTGGTTGACCAAGTTTACCAACTACTAATAATTCGTTTTCTTCATTATATAAACCAACTGTTGTAACATAAGGTTTAAATAATGAACCTGTTGCAAAATCAGCTAATTCATGTGAATCTTGAGTTCTAATTTTTCTTGCTGAAATATTTAATGTGTCATTAAATTCATATTCATCTACTGTACATTTATATTCATTTTCATAAATTAAATGTGAACCTTGAAATTGAATTTTATAAGATCCATCATTTGGTTGAAGGATACCACTTAAATTAAGTCTTGCAAAAGTTCTATTATCAAATCCTCCTTGAAGAGTTCCAGTACCTGAAGATGCAATATACACATATCTTCCATTTCTAGAAAATCTTAAGCCCTGAAGGGCTACTCCATCATCATATGTCTGAGTACCTGGAGTAGTATCATTACGTAAATCCATTTGTTCTAATATTCCTCCTGATTCTGCTAAAGGTTTTGATTGTCTATATTTGGCTGAAGATATATCCCATGGTACTTTTAATCTAAATTCCCATATTCTAGGACCTTGTCGTAAAAGAACAGGATCAGAAACAGCAACACCAGGAATCCAACCATTATTAGGGTCTCCAATAGTTCCCCACCCTCCAACAGCAAAACGAAATCCTAAAGGTTGAGATATGCTAGTCATTCTACTCATTAAATACATTCTAGTTCCTCTTTTATTAAAAGTTATACTTTCAACATTTAAAGGAGCTCCTTCAGGAGTAACTAAATCTAATAAATCTAATACTCTTCCTGCATGTCCTACATATTCTGGGGTTATTGCATTTGCAAGACCACTATCTGATGTAACTCCTGTTTCAAAAGCAGTTTCATAAAGCTGTGGTTTTTTAACAGTAGATATATCAAAAGCTGTTAATAAATTATGTTCTAATATTGTGTAGGATGATTGTATTGGATTACTAAGATTACTGTATCTAGAAGGACCAAATTCAGAATTATGGAAATCACCAGCATTCCATCTTAATCTATCATTTGAATGTACTGTAAAAAATTGTGTACCATCTTCTGAAAAAGAGAATGCTTTTGGGTTTATTCCTCCCCATCGTTTATAAGCTTGACCAGACCATGTATTATCATCATATTTTGCATTATATTTAATGTATGTTGTATCACATACTTTAGATTCTTCTAATAATAAAGAACTAGTTCCACTAGGATTAGCTTTATTAACTTTTGATCCACTAGATATATCAAATTTAGTGTCAATAGGTATTTGAACTATTCCCCCACGAACATGATGTTTAGATAACTGATACTGACTGTAAGCACCATTAGCTGCATTTAATTCAGCCATAGTAGGATGTTCTGATGACGATAAATTACTATATCCTGTCCCCACAAAATATAAAGATGTTCCTGAAGGGTGGAATTTTATGTCTTTTGGATTCATCCATAAGTAAGGAAGAGAAGAAGATATAACAGCGTATGTTTTTTCTGCAGCGGCAGCATTATCTATAGATGAAGTAGCTGAGTATAAATCAAAAGGTGTACTCATATTAAATTGATAAAGATGAGTAGGGAATTTATGTTTTTGATTAGGATCAGGTGATCCTCCTGCATTTTGGTTAGCTCCAAAATATTTTGTTCCATCTCTTTTAATGTCAAATCCGTTTTGAAAAGTTAAGGGAAGTGTTGGATCAACTTGAGTGTAAGTATATTGTTGAATTCTTTGATCAATAGTATTAGATCCATTAAAATTAAAAGGTTTTATGTTTATAGAAGGAACATCTATATTTTGTATTGTTGGTTTTGTAAGTACTACAAAACCGTTTTGATAAAATATATTTCCTATATATGGAGAAGCATCTATACTTGATGATATATTTTTAATAGAAGCTGTATTAAAATTATTATTATATATATTTATACAACTTAAAGATCCATTAAAAAATCCTGTGTCTTTTAATGTATTATTACCATCTTTTTTACTTAAAATACCTTTTGAACCTATATATAGATTAGCTAAATTTCTTGTTTCTTCTAAACTACTATCAGAGGCTTCTACAATTTTATTTCCATCTACATATATTTCCATTATAGATGATGATTTCTGACATAAAACATGATGTTGTTCAGGATGATTAGAAGAACCTGTTAAGATACTGCTTATAGTTATCGTGTTTTTTCCGTCTGATCTTGCAAAATATAAAGATTGACTTTGCATATAAATTTCAAATGGAAATTGAGGTTGAGATAATGTGTCTAAAGGTTGAGAAGAACCCGATTTTGCAGTATTCTTAATTGTTTGGGTTCCTGGATTTAAATCACTTGGAGATACTGTTTGTGTTCCACTTTTACATATAATATATCGTTTTGCTTCATCATATCCAATATATTGATTACTTATTCCTATTGGAATTTTTCTTACAGGTAAAAAAGTTGTTACAGTTGGGCTTGGATTAGGTAATGTTTTAGATGCTTTCCCCCCAGTAACTGAACCCGAAGTATAATTGACAAAGAAATTTATAAATGGACTTGGAGATTCTGTAGATGTTAGTAATCTACCTTCAACTTGATCTAAACCAAGAGAATTGTCTAAATTTGTAAATAAAGGATTAGTTGTTAAATCAGGATTAAATATTTTTAAATTAGTGTCAGCTGAATGGATTTCTGTTATTGTAGGAATATACCAATCAGTGTATCCATTATGACTAAAATTACTCATAAAATTACCTAAATATCCAGGGGCATTTGAGTCTGCATTTGCCATGTTTAAGGTTTGTTGCTGGCCATCTCCTATATTAGGTGTATTACTAAATCCTGTTGTTACATTACCTACTCCTGCATTTTGGTTTGCTCCTAAAACCCCCCAAGCATATTGTATATTTTGGGCGTTAGAATATCTTCCTACAGCATTTGTTGATATTACATGAATGTGGTTTGAATCTATATTATATATTATTCCTCCCCCAAATGGTTTTCCAATACTTGATGATTGGTTTAATATTTGATTTCCTATAGGTAAAGGTTCTACATAAAAAGATATTGAAAAATCTTCATTATTAAAATTGTACTTATCATTATGAGGTGCTTTTACATGTGAACCAATAGAGCTATCAAAATCTATAGATGAAAAAGTATCATCACCATCACCTAAAAATTCGTTTTTACTAAAATTAACATTATTATATTTAAAATTATTAAAATAATAGCTATCATCTACTTCTGATAAATTAATAGGAGTAGTATAGTTAGGTGTTTTATTTGGGTTTTCTACTCCCCTTCTCCAAAATCTTTTAGTTATACCTACTTTATTATCTTGAGGATCTGTTAATTTAACAGCGTATCCTGGAATAGTATCTAAATCATAAGCTTTAAAAGCTTTAGTAGGTTCTAATTTAAATATATTTTTTCTAACATCTGTAGGGTAATGGCTTAAATTAGTGCCACTAATAATAAGATTACCATGTGAGTCATCTATTATTTCATAATTACTTGAAGAAAGATAAAAATCTCCTGGTTTTATTTCATGTCCATATAAACCTGCAGGGATAGATATTATTTGAGCTTTTTCGTATAATTTTCTTTCTTGTTTTAAATAATTATTATATCCAAATCTATTAGAAATATCCTTTTTAAAATTTTTATAAAAAAGATGATCTAATTGATTATATTTAACTGTGTTGATAGTATCCGAACCATAATATGAACTTGCACTAGTATAAAGAGAAATGGATTCTGAAGTCCAACTAACTTTATGCCATGTTATTTTATTTTCTGCAGCGGACTGAGAACTAAAGTTATACTGTTTATGGGCATTAAAGGGAACTACTGAGTAGTCTTGAGCTGTAAACTTTTTGTATACTTCTGACATTTAGGGACATTTTAGTAGTCTAATTTTACTCTAATAAGTGCTTCTTTTGTGAAATCTTTAACAACTGGTTGGCTTAGTTTTGCTACTGCTACTAAATCACTAGAATCATTATATAATCCTACAGTTGTAATGTAAGTTACAGGATTATTTATCATACTACTAAAAGATAAATTACCACTACCATCTGTAAATGAAGGGTTTGTAGTATAATTATATTCAAAGTTTTTAGCTCTTGCAAAATAATATTGTGATGTTACTTTTTCTTCAGTATCTATTATAAAATTACCAGCTCCACTAATAGCACGATATAATAATTCAGGATTACGTTCTTTTCCTGCTCCTTCATAATTTGTCATTTCTCCTCTACTTATATTAGCACTTAAAAATTGAGGAGTCCCAACCATATTTCCATCACTATCGTAAGATGTATTTGAACCAAAAGCATCAGGATTTAATATAATAATTCCTGCATCTGGGTAAAATAAACCATATGAGGCACTAGCATGTACTTGTCCTAAGACTGAACCTGATCTAACACCACTAGATCCAGATACAATATTAAATTGTCTTCCTAAATTTGTAAGTTTAGCTGAACCATTTTGTGTAACACTATCATCAGTAAGATGAATTGTAGTAGCTGTTGTT
>Ga0206126_10005614_pt1 | contig 11463 bp, 9 predicted proteins | sample Helgoland_Spring_5_FD_148621 | JGI IMG/M metagenome (GOLD analysis project Ga0206126, IMG submission 148621) | Pelagic subsurface seawater microbial communities from Kabeltonne, Helgoland, North Sea - Helgoland_Spring_Bloom_20160412_1 | ecosystem: Environmental > Aquatic > Marine > Epipelagic ...
ATTCCCAATGAGGAGTGGGGGGAAGAAGTGAAGTCGGTGGTGCAACTCAAACCCGAGATTGCGGCAAGCGATGCCGTGGCGGAAGATCTCATCACCTTTTGTCGCGGTTTTCTGCCTGGGTTTAAATCGCCGAAATCCATCGATTTTGTCGAGGACTTGCCCCGATTGCCATCGGGCAAGATTCAGCGCCGGGTCGTACGGGAGCCCTACTGGGCGGGGCGGAGCAAACAAATATGACGCGCAGTGTTGTCACGCCGTTTCGGGTTCAAGGGTTGGTTCGGTTCCGCCATTTGGCCTTGATCGCGGCCGTCCTGTCCTGGGGCGTTGTTATGGTAGCCTCAGCTGAAACCCGGGCTGTCGGGCGTCAAGGTATGGTGGCAACCTCATCGCCTGAAGCGAGCGCTGTAGGCGCCCAGATCCTCAAGGCAGGCGGCAACGCGGTAGATGCGGCGGTAGCAGTCGGTTTTGCCCTGGCGGTGACCTATCCCGAGGCGGGTAATTTGGGCGGCGGCGGTTTTGCCGTGGTGCGGGCGCCCGATGGCGCCGTGGTTACGCTCGATCATCGCGAACGCGCGCCGTTTGGCGCGACCCAAGATATGTTCTTAGACGCAGCAGGTCGGCTGGATTCGACTTTGTCGCTTGAAAGCCATCTTGCGTCCGGCACGCCGGGTTCGGTGGATGGATTACTCGTTTTGCATGAGCGCTTTGGTAAGCTCTCTCGGGAAACCGTGCTAGCGCCAGCCATAGCGCTTGCGCGCAACGGCTTTGCGTTATCGGAAACCCTAGCGGGTCGCATCCAAGAACTGCTGCCAGAACTTCGCCATCGGCCTGCGTCCCTTGAAAAGTTTAGCGCCGGCGGCAAGGCATACAAAGCCGGTGACACCTGGCCGCAACCGGATCTCGCGAAAACCCTGCAAGCGATCTCGGACGAAGGCCGGGCGGGGTTTTATAGCGGCTGGGTCGCCAAAGCGATTACCCATGAGATGGCCCAGCAAGGCGGCCTCATTCGGCAAACGGATCTCGATGCCTACGAATCGGTGTGGCGAGATCCGATTCACGGACGCTATCGGGGCTTCGACGTGTACAGTATGGCGCCGCCATCCTCCGGGGGTATTTTGTTAACCCAGATGCTGAACATGCTGTCGGCTTACCCCGTTGGGCAGTTGCAGCCGGGTTCGGCTGACCTGATTCACTTGATGACCGAGGTCGAGCGCCGCGCCTATGCCGACCGTACGGAGCATTTAGGAGATTCCGATTTCTATCCCGTGCCCATTCAAAAACTGATTGACCCGCGTTACGCCAAGGCCCGCATGGAAAGCTATACCCCTAATAAGGCGAGCCTAAGCAGTGCAATCCGCCATGGGGTTTGGCAGGAAAGCGAGCAAACCACTCATTATTCGGTGATTGATGGCGACGGCATGATGGTGGCCTTGACCACCACCTTGAACAGCAGCTTTGGCAATAAGTGGGTCATCCCGGGTACTGGGATTCTGATGAACAACGAAATGGATGACTTTGCGGCCAGCACCACCGAGGCCAACCAATATGGGCTGCTCGGAAACACAGCCAATGCCATTGCCCCCGGTAAGCGCATGCTCAGTTCGATGTCGCCAACCCTCGTGTTGAAAGACAATCAGCCGGTGCTCATTACCGGCTCGCCCGGCGGGTCGACCATTATCACAACGGTGCTGCAGGTGATTCTCAATGTTGTTGATCATGGCCAGTCATTGGTTGACGCGGTGGCGGCGCCGCGGGTTCACCATCAGTGGCAACCCGATGTGATTGATTTTGAAGCAGGCCGTTTGTCAGACGCCGTGATCGCCGATTTAGAAGCGCGCGGACATACTCTGCAAGCTCGGGGCGTCATCGGTGTGGCGAATAGTATCTTGGTCACGGAGGGTCAGTTTGAGGGTGTTGCCGATCCGCGAGATATGGGTGCGGCAGCCGGGTTTTAATCCCGCGCTGCGCTTTGTAAAGCGCGCCGCAGCGGTGGTTAACCCAGTGCGCCGGCGATGAGGGCGCGTGTGATGGTTCAGTCGCGAAGCGCGGATAACGGACTCTTAAGCTGTCTTCAATAATTTTCTGTTTTATCCCCGCGCATGTTGCTTAACTTGGCCAGATTTAACCCTGGCCGGGCGCCAGCTGACATTGGGCCAATAAGCCCTGCAGCCGCTCGGTATGGGAGACTAGGCGCGCGCGAGCCGTGCCAATGACATCCGTGCGCGCGCTGATGAACGCCGCATAGCGGGGGTCTTGTTGGGCGCCAACGGCGCGCTCGAGGGCCTCAATCAACGGCAGTAGGGCGTGGGTGCGTCGGTTCAGCGCCGCGGTCATAGGTTGCAGTTGGCCAACATAGACGTTCTCAACGAGGGCCTTAAGGCGCAAGGCGCGGGGATTGCTTTGGTTGTTATAGCACAGGGGGCGCTTGGCTAAGAACGTATCGATAACGGCATTGGCCGCCTGCATCTGATGCGCCACATCTAGCCAGCCTTTTAGGAGCAACCCGCCTTCAGCCGAACGCAGCGCGGCCAAGGCTAAGTCCAAGTCGGACGCGGTGCCCGTAAATGCCAGGGCGCTGATCGCGGTTGCGTCGCGCAGCAACGCCTTAAGGGCAGGCTCGAGGTCACTTTGCAGGGTTTCGGGGTATTGGCCTAGGCTAGATTGCGCGCGCCAAAATTGCGCAAATTCTGGCCCATAAAGTAGGGCGGCCCGCAACTGATCGGGCAATTGCGCGCGCTTTCGGGCGGCCTCGCGCTGGAGTTGGCCGGCAAGCTCGGGATGGCTCGCGCTCAGCCGGGTCACGCAGCGATCGCTGGCATTGATAAAGTTGACGTCATATACCAGGCGGGTTGTCGCGCTGCTGAGTTTGCCCAAGCTCGAGTTATGCTCGCTGATCAAACTGTGGAGCGCGCACGGCGTGGTGCGCAGGTAATCCAGCAGGTTGAGGCTCGCTGGGTCATTCGTCGCAGCGGCCCGAGTCTCTTGCTGATCAGGCTGCGGGGACGTCCTGCCAGCCGCGGGCTCGGAGACCGATTGCGGCGGCACAGGCGCCTTGATTGCGCTGGGGTCGCTGGATGGAAGCGGCACATCGAGCGTCCGCGCTAAGCCCTCGGTATAGCGCGTTTGCGCCTGATCCCAAGGTGAGGGGCTGCAAGCGGCGAGCCCCAACCCAACGAACAGGATCGTCAGCCCCATGCAGCCAAGGCGCCAAATCGAGTGCCCGCAGGCGCTAATTTGATGGCTCGGATGGTGTAAACTAGCGGGCATTAGCAGCACTGGAACACGATATGGATCTCTCTTGTTTTAAAGCCTACGACCTTCGAGGTCGCATTCCCGATCAATTAAACCCGGAACTCGCCCGGGATGTGGGTAGAGCTTACGCCAGCTGGCTACGACCTTCCAAGGTTGTTGTCGGCCAGGATATCCGGTTGACGAGCCCGGCGTTAACCGAAGCGCTCACCGAAGGGCTTATCGAGTCCGGAGTCGATGTTTACCTCATTGGCGAGTGCGGCACCGAGGAGATCTATTTCGCGACCGATCACTTTGACCTGGATGGCGGCATTATGGTGACCGCTAGCCACAACCCGAAAGACTATAACGGTATGAAGCTGGTTCGCGAGCAGTCCAAGCCCATTAGCGGCGACACGGGGCTGCAGGCGATCAAAGCCCTGATCGAGGCCCAAGACTTTATCGAAAGTCCCCGCCGCGGCGAGGTGCATGCGCTCGATCATCATGCGGCCTATCAAGCCCGGTTGCTGGCGTATCTTGACCCGATTGCCGCCATTAAACCGCTCAAAATCGTGGTAAACCCCGGTAATGGCGGCGCGGGTGCTGTGATTGATTTGATTGCCGACGCGGTGCCGTTTGAATTCATCAAGGTCCACTTTGAGGCCGATGGCCATTTCCCCAATGGCGTCCCCAACCCCTTACTGGTCGAAAACCGCGGCTCAACGATCGCAGCGATCAAGGCCGCTGGGGCTGATTTAGGCATCGCTTGGGATGGTGATTTTGATCGGTGTTTCTTTTTTGATCATAACGGCCGATTTATCGAAGGCTATTACATGGTGGGGCTACTGGCGCAGGCCTTTCTGGCCACCGACCCCGGCAGCGCGATCGTGCACGACCCGCGCCTAACCTGGAACACCATTGATATCGCCGAAACCAGTGGGGCGCGGGCGGTTATGAGCAAAACCGGGCACGCCTTTATGAAAGAAACGATGCGGGCCGAAGACGCGATCTATGGCGGCGAGATGAGCGCCCATCATTACTTCCGAGACTTTGCCTATTGCGACAGCGGTATGGTGCCTTGGCTGCTGATTGCGAAACTCATGAGTGCAACGGGCAAAACCCTTGCCGAATTGGTCGATGATCGAATGTTGGCCTTTCCGGCCAGCGGCGAGATTAATCGCCGGGTGGCGGATGCGGCGGCCGTGATCAAAAAGATTGAAGCAGCCTTTATGACGCCAGACGCTGTGGTTGACCGTACCGACGGCTTGAGTCTGGATTTTAAAGACTGGCGATTTAACCTAAGGATGTCGAACACCGAGCCGGTGATTCGGTTAAATGTTGAAAGTCGGGGTTTGCCCGAGCTCATGCAGGAAAAAACAGATCTGTTGCTCGGCCTCATCGGCGGGGAACTGGCTTAAGACTTAAGGCACACACAATGCACAACCCAATAAGGCGCGCACAATGAGTTGGATGAGGACATTACTAGGCGGTGGGGTCGGGCTCATGCTGGGCGGCCCGATAGGGGCTGTGCTGGGCGCCGTGCTCGCCAACCGGATTGGCGGTGGCGGCGGGGCGCTTGGCCAGCTCGAACAAAAACAAAGTGTGTTTTTTACGGCAACCTTTGCGATGTTTGGTCAGCTCTCCAAAGCCGATGGGCAAGTGTCCGCCTCCGAGATTGCACTCGTTGAGCGCGTAATGCGTGAGAATCTGCGCCTGGATGCCAAGGCCCGAGCTTTGGCGATTCAAATCTTTAATGAAGCGAAAGATGGCAGCGCCGGCTTTATGGACTATGCCGAACAGTTTCAGGGCGCGTTTGCCGGCCAGCCCCAGATGCTCGCCATGCTCATGGAGCTGCTGACGATGCTGGCCTTCGCCGATGGGGAACTGCATCCAGAAGAAGACCGGCTGCTCAGCGAGGCGGCCAGGCTCTTTGGTTGCGAGTCGGTCTACGCGAGCCTAAAGGCCAAGGTTAAGGGCATGGAGGCGATCCCGCTGGAAACCCATTATGAAACCCTGGGCTGCACGCCGGGGATGACCCTCGCGGAGGTCAAGCGGGCGTATCGTCGGCTTGCCATGAAGCACCATCCAGACCGGGTGCAGGCCGATGGCTTGCCACCAGAGCTGCTGGAGGCCGCTGAAGCCCGCTTTAAGGATATTCAGAATGCGTTCGATGCGGTTGAGAAGGCGCTCAAACCGTCCTAATCTGGCGGATCAGGCCATCTTAAGGAGTTCGCATGATCGATCTTGGCGTGCAGATGTTCACCCTCAGGCGCTATACCCAAACCGAAGCCGAGCTGGTGCCGGCGCTTGCCCAGTTACACGAGATCGGTTACCGCTCGATTCAGGTCTCGGCCTTTGGCGATATCCCGGTGCAGCGCACGGCGCAGCATTGTCGGGACTTGGGGATCAATGTGCGGGCAACGCACACGCCTTGGCCGAGATTGCTGACCGACCTTGCCAAGGTCATCGAGGAGCACCATGTTCTGGGGTGTCAGCATACGGCAGTTGGCATGATCCCGCCGGCGGACTATTTGTCCCTGGCAGGCCTTGAGCAGTTCTTAACCGAAGGCGAGCAAGTCGCCAAAGCCTTAGCCGCTGAGGGCATTAGCTTTTCCTATCACCATCATCATCATGAGTTTCAATGGTTTGACGGACTGCCCTGGCTCGAGCATTTGCGATTGGCTGCGCCGGCTCGCGGCATTGGAATTGAGCTCGATACCCATTGGGTCGCCGCCGGTGGCGCCGATCCTGCTGAGTGGGTTTCTCGAGTCGGGGATAACATGCCGCTGCTGCACCTAAAGGACTTCCGATTGAATGACCAAAACCGGCGCTGTTTTGCAGCGCTGGGTCAAGGCAACCTCAACTGGCACGCGATCTTAGGCGCGGCAGCCGCTCATAACGTTCCGCATTATTTCGTTGAGCAAGATGACTGTTATGGTGAAGATGAATTCCATTGTTTAAAGCAAAGTTATGATTTTATTAAGAATTTTGGAGGATCTTGATGCGCGTTCGAGTCGGCGTTATTGGGGTTGGTAATATGGGCAGCGCCCATTGCAAATGGCTGGAGAACCACCCTCAAATGGTGCTGACAGCGATAGCCGATGTGATCGAAGCTCGGCGAGGGCGTTGGGCGGCGGATCCATCGGTGCAGGTGTTTGACAGCGGCCAGGCGCTCATTCGAAGTGGCGTCTGCGCGGCGGTGATTGTCGCCACGCCCCATTTTAGCCATGTGGCCTTGGCCAGTGCCGCGCTCAAGGCGGGCCTGCACGTCATGGTTGAAAAACCCATTGCGGCTGAAATCAAAGATGCCGAACAGCTCCTCAAGGTGCCAAAGGCCGAGGGTCAAATTCTGGCGCTGATGTTCAATCAACGCACCAACCCGGCCTATGGCGCTATTCGGGATTGGGTCAAGAACGAAACCTTTGGACCGCTGCGGCGGATGAGTTGGATCATCACCGATTGGTTTCGGGCGCAGTCCTATTTCGATAGTGGCGATTGGCGAGCAACCTGGCGAGGTGAAGGCGGCGGCGCACTGCTCAATCAGGCGCCGCATCAGTTGGACCTGCTGTGCTGGATGTTTGGCCGGCCGAACCACGTGTTTGCCAATTGCGGCTTTGGCCGTTGGCACAACATTGGGGTTGAAGATGAGGTGTCCGCGATCTTAGGGTTTGAAGGCGACGTCACGGGCACTTTCGTTACCAGCACCGGTGAGGCGCCAGGCCGAAACCGGCTGGAGGTGGTGCTGGACCGGGCAACCTTGGTTTACGACACCCGTGAGGACGTCATTCTCATTGAGGAAACCAGCATCCCGATCACCGAGGCAATTCAAAACAACAAGGCCTTTCAAAAGCCGAAAACCGAACTGCGGCGTTTTGAGGTTGCAGGACAGGGCGGGCAGCACCAAGCGGTGCTCGATAATTTTGGTGAGGCCATTGTGTCGGGCGCAAAGCTCCTGGCGCCAGGCGCCGATGGGCTGGATTCGCTTATGCTGGCCAATGCGCTCACCTTGTCGGGCGCGCTCGAGCAAAAAATAGCGTTGCCCTTGTCCGCCGCGCGCTACCGGCGCTGGCTACGCAGCAAGCAGCGCGCGGAAAAACCGCGCTCGCAACCGGTCGTCGCCGCCCTTAACGATTTATCCGGTAGCTTCTGATGCAGCAAGGTCAAGATTACGCCCCGGTTATGACGCCAACCAAACCGGTCTGCGCGCCCGGGGAATTTGTGATTGCCGCGGCCTTCGCGGATCACGGCCACCTCTTTGGTATGGTGTCGAACCTCCTCGCTGCGGGCGCTACCTTGGGCTATGTCTATGAGCCAGATGAGGCTAAGGCCAACAAGCTGCTGGCGCTGGATCCTGCCGCCAAACGCGTTGAGACCTTTGACGCGATTTTACAAGCGCCCGACGTGCGGCTCGTGGCGGCGGCCGCCATTCCGAATCTGAGAGCGGCTGTCGGCATTCGCGTGCTGCAAGCGGATAAAGATTACTTCACGGATAAATGTCCCTTCACCACGCTGGATCAACTTGAGACAGTCCGGCAAGTGGTGGCCTCGACAGGCCGCAAGTATTCGGTGTGTTACAGCGAGCGCGTGCAAAACGAGGCTGCCGAGCACGCCCGATTTTTGATCGAGCAGGGCGCTATCGGTCGGGTCTTGCAGGTGATTGGGCTGGGGCCCCACAGATTATCAGTCAATCACCGCCCAGAGTGGTTTTTCAGCAAGGCCGCCTACGGCGGTATTTTGTGTGATTTGGCCAGTCATCAGGTGGAGCAATTTCTAACCTATACCGGCAACCAGGATGCAGCGATCAGCATGGCCCGGGTTGCGAATCTTGCCAACCCAGGCCATCCAGAGCTTGAAGATTTTGGCGAGGTCAGTTTGGTCGGCGACAACGCGGCCTCGGCTTACTGCCGAGTGGATTGGTTTACCCCAGGGGGACTACGAACGTGGGGCGACGGTCGAACGCTGATTACCGGTACCGAAGGCATGATCGAATGCCGCAAGTACGTTGATTTGGCGCGGTCGGAATGGGTCGATAACACGGTGCTGCTGGTCAATGACAGGGGCGAGCATCGTCAGCGTGTCACGGGCAAGGTGGGTTTCCCGTTCTTTGCCGCCCTGATTCTGGATTGCCTTAACCGAACGGAATTTGCGATGACCCAGGACCACACTTTCAAGGCGGCCGAGCTGTCTCTGACAGCGCAAGTCATCGCCGACGAGGCGCGCGCGTAACCATGGCGAGCGGCGACCGGGCAAGGAAAGGGATGTGGGGCCTGCACTGGCGGACTGTGAGTCATCCGGTCTTATGATGCTGCCGCAACTTCAGCCCTTAACCCGCGTGCAGCTCCAGCAGCTTGCCCTGGATCACTGTGCGGCCTTCGAGGCGGATCTTGGCGTCGCCCAGCAACTGTTCTCGCCTTACCGAATTCGGCCCTTAGGCGCCCATATCGATCATCAGCTGGGTCGGGTGGCCTCGATTGCGACCAACCAAGGCATCACCGTCACCTTTACCCCGAACTCTGATCGGCGGCTGCGCGCGCAAAGCGCGGGCTTTGGCTCGGTTGCGGATATCCTCATTGGTGCGCCGCAGTCTGCCCAAGGGGACTGGGCGGACTATTTACGAGGCAGTGCTGCGGTTTTGGATCAAGCAGACTTCCCAGCGGGATTGGATATCAGCGTGGCGGGGCACTTAGGAGAGGTGGGATTGTCCAGTTCCGCCGCGGTTACCTTGGCCTATCTCAGCGCGCTGCAGTCGGCAGCCGGCGCGCCGCCCGATCCAGCGCGCTTGATCCAGTGGTCTCAGCAAGTCGAGAACGAATTTTTAGGCTTACAGAGTGGGGCGGGGGATCAAAGCGCGATTTGTTACGCAACCTCAGGGTGCTTGGTGGATTTTGATTGCCGGCGTGAGACGGTCCTTCGGCACCCAGCGGGTGAGGCATTTCATTTTTTGGTGGTGCATTCCGGACATCGTTTGGCGCTGGCCAGTGGCGGCGGTTTTAATGCGCGGGTTGCTGAATGCCATGCGGCCGCGAAGGAGATCCAGGGCCTGCTGGGCCGGCCTAAGACCCAAGCCGCGGCTTATCTCGGCGACGTTGATTCAGCGGATTATGAGGCCATTGCCGGTCAACTCTCGTTGGTCAGTCGTCGCCGCGCAGCACATTATTTTTCGGAAATGGCCCGGGTCGAGGCAGGCTGCAAGGCTTGGATCCGCGGCGATGCAACGGGCTTTGGTCAGCTGATGTCAGCCTCTTGCGAAAGCTCGATTGTGAACTATGAAACCGGCACGCCTGCGCTGATTGGGCTGGTTAAAGCGCTTTGGCCGCTGCAAGGGGTCCATGGCGCTCGATTCAGTGGCGCGGGCTCCAGAGGCTGTGTGGTCGCGCTGGTGGCGGCGGATGCCGTCCCCGAGATTCTGTCCGCGCTGGCGCGGTATTTTACCGGTCTTGAGGCAGCTCCACCTGAGCCGTGTTGGGCCTTTGTGACCGAAGCGTCAGCCGGGTTGCGCGCGCTATGAGGTGCTTGGTTCTGGCAGGCGGCTACGGCACGCGAATGCAAGGCATTTTAGGGGAACGCCCCAAAGCCCTGGCGGATATTCAGGGCCGATGTGTTCTGGACCGATTGCTCGACGGGCTCTCGCCATTGGTGAGCCAAGTGTCACTGGTATCCAATGCTCGGTTTTATCCACTGTTTGAAGCGTGGGCGGCGCGCAGCCCCCATTCAGTACAGTTGTTTAACAATGGGTCTACCCAGGCGGACAATCGCTTAGGCGCCCTAGGTGATTTAGATCTGTTGTTGTCAAAGATCGGGTATGACGCGCCGGCGCTGGTTGTGGCCTCCGATACGGTATTGGATTTTTCCTTAAGCGGTTTGTTACAGCAATTTCAGCGAACAGGCTTTAGTCAATTGGCGGTTCGGCGCAACTCGGACCCAAAAGATCAGCGCCGCCGCGGCGTCGTGCAACTCGATGCCGAGCAGCGGGTGATTGCTTTCCAGGAGAAGCCGGAACACCCCGAGTCCGATATCGCCGCCAGCCCCATTTACCTGCTAACCCCCGAGGCGCTGGCGCGATTGCCTAGCTATCTAGCAGAAGGTCGACCGAAGGACGCACCGGGTTCCTTTATCGAAACCCTCTGCCAAGAACAACGGGTTGAAGGTTGGTGGATGCCGGGCGCGTTGTTTGATGTGGGCAATCCTGAGAGTTATCAAGCGGCCCAGGACGGACTGTCTTAGGGGCGGCGCCCGTGATTTTGATGGTTGCTCAGTCAGGGGCATCCTAGATCAAAGAAGCGTTTCTAATATTGAGAGCGGCAACCCTGCGCGTTTGAGTGTCTGGCGGGTGGAGAAGGGGCAACCAACCATCGATGTCATCGATAAACGATACCAGCGGGTCGCCGCGTATCCCGCCGGAATTGATCCCTTAGGTGTGGCGGCCCTGATCAGGTGAGGCGCGGAATCGATTTCAGACGGATCAGTCTGAAAACCTGCTCAGCTGCACGCTCAGGGTTTCACAGTGGGTTAACACAGCTTTCCAGTAAGTGTGTTTGGTGCCAGGCAACTCGGCGGCGGTGAGCAGCATCATGACCGGGGTCCAGGCAATGATCGGCAGTAAGCACAAAACATCCTGAATCAGACCGGCGCGGGTCAGCGTGGGGTGCGCATCGCCTGCTGCCGCGTTAACTGCATTCAGATAGTGATCAATCCAGGTGATCAAGTTCACCTCTGTTGGGTCTCGGTCTGGTGTTGACGTCGCTAAAAAATAGCCTAGGTCATAGGCGGGTGGGCCCATGCAGTAGTCGCCCCAGTCAAAGAGGCAGCCGGTCTTTGCCGCGCTCAGATTATCCCATCGGAAGTCGCCATGGCATAAAACGGGCCCCGGATAGTGTAAGTCGCTCTGGATCGTTGCGCGCCCAGACAGCATGGGCGGTAGTAAAGATGCGTTCTCGGGCAATGTAACGCTTAAAAGTTGCGCGATCATAATAGGATCTTGGGATTGAATAAAGTCGTTCAAGTCATTGATATTGTGAGATATAGATATTGGCGTTAATGCATCTCCCCGCGTCTCCTGATGCAGGCTGGCCAGTAGCGTCAGCGCCGAGTCCATCGTAAGGGGCGGAGCTAAAACGGCTTTTGGGGCGAGGTCCTCAAGCAGTATCCAGGGCTCGACCTCACTCGATGGGGCAATAGACCAGCAATGGGGCGTTGCAATCGGCAGCTTTGGCGCGAGCGCGCGATAGAACGCGG
>Ga0206126_10005617_pt1 | contig 11455 bp, 16 predicted proteins | sample Helgoland_Spring_5_FD_148621 | JGI IMG/M metagenome (GOLD analysis project Ga0206126, IMG submission 148621) | Pelagic subsurface seawater microbial communities from Kabeltonne, Helgoland, North Sea - Helgoland_Spring_Bloom_20160412_1 | ecosystem: Environmental > Aquatic > Marine > Epipelagic ...
ATAGACGATTGAGCAAAGATTATGAGCGAACAACATTTAGCAGCGAAGCTTGGGTAAAAATATCAATGATTAATCTAATGATACACAGATTGGAGCCTGGATAATAACTTCTCGGACACCCTCTTAGCAGTCACGTGCGGAAAGACAAATGACTTACTGTCATCTCGTAAATTTGAGTATTACTATACAAGGATTATACGAGATCTCTCTAAAGTATGGAAGTTGCTCTATATTTGATTATGAAGATTTCGATTAATCTCTTTCCAAAACGTCTTTAATGTTCTTAGACATACGGTAATATACAGTATTATATTTTCCATCCTTATCAGAGTACTCTCTTTCTCTTATGGACAAGCTGCCAAAACCACGAACCTCCACCCTATTTCCTTCTATCAAGCCATCCTTGAGATATCCTAAAACAGAATCCAGAGCATATCTAACATCCTGAGCTTGCAAATAATCAAGATCCTTGGATAACTTTTTCACTAAATCCTTCCTCGTGGCCATAACATCCTCTACACTACATAATAGATTGCAAGCTAGCAAAATTAAAAGATAGGAAATCCGTTACTATTCTTTTCGCGCTAACAAAAAAACTATCGATAAATCTCTCTTGGTTATTTTTCAATTCTACATCCAACAATAATCTGTCCTTTCTCTCTAATTTTATATCCATCACCTCCAGATCTTGCGAAACCCCCTTCTCTTTTTGAAGCCAGCTGATAGCAGTATCTTCATTACCAATAGCATCAATCAATTTCAACTCTAGTGCTTTTCTGCCAGAATAGACACGTCCATCAGCAATGGTTTTTACATATTCTAAATTCATATCACGCCTATCCGCCACCACTTCTGCAAAATAATCATAAACTGCATATATATTTTCCATAGTAGCCTTATGAGCACGTGGCGTCAGCTTCTCCATAAAATTAGGAACAGCCTTTAATTCATCAGATTTGAAGCTGTGGAGTGCAACACCAAGCATCTTAGCAAGATCCGTAATTTCTGCTGACTGCATTATCACTCCTATAGACCCCGTCAGTGTGCCATTATGAGCTATAATATAATCGGCGCCAAGACTAGCAAGATAACCACCTGATGCAGCAACAGACCCCATTACCACTACAACAGGCTTTTGCTTAGAGATTTTTCTAAGAGCATTATAAAGCATTTCTGAGCCAACAACACTTCCGCCTTGTGAGTTGATATTTACGATCAAAGCTTTCACCTTATCATTCTTCTCTATAGCGGCAAGCTTCTTTAATCTAGCGTGGTCATCAAAAATAATACTATCAATATGTATACGACCTATGTGATTTCCAAGCTGTAATACTCCAGTAGAAATATTACTCTCTGGAACTAAATGATTATGCGATACAAAAAACACAGCTATACCAAGTACAAGAGCTAGAATCTTCCATCTAATCATTTGGATTTTTGTTCTTTTTCTTTCTATTAAATAATCTGGATTAACACTCATTATCTTTTATTCCTTTTTATTTTTATTTATCTACCCATAGATCCCGTATAATCCTTGTATAGTAATACTCGGATTTACGAGATGACAACAAAGAATTTGTCATTCCGTAAGCGAGTTTTGTAGCGAGCTATACGGAATCTCATTCAATTACATCACCTCTTATCACGCATTATACGCCCCTGCTCTCTTTTCCAATCTTTCTCCTTAATTGACTGCCTCTTATCGTGTTGCTTCTTACCTCTAGAAAGACCAAGCTCTATCTTCACTATATTTTTTTTATTAAAATACATTGAAAGAGCTATAAGAGTGTAACCCTTTAATTTTATCTTGCCAAAAATTTTCTGAATTTCTCTTTTATGTAACAGTAATTTTCTTGGTCTATGTGTAACATGATTTAGTCTATTTGCTTTTTCATATTCAGCAATATGACAATTATATAAGAATAATTCACCGTCACTTGCTGCAGCATGCGAGTCTGCAAGAGCAACTTTCCCAGCTCTTATGGACTTAACTTCACTACCCTTTAAAACTATCCCAGCTTCGATAACCTCTTCTATAAAATACTCAAATCTAGCACGCTTATTCTGCGCTACGATTTTTTTATACTCAGACATTTTTCAGTCCCATCAACTTAGATAACTCTTTATCAATCTTTTTCATTGTATCGCTATTTGCAGATATCATAGGTAACTTTATGTCATTACTGCACAAATCCAGTTTTGAAGCCGCATATTTTACACCTATCGGATTACTCTCATTAAAGATGCTAGAAATAAGCGGCATAAGCTTTTGCTGCAGGATAAGTGCATCTTGCACATTACCACTATGCCATAAATTGCTTAGTTTCTTACAAAGTTTTGGAGCAATATTAGAAAGTACCGAAACCACTCCACTCCCACCATTTGCACTATATGACAAAACGCTCGTATCATTACCCGTAAGAAAATTAAACTCCTTATTCAGATGCGGTAATATTCTAAGAGGTTTTTCTATATCATCACTCGCATCTTTTACTGCAACTATCCTATCCAACCTTGCAAGCCTCAATAAAGTATCATCAGACATATCACATCCAGTCCTCGGAGGATGAATATAAACCATAACAGGCACTTTGCTTATATCATTAATTGCTCTGAAATGCTGGAATATTCCTTCTTGCTCTGGTTTAACATAATGTGGCATCGTCGCCATTATCCCATCTACACCTAAATCACATAATTTCTTAGTCTTCAAAGTTGCATCTATCGTACTAGTCGCAGTAAAACCTGCAGTGATAGGTATATTCTTGCTACTATATTTTACAGAATGAGAAATTAATTCATAATAATCATTCTCGCTCAAGAGACTGCCCTCCCCTGTAGACCCCCCAACAACGACTGCATCTATAGCAGCTTCAATTTGCTTATCTAACACTTTTTCCAAAGAAGGAGCATCTATTCCACCACGAAAAAATGGTGTAATTAAAGCAGTGAGTACGCCTTTAAATATCATAATTCTTTACCTACAATTCTTGCATATTCTTGTTGTAGTTTAGATGTAATAGAATTATTAGTAAATATAATTGACTCACCATCAACATCTATTGACTGGACTCCTTTTATCTCTGATGCAGTACCTGTCATAAAACATGCATCATATGGCTTTATATCTTCTAATTTTATCCTCGCTTCCTGAACCCTCATCCCCATATTTCTTGCAATTTCTATCACTGTTTTACGTGTAATACCATTTAGAAAACGATCGGCAATAGGGGTTATTATCTCATTATCCTTACCGAAAAAAATATTTGTTGTGCTGCATTCTGCAAGGCAATCATCTTGATCTAACAGCAACGCATCATCATATCCTTTATCTTGTGCTAATTTTTGAGAAACAGAAAGCATTGCATAATGAGCAGAAGACTTGCTCTGCACAGGAATAGCATTCTCATTGATCTTTCTCCACGGACTAAGCAATAACCTAGTTCCATTTTTAAAATTAGGATTTGACTCATAAGCGATAATTAGCAAATTGCTATTGAGTGATTTATTATATACACCAAAAGTTTTTGAGCTCCTCCAGATCAAAGGTCTTATATATGCATTCTTCAAGCAGTTCTTTCTAAGAAGCTGATTCGTAGCATCGTTAATCTCATTAACTGAATAATTTACCTCTAGGTGCATATCTCTAGCAGACTGGCGCAAACGATCTGTATGTTCAGTAAGTTTAAAAACTTTTCCGTCGTAGGCCCTTTCACCTTCAAAGACAGCGCCACCATAATGTAGACTATGATTCATGACATGAATATTAGCGTCATCCCATGGAATAATACGACCATTTATCCATATAAAATCCGCTAATTTTTCTGATAAAGCGAAATCCATAGTTTTTACCTAAAAATTGTTTCTTAAAACATACAAGATATAGTAATATGTGCAATTAAACTTATGAGAATATTTTTATGACGAACAAACCTCATATTCTGATAGTGGACGATGATAACAGAATATTAAAACTTCTAAAAAAGTTTCTCTCTCAAAATGATTTTTTAGTTTCAACTTCAAAATCATCTAGCGAAGCTCTTGAATTACTTGCTAACTTCACCTACGATTTGATAATTCTCGATGTCATGATGCCAGAGGTTACAGGTCTTGAATTTGCTACTAAAATTAAAGACTCTGGCTCTGCTATGCCAATTGTCATGCTAACTGCATTATCTGAACCTGAAGATAGGGTAAGAGGATTAGAATCAGGAGCAAATGATTATATGACAAAACCATTTGAACCACGTGAATTATTGCTTAGAATTAACAACCTAATCAATTCACATAATTCATATAAGAAGCAGCAGCAGCTAGTAAGATTAGGTAATAATAGTTACAATACAGAAACGAAGGAATTATCTAAAAATGACGAGATCATCAAGCTTAGCTCTTCTGAGGAAAACTTGTTAGACGTTTTAATAAAGTTAGATAATGAAGTTATCACGCGGGAAGAATTATCTAAAAAAATGGGAATTAACCCACGTTCAATAGATGTACAGATTACACGCCTTAGAGGTAAAATTGAGCCCGACCCTAAGACACCTCAAATCTTAAAAACCGTAAGAAATAAAGGATATGTTTTACATACTTAACTACCTTAAGAGGAAACTCTTCCCAACGAGTTTACTCCCAAGGTTCATATTAATAATTGTAATACCGATTCTTATAGGCCAGTTACTTGCTGTCTATTTATTTTATCAACGTCATTGGTATAATGTTGCTCACCATACCAGTGAATTACTTACAAAAGAGATTTCATCACTTATAGAACGCAAAGACTATGACAAAACTCCACAGAAGAAAAATATATATCTCAATCTTCAATATGAGTTCATACCAAATTCAGAGCTTCCTAGCTTAAAGAAAAAACGCATATACACTGAAGAATTAGAGATTTTCAGGAAAGCATTAAATAAAGAAATTCATCAAAAAAATATAGTATCTTTAGATAAAAATGGCTCTGTTAAGCTATATATTGAAATTAATAATGATATCTTGCAAATCAAATTGCCATCAAAATCTCTTATTACTCCTACTACATACATATTTGTATTATGGATTATTCTTCTTACTATATTACTACTCTCAATTTCTCTGATTTTTTCAAAAAATCAAATCAAATCTATAATTGATCTTGCAAATGCCGCACAAAGCTATGGGCGTGGAGATAAAACATACTCATATACCCCATCCGGGGCAAAAGAAATAAGATATGCTGGTCTTGCATTTCTGAAAATGAAAGATAGGATCGAACGTCAAGTTACAAAACGCACTCAGATGCTTGCAATGATTTCACATGACTTAAAAACCCCCTTAACTCGCATGAAGCTTCAAGTAGAATTGATGGAAAATTCGGAAGAAAAAGAAGAGCTAAGTTACGATATCAAAACTATGCAGCACATGATTGAATCATATCTTGGATTTGCAAAAGGAGAAGGTGGAGAAGAATTCAAGAAAATAAAATTCAATCAATGGATTAAGGAATATATTCAAAATAGATGGGCAAATAATGATATATCAATCAATTTAGCTAAAAATGACATTTATATCCAAATAAAACAACATTCCTTTGAACGTGCAATAACGAATCTAATTGATAATGCGTTTAAATATGCAACGAAAGTAAAAATTTCTTTATACTCTCTTGACAACAACTCTTGTCTTATCATAGAAGATAACGGTTCTGGAATAAAAAAGGAAAATAGAAAATTAGTATTTAAACCGTTTTACAGAGAGGATTCTGCAAGATCTTTAGACCACTGTACAAGTGTAGGTCTTGGACTCGCCATTACTAAAGAAATTATTATTAATCATAACGGAACAATTACATTAGAAGATAGCAAAGAGCTAAAAGGATTGCTTGTAAAGGTTCAAATACCTATGGCTAAATAAATATAAAAGGACATAAAATGACAAAAAATAACTTGCATCATCTAGCAATCATAATGGATGGCAATGCAAGATGGGCTAAACAAAACGGAAAAACAAAAGCAGAGGGGCATAAGCAAGGCGCAAAAATCATTAAAACCCTACTTCCTTCTGCATCAAAACTAGGTATAGAATATCTCACTTTATATGCTTTTTCGTCAGAAAACTGGCAAAGACCAAAAAGCGAAGTATCGTTACTTCTTGAACTTCTTAGGGCATACATAGACTCTACAAAAGATCAGCTCATAGAGCATAATATAAGATTAAAAATAGTGGGCAAATTAGATATGCTATCAGATTCGTTACTTGCAAAAATTAATGAGGTAGTAGATCTAACAAAGAATAATAGCAAAATGACTTTAGCAATCGCTTTTAGCTATGGCAGTAGGATGGAGATAATAGATGCATGTCAAAAAATCATAGATTCTGGTAATAAATCTATTGACCAGGATGAATTTGGAAATTTCCTATACGACCCAGAAATGCCAGATGTTGACCTACTAATTCGTACAAGTGGCGTTCATAGGCTAAGTAATTTTCTGCTTTGGCAGGCTGCATATGCCGAATTATATTTTACAGATAAATTATGGCCAGACTTCAATGAAAAGGACTTAAAAGAAGCCATAGAAGATTATTCTAATAGAAAAAGGACTTTCGGTGTTAGGTAATAAAAAAATAACAATAAAGAGTAATATTGCAGTTAGATCAATTTCTGGCCTTGTAATAGCAACTTTGTTTATATTTGGAATCTTTTTTTATAGACCATTCTTTTACATATTGCTCTACTTAATATCAGCATTCATGCTTTCAGAATGGCATGATATTGCAAAACATAATACTTCAAAGCTCCTATCCAATATAGTTGGCTATCTATTGATTCCTCTCTCTCTATCATCTCTCATGTTTATGTCATATATAGATCATACGGGTTGGTTACTCTTATCCTTTTTCGCAATATTATGGAGCGTAGATATTATGGCAATGTGTGGTGGAAAATTAGCAAAAGGAGCAAAGCTTGCGCCAAAACTTAGCCCCAATAAAACTATAAGCGGTTTAATTATTGGAGTAACTTCTGGAGCAATTATGATAAATTTACTAACATTATTACCAATGTATCAAATATATTTAGTACCGTTTAATATAAAATCAAAAATAATACTAACTATACTTGCTTGCATAGTTGGAATCACAGCGCAATTAAGTGACCTCCTGATATCTTATTTTAAAAGAAAAGCTCACATCAAAGATAGTGGTAATATTATCCCAGGGCATGGAGGAATCTTAGATAGATTCGACAGTATAATATTAACCTCTCCTTTGATTGTGCTATGTTTCAAATTTTGTTAGTAATTTATACCAAATTGTAGTACCATCAACTACATTATGGTAGTACGTGAGAACATATTTACTAGAAAAGTAGTGCTGAATGCTGTAGTTTTTTTAATGCTATTGTACTTTGCATTTCATTCTATTTACGGTGAAAGAGGCATTGTAGCTTATTTTAAGTTGCAAAGTGAACTTGAAAATTCGCACAAAACCTTGGAGTTACTGCGTGCTGAAAGGCTGCATATTGAAAACAAAACAAAACTCCTTCGTCCTGGATCTTTAGATAGAGATATGCTAGACGAAAAGGCCAGAAACGTTTTAGGTTTCTCAAAGCCCAAAGAGATGGTATTTAAAACACCTACAAATCAGATAGAAAAGCAAGCAGAAGATAAGAAAATAGGAAAGTAGAGGGTACTATCAAAACTACATTATATCGTAATGACCTGCCAGATGGCTTCCATATATCTGGTGATGTTGCCGTTGACACAGAAACTATGGGACTGCAGCTGCACCGCGATAGGCTGTGCGTTGTTCAATTTAGCAATGGGGATGGTGAATCATACTTAGTACAATTTGATGGGTCTTGCTATAAAGCTCCAAATTTAAAAAAGTTGCTTTTAGATCAAAATAGGACAAAGATATTTCATTATGCTAGGTTTGATCTAGCATCTATCAAGAAATATCTGAATATCGAATTATCCAATATCTTTTGTACCAAAATCGCATCTAGGTTAGTACGTACTTACACAGATCGCCACGGTTTAAAAGACCTATGCAGAGAATTATTAGATATCACAATATCAAAACAGCAACAATCCTCATATTGGGGAGCATCTGAGCTATCATCTGACCAAAAAGAGTATGCCGCTAAAGATGTAATATATCTTCACTCCTTAAGAGCAATTCTCATAGAAAGATTGGTAGATCTAGATAGGAAAGAAATTGCACAGAAATTATTCGATTTCCTTCCAACAAGAGCTAACCTTGACTTAGTCGGATGGAATGATATAGATATATTCTCACACGGAAGTTAAATTATATATCCCACCTTGTCTAGTAAATTGGAGTATCCTGCCAACATATCACTCCGTAAGTAGCCTTTTCAGCCCCGCTGTCTTTCCGTAAGCGACCGCTAAGGAAGCTATACGGAATCTCATATAGGTAAAATCAACCTTCTATGCTCTAGAAATCTCGTATAACTCGTTAAAAAACTCGTTTACGAGATGACATGTTGGGGGGGGGTTGTCGTATTATGCTCGAATTTACGGAATGACAAATAGGAAAGACGGTCACTCTGTGGAACGGCAGTATAGATAAATTATACTATTCGTAATCACTTGGCGGACTAAAATCTAGCTCAAGCAAACGCTTCTTTTTGAATTGATCAAATGGAGAAACTTGCCAAATTGCCCTATAAGCACTCTCTTCTACAAGTTTACAAGTAGCACTAGAAACTGATCCACAAATCCTGTTAATTACTTCTACCTTCTGCACATCTCCTCCTTTAGCCAAAGAAACGAGAAAAGAAATAGTAACACTGGATATATTTTGATCCCCTTGTGGACTACGCCAATATTTCTTCATCTTGTTTTTTATATATAATTCTTCCGTAATTGATAAATCAGAATTTTTATTATATTCATCGCTTCTTGCTAGCTTCTTCCCTTTTTCTGCCTCATTAGAGCTTTTTTTTCGAGCCTTGTTATCTTCTCCTTCTGATTCTTTCTCTAAATTATTTAATATTGAATCTATTATGTCCTCTTCTTTTTTGGGTAAATTCGTACTCTTATTTTGCTGCTTAGCAACAGCTTTATTCTCTTTCTGTACTTGCTTTGTCTTAGTAGGCTGAACCTTCTTGACTGGAACTTGCTCCGCTTTTTTACTTGCAACCTGCTGCTTCTGTTCAGAATGCTTATTATTTTGTACTGGCTGAGTAGTTGATCTTGCATTCTTGATTAATCTAGATTTCTCAGTATCCTGTTGCTCTTTTTGTACTATAGATTCTTTTTTTATATTAGAAATAGAAGAAAGAGGTACAACTTCAAATGTTAGAACATCTTTCTCTTCAGGAAAACGCTCAAACATAGAAGGCAGACCAAAGAAAAAAAGTAAAATAAATATTATGTGAATAAAGATAGATAGTGCTATAGAACCTTCCCATCTTCTTTTTTCAAGATTATTCATTGTATTTAACCCCAAATATATACAAAGAAAGATTTAGGTTTTAGGATATTTTATATCTGTAATAAGTGCTACTTTCGTAAATCCAGCATTATGAATTTGAGACATTGCCTCAACAATTATACCATAAGAAACATTTTTATCTCCTTTCACAAAGATTCTTGTATCCTTATTTTCCTTAGTTATATTCTTTAATTTTGGTATTAGTTTATTTTGTTCAATTTTAGTGTCAAAAAGAAATAGCTCGCCATTTTTCTTAATGCTGATCACTAATGGCTTAAACTGACCAGAGATCGGTGCTGACTCAGTCTTGGGAAGATCCACTTTAATCCCAGCAACAAGCATAGGAGATGTAACCATAAAAATAATAAGTAACACCAACATTACGTCTACCATAGGTGTTACGTTGATTTCACTCATTAATCTTTTGCGCTTCTTTCTAGTAATTAGTGAGTTCATTAAATTTTCTCCTCATCAATCGCCCTAGATAGCAGAGAATTAAGCTCACCTATAAAATGGTCAATTTTGTTATTTATCTTATCAATTTGAGAAGCAAGATAATTATAAAAAATAGTAGCTGGAATCGCAGCAAATAAACCAATAGCTGTTGCAAGAAGAGCTTCGGCTATACCAGGCGCAACAACAGCTAGGCTAGTATTTTTAGATACAGCTATTGATTGAAAGCTATGCATTATCCCCCATACTGTTCCAAATAAGCCAACAAAGGGAGCAGATGAACCAACTGTTGCAAGAAAAGAAATTTTTGTTTCTAGATGTTCAATCTCACTATTTTTAGAAAGGTGCATCGAAGTAACTACCCTGTCTTTACGACCTATTCTTAAAAATGATGATGTTTGCTCATCATTTTTTTCACCCTTCCTGCATTCCTTAATTGCGCTAACAAAAACTGATGCTAATGGATTATCCACAGAATTTTTAATCTTATCATATAATGCATCCAAGCCTTGCCCAGACCAAAAAGTAACCTCAAAAGATCTCATCTTTTTCTGCACTAGACGATATTGCACTAGCTTGTTAAAGATTATTGCCCAACTCCAAATAGAGGCAAATACAAGAAGAATCATAACTGATTTGCCAATAAGATCAGAAGATAATATCAAAGAAATTACAGATAAATCTGCACCATTACCAGAGGTTGTTACTATCTGCTCGGTATTTGAAAGTGACATGCAATATTTCCTGTATGTACATTAATTTAGCCGAATATAATATTACAGTTGTTAATATCTTGCGTAAAGAAAAATCGGATATGCATGTCGATTAATTACAGGCTTTCTATTCTATTGCTTCCCCTCCTAAACTACCCGTACTATCTTCGTTCATACTGTTAAGGTTCTCTCCTGATAATCGAGATTCCTGCAGAGAACCTATACTCCACGCAGCGTCACTCCCTCTCTCGGAAGATGCCTCTTCGTATCCATTTTCTGATGCATTGGTGCTTGCTTCTGATGCAGAATGATTACCCATAAATGAATTAACAATATTTATTTGAGCTCTTCCATATTTTACCTTAGAACATAATGCTCCTATATTGTCAGACTCTAAGTAAACCACTTTATTTTCTTGTAATTCCTTATATAGCTTTGCATCATCTCCATGAGAGTAAAAAATTTTATACAATTTTGCAATCCACTTTCCCAATAAGTAAAATATTCAAAATCACTACTAGTTCTAGAATTAAGCACCTTAGTATTAATGTCTTTATCTAGATCATACCATTTCACTTCTTGCAGCGTGTTTATATTTAGCGTACCCAAAAAATACTCGCCTATCTCTTCAACATACTCGCATACCACAAACTGCTTTACATCTTCTTCATTATCTTTCATAACACCATTTTATTCAAATTAATCGTAAAAAAATCTTTTTATACGTAAGCGTCAATTTCCCTGCATCTAACAAATCTAAAAAACTATGATATAGAATCTCTCTTAACAAAATAAGAGGAGGGTATGTCAAAAGAAATATTAAATCACACTGAATCAGAGTGGAAAAC
>Ga0206126_10005620_pt1 | contig 11454 bp, 13 predicted proteins | sample Helgoland_Spring_5_FD_148621 | JGI IMG/M metagenome (GOLD analysis project Ga0206126, IMG submission 148621) | Pelagic subsurface seawater microbial communities from Kabeltonne, Helgoland, North Sea - Helgoland_Spring_Bloom_20160412_1 | ecosystem: Environmental > Aquatic > Marine > Epipelagic ...
GACCTTCATCGTCGCCCCTGACGCGGAAAGCGCCGGTGACGCGGATGGCAACAATGCCTATGAGGTCAACCTGCGGGTGAGCGATGGCACCAACACGGTGGATCAGGCGGTGACGGTCAACGTCAGCAACGTCAACGAGGCCCCGGCGTTTACCAGCACCAACACGCTGACGATCGCAGAGGGCGCAACGGCGCCGACGCTGCAAGCGGCTGTGACAGACCCTGAGGGTGACAGCATCACGTGGTCGATTGTGGGCGGTGCGGACAGTGCGCTGTTCAGCATCAGCGGGACGGGTGAGCTGAGCCTGAACGCGCCGGAGGACTATGAAAGCCCCGGTGACGCAGACAGCGATAATCAGCACCTTGTCACCATCCGCGCAGACGATGGCAACGGCAACCAGACCGATCAGGCCGTGTCGGTCTCGATCACCGATGTGAACGAAGCGCCGGTGTTCTCCAGCGGTGGTTCGTCGTTGCAGGACGAGAACACGACCACGACAGGCTATGTTGCTGCGGCGACGGACCCTGAAGGGGCTGGGCTGACGTACTCGATCATCGGAACGGGCGCGGACGATGCGCTGTTCAACATCGATCCGACCACGGGAGCGCTGACCTTCATCGTCGCCCCTGACGCGGAAAGCGCCGGTGACGCGGATGGCAACAATGCCTATGAGGTCAACCTGCGGGTGAGCGATGGCACCAATACGGTGGATCAGGCGGTGACGGTCAACGTCAGCAACGTCAACGAGGCACCGACCTTCACGAGCGCCAATTCCGACCTGACCCTTGAGAATGCGCTCGCAACCAGCTACGTCGCCACGGGGACTGACCCGGAATCTGGCGCGCTTAGCTTCAGCCTGTCCGGTGCCGGAGACGATGATACGCTGTTCAGCATCGATCCTTCCTCTGGCGCCTTGAGCTTCCTTGCCACTCAGGACTTTGAAACGCCAGGCAGTTTCGACGGCGATAATGTCTTTGAGTTGGACGTCGTGGTCTCCGATGGCGCGCTGAGCGATAACGAAGCTGTTCTGATCACCGTGACCAACGCGAATGAAGACCCTGTGTTCGCGGCGTCTTCGACGACCAATGTGGTCGAGGACCAGCTCGATTCCGGCTTTGCCGCGGTTGCGACCGATGTGGATGCCGGCGACGACCAGACCTATAGCCTCGCCGCAGGATCTGGGACGAACGATAACGCGCTGTTTCAGATTGCACCCGATTCCGGCGTGCTGTCCTTCTTGACGGTCCCAGATTTTGAGACACCCGGCTCCTATCTCAGTTCGAACACCTACACAGTCGATCTGGTCGTCGATGATGATTTCGGGGGGCAGGACACGCAAACGTACTTTATTGCTGTCACTGACGATGGTCTGCCGTAAGATATCCACTCTAAACCATCAACCAGCCTGCCTGACTGGGACGCCGAAAATGTGGGAAAGCAAGGCCTGATCTTGACGGAAGGCCGTTGGCGCACCTGTGGGCTCCGGGCGCGGGCCAGGGACAGGAGGGACACCGTGTGACGCAGGATTTGGCACCAGCATCCACCCGAGCGATCGATCAACCACTGAACCCCGTTCTTAAGCAGCGGCTTGCGGCCTTGAACAATCCAATTTTGCTCACGCTTGTGCGTCAAACCATCGGGCGCATTCTGGGCGTGCAGGCGATCGAACGCCTAATGCGCCCCGCTGCGGGCCTCACGGGCATGCCCTATCTGCTGAAGATCCTGGAAGTCGCCAACATTCGCGTTGAGTGCACCCATGGTTTCGAGGGCCTTCCCGGTCCTGGTGAACCGACTGTGATTTGCGCGACCCATGCGACGGGCGTTCTGGACTTCGTGCTGCACATGCAGGCGCTGCAAGCGATCCGCGAGGATATCATGGTCGTCGCAACCGCCGACGCTATGGCGTTCCAAGGCTTTGCCGACAACATCATTCCAGTGCCCGACCGTGAGGCTGACCCGGAGAAATACCGCGCTAAGCGGGACTCCTATTTCGATTTGGTCAAACAAGCGCTCAGGGACGGCAAGTTGGTATTCATCTTTCCCTCCGGCGGGTTGTCCCGTCGACGCCGACGGGGCTTTCGAGACGTTCGCGACAAGGAGTGGAAGACCAGCGCTGCCAGTGTGGCGCACGAAATATCGTATCGGATGGGCCACGATATCCCGTTGTTCCCGGCGCACTCAAACGCTGAACAGAGCCCGCGCTATTACCGCTTTCGCGCCTTGATCACGACGTTGACCCGGATGTTGGGCAAGGATCGCTCCCGCCATTTGGGCGGCAACATTGCCGCCATTGTCTTTATGCTCAGGGGCGCGCTGTACCAACGCAACAAGGTCATGCAGGTGGCTTATGGCGACCCTCTGATCGCCCCCGCCACCGATCTGGAAGCCTTCATGCAGAACCTCTACGACCAGGCCTACGAGCTGGAGGAGTTTCTCAGCTTTCCGCTGCGCCATTGAAAACTTCGCTCGGGTCGGTGCCGTTTTCATCGTGTCAGGACCGCGAACGGTGAGAGCACGAGTGCTTGACAAGCCTCGGCTCTTCCCGCTCTCAATGCGACAGAAAACAGATATTGAGAGTGTCGATGGCAAATTACTATCACCAGCATGACCTGCCTGCCGATATTGATCTGGGGCCGGTTTTTGCCATTGATACTGAGACCTTAGGCCTCAACCTGGTCCGCGATCGCCTGTGTGTTGTGCAGGTCAGCAGCGGTGACGGTGATGCGCACGTGATCCAAATGCCCCTGCGGACAGGGGCCGGTGTCGAGCCCTACGCCGGGTCCGGTATCGACGCCGCGCCCAATCTCAGCCGACAGCTTGCCGATCCAGCGCGTCTGAAGCTGATGCATTTTGGGCGCTTTGATATTGCCAGCGTCTACGCCTATCTCGGCGTGCTCATGCGCAACGTGTATTGCACCAAGTTGGCCAGTCGCATGGTTCGTACGTCAACCGATCGCCACGGTTTGCGGGATCTGTGCAAGGAGTTTCTGGGCGTCGAAATCTCAAAGGTTCAACAGACCAGTGATTGGGGTGTCGAAACCCTGTCGCGCGAGCAAATTGACTACGCCGCCTCGGACGTGCTGCACCTGCACCAGATCAAAGCGGCGCTCGATGACCTCTTGGTCCGCGAGGGGCGGACGGAGCTGGCGCAGAAGTGCTTCGATTTCCTGCCCCATCGTGCCCAGCTTGACCTGCTTGGCTGGGAAGAGCGCGATATCTTCGCACATTCCTGAGTGATCGCATGACTGTTCCGGCTCTGAAAGCGTCATCTGTGACCGTACGAGGGGTCATCGTCCGGACCGCGCGATGGGCAGCTTTGGCGGTTGTCGCTTTGGTCTTGGTGCTTGCGTTTCTGACCCTGAACCGCATGAACCAATCAGCGACCGAGCAAGGACCGGGGCTGTTCTCGGCATCGCAGGCAGATCAGCCCGCAGATCCGGCCGGTGGCCTGGCTCTCGAAGGCCCGGTTGTCATTCTGGGCCCGGACGGCTCAACCCTGTCGTCTGAGACGGGCGCGGTGTTGAACCCGAAAACGGGTGATCTCGATTTGCTTGGCCCATCAGCCTTGTCGACCACCCGCTAATGGCCAGTCGCGGCGATCTGGGATAGCATTCCGCCATGAACCGTTTCCTTGCCCTATTCCTGCTCGGCCTCGCGCTGATACCCCACGCAGTGTTCGCTCAGTCGCGTGCGACCGGCACGGGTTTTGACCTGACCGCCACCGACGGGATCCGATATATCGCGGATGCTGGGCGCTATGAGGCGTCGGGCGACGTGCAGCTGGTGGTTGGCGCGTGGGTCGTGCTGGCGGATCAGGTCGTCGCTGTACTGGATGGTCCGCAGGATCAGATTGACTCGCTGACAGCGACCGGCACCGTGTTTGTCCAGAACGAGTCCTTCAAGGCCCGCGCTGATGCGCTGGAACTTCGCCTCTCGGACCCGCTGGTAACATTGCGCGGCGAGGCCATCAGTGTGCAGATGGGGGATGAACGCTTGATGACCCAGCGCCGTCTGACCTATGCGGTTAAAGACGGAACGCTGACCATCCCGCAGGCGTTTGTGCTGCAGGTCGACGGCGCCGTCATCGCAGGGGGGGAAGCCGCGCTGGTTTTGGCTGACGGGGGCATGCAAGCGCTCCACGTAGACGCGGGTGTGGACATCGAGCGGGATGATTTTCGCGCCGCAGCCGAACAGATGGACTACGCCCCAATCGACGCCAAAATCGTGCTTTCGGGTGCTGTGGTCCTGCAAAGCGGTGACGTGCTGCTTTCCGGCGCCAGTGCTGTTTTCGATCTCAAAACCGGCGCTGTTCAGATCAGTAATGATACGAGCCAGCGGGTTTCTGGCGCGCTGCTGCCGCAATGACAGCGACAGAACCGATGCTGGAAGTCCAATCTCTGACCGTCAAACGGGGCGGAAAGACTGTGGTGCGTGACGTCAGCCTGTCGGTGCAGCCCGGTCAGATTGTGGGGCTCATCGGCCCCAACGGCGCGGGCAAGAGCACAACCTTTCACGCCTTGGTCGGTCTGGTGCCGTGTCAGGCAAGGGTGCTGTCACTCGCCGGACAAGACCTTAGCCGCTTGGCCATGTTCCAGCGGGCGCGACGGGGGTTGGGCTATCTGCCTCAGGGGGCGTCGGTGTTTCACGGGTTGTCGGTGCAGAACAATTTGCGCGCTGTCATGGAAATCGCCGTCCCGCGTGAGGACCGCCCTGCGCTGCTCAAGCAACTGCTGAACGGCTATGGTTTGACCGAGTTGGCAGCGCAGCGCGCGGATACGCTTTCAGGGGGGCAGCAGCGGCGGCTGGAGATTGCGCGAACCATGGCTAGCCGGCCCAGCGCGGTTCTGCTGGACGAACCTTTTGCCGGGGTGGACCCGATTGCAATCAGCGATCTACAAGCGGCCATTCGCAATATTCGAGACTCAGGCGTTGGCGTCCTGATCACTGATCATAACGTTCGCGATATGCTGAAGCTCGTGGACCATGCTGTGCTGATTGATCAGGGATCGGTCCTGATCGAAGGATCTCCGGCCAAAATCACAGCAGATGAATCAGCTAAGAAAACCTATTTTGGCGATAGTTTTCACTAGTCTCACGCTCGATCAGCATACTCCAGTCCGATAATAGAGAGTGTTGTGGCGCAAATATCGCAAACGCTCTTGCAATCTTTGAGCCAATTCGCAAACTCTGGCGCAACAACGATGATCTCAGGTATTACTAGTGTGATTTAGAGAACATTTTGGCGAACAAGCCGGGATGTATTTTGGTTTTATAGGATTTCATGTCGCGCTGCGAAGGCATTATGGGGCGCATGCGGCTGGCGATGTAGGATTATTAACGTGGCAATTTCTCAGAACCTTGCGCTGAAACAGGGACAATCCCTGGTTATGACGCCGCAATTGCAGCAGGCGATCAAGCTGTTGCAGTTGTCGAACGTCGAGTTGGGCGAGTACATCGAAGGTGAGTTGGAGAAGAACCCGCTTCTCGAACGCGACGATGCACCGGCTGAACCGCGCGCCGTGGCAGAAGTGACCCCCGAAGCGCCTACCGAAACCCCGAACCCCGACTTGGCCCCTCTGGACGACAACCGCGCAGCCATGGGGGAGATTGACGATACCTGGCAAGGTCGCGATGACACCGCCGACGCCCAGGTTGGCGCTTCCGTTGCTTTCGAGAACTGGGGCAGCGGGGGCAGCCGTTCCTTTGATGGCGGTGAGGATTTCGACCTGGAAAACCGGCTCGCATCCAAAGAATCACTCCGCGACCTTATTGTCAGCCAAGTGAACATCGAGCTGGATGATCCTGCGGATCGCATGATCGCCTTCACGCTGATGGAAAATCTGGACGAGGCCGGGTATTTGCGCATTGCGCTGGAAGACATCGCCGAGCGCATGGACTGCCCCTTGAGCCACGTTGAGTCGGTTCTGCGGCACATGCAGGGTTTTGAGCCCACCGGCATTTTCGCGCGCGACCTCAAAGAGTGCCTGACCCTTCAACTTGCCGAGATGCGGGTTCTGGATGGTCCGATGATGGGTCTCCTGGATAACTTAGATTTGCTGGCCAACGGGGATTTACCGCGCCTGATCAAAGTGTGTCGTATGAGCCAGGACGTGCTGGTCGAACGCATTCGCCTTTTGCGTTCGGTCAACCCCAAGCCTGCCTCCGCCTACTCAAACGACGGCGCTCATGTGGTCACGCCGGACGTGCTGCTGCGCGCCAATCCTGCAGGGGGTTGGATTGTTGAGTTGAACCCGGAAAACCTGCCGCGTGTCCTCGTCAGCAACACGTACTCGGGCCTGGTGACGGAAGGCAAATTGCGCAAGGAAGACAAGGAATACCTCAACGAGCAGCTGCAGACCGCCAATTGGCTGGTCAAAGCGCTGCACCAGCGTGCCACGACGATCATGAAGGTGGCCTCGACCATCGTTGAGCGGCAGGAACTGTTTTTTGCCAAGGGTGTTCAATACCTCAAGCCCCTGATTTTGCGTGATATTGCTGAAGCTGTCGAAATCCACGAGTCCACAGTGTCACGCGCGACCACGAACAAATATATCAGCACGCCGCGGGGCATGTTTGAGCTGAAATACTTCTTTACGGCCTCGATTGCGTCCTCTGGCGACGGTGAAGCACACTCCGCCGAAGCAGTCCGGCATCGCATCAAGAACCTGATTGAAGCTGAGCAGTCGAATGCGATCCTGTCTGATGACACGATCGTCTCCATGCTGCGGGACGAAGGGGTTGATATTGCCCGGCGCACCGTTGCCAAGTATCGCGAAGCCCTCCGGATTCCATCATCGGTCAAACGTCGTCGCCTGAAAGCCATGGCTTAGCGACGCGGCGCGGAGACGGGAGTCAGCGCGCCTCGTTTTGTGATCAGATCCAGCCTGATCTTTCTGAATAATCCGTCCTTATCGTTTGCAGGGGGGGGCTTGGCGTCTTACCTTTGAGTCAGGCTCATTTTGAGCCCTTCGTCTCAACTGCAAGGAGGACGACATGAAGATTATCGTAACTTCCCGCCATATGGATGTAAGCACTGCGTTGGACGAGCGCGCACAGGACATCGTCACGGATATGCTCGAAAAGTACTTTGGGCATGGCCTGAGCGCCGATGTTGTTTTTTCCAAAGGCGCCGGTGGTTTTCACTGCATGGTTACCGTCCACGTCCATCGGAATTTGGAGCTGCAAGCCAGCGCTGAACAGGGTGATGCTCACACTGCGCTTGATCATGCGGCGGAAAAGCTGGCTAAGCGCTTGAGGCGCTACAAACGGAAGCTGAATGACCACCGGGGTCTGGCCGAGCAGGCGGATGTCCGCGCCGCACGCGCCATGATCGTTGAAGCCCCGGCAGAGGACGCCGACGAAGACGCAGCCAGTGATGCTGAAGACGCGGGTCAATTCGCGACCATCGTTGCGGAGAAGCAGACCGATATCCAGAAATTGACCATCAGTCAGGCGGTCGCGCGGCTGGATTTGTCCGGCTTAAACGCACTGCTGTTTGAATCAGATGGCAGGGTCAACCTCGTATATTGGCGAAATGATGGTAATATCGGATGGATTGATCCAGGACAGTAACGGGTCAGGAGAGCAGGGCGCAGAACGCGCCCTGTTGTCTTCCACCAATCACACCGAGGCACTACATTGAACGACCTTCTTGTGTCACCGACATTCATCGATGCGAGTGTTAGTGCAACGAGCAAGCGACACCTGCTGTTGTCCTTGGCTCAACGCGTGGCTGCGCCTTATGGCGTGGAGGAACGTGACGTGCTCGAAGCCTTGCAGGCGCGGGAGCAGGAAGGTTCGACCGGCGCGGGCGATGGCGTTGCCATTCCGCATGCCAAACTCGAAGGCCTGACACGGACGGTGACATACTTCGCCCGACTCCAAGAACCTGTGGATTACGATTCACTGGACGATCAGCCTGTTGATCTGATTTTCTTAATTCTCGCCCCGATCAGCGCCAACGGCGATCACCTCAAGCTGCTGGCGCGCGTGTCGCGGGCCTTCAAGGAGCCCAAATTTCGGGAGCGGCTGCGTGGTGCAGAGGATGCTTCGGCTTTGGACGTTCTGCTGAATCAGGACTGATGGCCCGCTGGCCGTCCGGTCAGTACGGTTTAGCCCGGCCAAAAAGGAATGTTGCTCAAGGCCACATCGACTTCTGTGACCGTAAAGAACAGAAACATCATTCCGGTGATGGTGAAATAGACCATCAGGGGCACCAGCGCGAAAGTCGCAGCAACAATCCGCCACCATCTGTCTATGTCTGGATTACCGGAGAATTCAGTGAACAGGGCGTAGCTGTAATACACCAGGGCGAACAAGCTCGCCGGTATGATCCAGAACGCAACGGGTCGATGATCGGTCAGGCGGATCGGCCCCAGAAACGAGCAACCAATCCAGCACAGTATCGCAAAAATCAATGCGATCAGGCAGAGCTGGAACATCAGCATATTTCGAAAAATCATGCGACGCTCGCCCTCAGACAGTAGCGCCTCTCTGTCTGGGGTCAGCCTGGCCATGGATCATGCGCCTTTGTTCAAGACGGCAACCTCGACTCCAGCGTCGCGAAGCTCGGGCCGTTCGAGAGTGATTTCGATAATACCATCAGCGACGGTCGCCGATTTCACCTCAAGACCGGGACCCAGCGCAAAGCGACGCTGAAACGCGCGAAAAGCAATACCGTTATGGAAGAAGTCAGTGTCATCCTTAGCGGTATCCTTGCCCTCACCGCGCTTGCCAATGACAAGCAATTGGTGCGGTTGAACGATCAGGCGCAGGTCATCGTTCGTGAACCCTGCAACGGCGATGCGGACGATGAAAGTATTCCCGTTTTTGACCAGCACGTCGTAGGGCGGGTACGTGTCGCCACCGCGCTGTTTGGCGAGGAAGTCCAGGTGACTGTAAAGTGGTTCAAACCCCAGCAAAGAGGGACGGTCCAGCAAGCTCATTTCGCCAGCTTCCCGGTCCAGGTCTGGAAGGCCTCGATGGTTTCTGTCGATACGTAGTGTTCTATCCCCTCGGCATCCCGCTCGGCCGTGGCTTCATCGATGCCCAGCGCGCAGAGAAATTCCACCACAATCCGGTGCCGCTCGCGCGACTGTTGCGCGAGGTCGGCCCCGGCTTCCGTCAGGAAGATGGAACGATACGGCTGGGTGTTGACCAGTCCTTCTTTGGACAGCCGCGCCAGGATTCGATTAACCGTGGCGTGCGACACGCCCATCCTGGCCGCAACGTCAACGACTCGTGCCTCTCCCATCGCTTTGATCAGGTCGTCGATCAGCTCTACGTAGTCTTCCGCCGTTTCGCTCCGGCGCGCTTCACGAACGGCTTCAAAACCGGCCGCTTGCTGCTCGATCGGTGCCAGATCCGGGTTGACTGGCTCGACAGTGGCTGATTTGGGAGAACTCAAAGTTTGCGCTTACCTATGCTGTTTGACCCCTTTGTCGCAGCGCGACGGTGCGATTTCAAGGAATCTGAGACACTTTGCCCACAATTAATGATCGAGTCTTGCACAATGTGTAGCCTAGGCTATATTGTACATCGTAAGCTTCATTTTGTGTGCAATACGGACAAACAATGCCGCGCTTGGTCATCAGCAGTCTTTTTATGTGGTTCGGGTTCGTCAGCGCAGCCACGGCAGATGGCGCAATCGTGCGCACGACAACCCGAATGCTGAGTGACCCGCTGGGCTATCTGTTCGCTGGTCAGGCGGAGGTTTCCGCTCTGTTGGGCGCCGGCACGGATCCCCACACCTATCAGCCCACTCGCAAGGACGTTCGCTCACTCGCGCAGGCTGATGCCGTCATTCACCATGGCTTGTTGTTTGAGGCTCAGTTGCTGGGACTGATGCAACAGTTGGAGGGGCGTATACCCGTCAAGGCAGCGGAGGCCTTCCAGCAATCCGAGCAGCTGCTCTATGTCGAAGGCTACGCGGACCCTCATACTTGGCACGATCCTGTGTTTTGGATTGAGACAGTGATCGATGTGGCCGAAACGGTAGAGACAGATCTGGGTCTGGATCTTGCCATGGATCGCGTGGAAATCCTGCGAGAGGCCGCGCTGGGGATCGATAGCTGGATCGTGGATGCGTTTGGTTCCGTCCCCGAGGACCAGCGGATCATTATCAGCGCCCACGATGCATTTTCCTACTATGGCCAGCGCTATAGCCTGACGCTGGAGCCGCTTTTAGGGCTTTCAACGGCCAGTGAAACAAAGCTTTCGCGGGTCAACGAGCTTGTCGATTTGATCGTGACGCGCGGCGTTTCTGCGGTGTTCAGCGAGACCTCCGTTGAAAGTGCGGGGATCGCTGCTTTGCGTGAAGGCGCGGCCAGTCGCGGGGTTGAACTGCGCGCGCTGCCCCCTTTGTACTCTGATGCTCTTGGCGCAGATGAGGAGTTGGGTGGCACGTATTTCGGCATGCTGATCGCGAACACCATCAATATGGTTGATGCCACCAGCGGCCAGCGCCCATCCCTGCCGCCCGCGCTATCTAAATTCTTGATATCCAACGGTCTGCTGACCCCGGAGAACTTCCAATGAACGCACTGACCAGCATGCTTCGGATAACCGACAAGTCGGTTAGCCTTTCGCCGGAAATCGCTCTGGGGGTCTATGGCCTGTCTGCGGGTTACGGCGCAGAAACCATTGTGCGGGATGCCAGTTTCGAGGTTCAAACCGGAGAGCGTCTGGCCATCATTGGGCCCAATGGCGCCGGAAAATCGACCCTGCTCAAGGCCGTTCTGGGGCTAATCAAGCCGAGCGCAGGATCCGTACAGTTTCTCAACCGTGGCTTTGGCGCAGTGCGCCAGCACGTGGCCTATGTCGCCCAAGCGGACGAAATTGATTGGCGCTTTCCTGGTAAGGTTCGCGATCTGGTGGCGATGGGGCGGGCTGTCCATCTGGGGATCACAGGCCGGCTGACGGCGACGGATTGGCGGGCGGTGGATCGGGCTCTGGGCTCGTTGAATATTGCCCACTTGGCCGATCGGCCGCTGTCGGACCTCTCGGGCGGTCAGCGTCGCCGGGTTCTACTGGCCCGGGCTCTTGTGCAAGATCCTCAGGTTCTAATCATGGATGAGCCGTTTCAGGCAATCGACGTCTCCACGAGGGAAGCTTTGATCGACGTGCTGGATGCGTTCCAGGCTGAAGGCAAAACCGCGGTGATCGTTCACCACAACTTGGGTGATGTGCAGGCCCTATTTGACCGGGCCGTGCTGATCGATGGAACGGTGGCGTCTGTGGGCTCGCCGCAGGAGGTGATGGCGTCGCCAGCTTTCGCAGCTGCCTTTGGCGCTGTTCACCAGAACGCTGCCTAAGCTACCCCTGCGCGGCTGATGGTGTGAGGGGGCGAGGTGGATTATAACACTCTCATCGTCCTGATGGGCTTGCTCAGTACAGGTTCGCTGCTGGGCGGCTTTGGCGCGCTGGTCTCCCTTAAAGGTGAAAACCTGACCGCGG
>Ga0206126_10005625_pt1 | contig 11437 bp, 7 predicted proteins | sample Helgoland_Spring_5_FD_148621 | JGI IMG/M metagenome (GOLD analysis project Ga0206126, IMG submission 148621) | Pelagic subsurface seawater microbial communities from Kabeltonne, Helgoland, North Sea - Helgoland_Spring_Bloom_20160412_1 | ecosystem: Environmental > Aquatic > Marine > Epipelagic ...
TTGTACTTTTACACACATTAAGTCGGTTATTTTTTAAAATTTAGAATTCGTTTTTTTTAATGGGAACAATACAAGTAAACAATATTAAGTTATACGCATTTCACGGATGTTTAGATGAAGAAGCAAAAATAGGCTCTGAATATAAAGTTGATGTTGAGGTAAAGGCAGATTTAAAAAAATCATCAAAAACAGATGCGTTAATCGATACCGTAGATTATGTGCATTTAAATCTTATTGTAAAAGAAGAAATGGCAATACGCTCTGAGTTGTTAGAAGAAGTGGCACAGAGAATATTAGATAGAATATTTAGAGAAATTTCTATGGTAAAAAAAGCCAAAGTTTCCGTAGCAAAAATAAACCCACCTATTGGCGGAAACGTAGAAGAGGTTGTTATAATTCTCACAAAAAAGCGATAAACTAAAAAAACACTTGCAATACTTGTAAATTTGCGTAAATTTGCAGTCCTTATAGTAAATTCTTAATTTTTCAGGAATTAATTTATAAGTTAAAAGGTGTCTTGGCCGAGTGGCTAGGCAATGGTTTGCAAAACCATGTACAGCGGTTCGAATCCGCTAGACACCTCAAAAAAGCCCTCATCTTTAGATGAAGGCTTTTTTAATTTTAAAAGAATGATAAAGAGGTTCTTAAAACAAGTTTATTTCTTCATAAACTTTTTAACTATCTCTTTTTGTTGGTCTACAATCTTAATAATGTACATGCCACTTTGTAAATGATTGACATCTATTGTATTTGATGTTGCTTTGGATACTACCAACTTACCTAAAATATTATAAATAGAAACTTTTGATGCATCTGATACCCCTTTAATAAATAACCTATCTACAACAGGGTTCGGATACATTGAAATGTTATTTACATCTTGGTCGTTTACGCTAAGAGAAGTGTCTGGACAAGTACCCCAAATTGGTTTATTAGCTTCGATTAATGGTGAAGAATTACTAAAATTATTTGGTTTACTTGTAATATTTGTAACACACCAATTAGATAAATCTTGGTTGAAAGCAGATGCCTCATTAAACATATTACCCATTAAAGTAGCATTACTGACATCCCAACCACTAATATCTCCATTAAAAGATGAATTAAGCTCGAACATCGCAAACATATTGCTTACATTGCTCACATCCCAATTACTGATATCCCCAGTGAATGCATTTGTTTTACGAAAGATTTTTTTCATATTAGTCACACTGCTTACATCCCAATTACGAATATCTTGGTTAAATTCTAGTGCCATATTAAACAGACCCTCCATAAGAGTTACACTGCTTACATCCCAAGAACTAATATTACCGTTGAAAACATCTGTAAATTTAAACATCTGAGTCATATCAGTTACTTTACGAACATTCCAAGAATTTAAATCTTGGTTAAAAGCACTAGCTCTTATAAACATTCGATGCATCGTAGTTACATTAATTACATTCCAAGCACTGATATCTCCATTGAAAGCAGATGCATCTTCAAACATACTCTCCATATCAGTAACATTGCTTGTATTCCAATTTGAAATATCACCATTGAAAGTAGTCTTTAGCTGAAATGCCGACTTCATATTTGTTACTTGGCTAACATCCCAATATTTTATCGGACCATATTGACTTGTTGTACAATTTCCGTTAGAGTCTAAACCTAGACATTCAGTTATGGCAGCTGTAAAGTTAGCATTTGTAATTTGTGTATAGCAAGTAGCACCCCAATCAGGTTTATTTGCTTCAATCAATGCCGAAGAACCACTAAAATTAGTTGGTTCTGAAGTAATATTTGTAACGCACCAATTTGATATATCTTGATTGAAGATAGATGCTTCATTAAACATACTTTCCATATCAGTCACACTTCTCACGTTCCAAGAACCAATATTTCCATTAAAAGCAGATGCACCTTCAAACATACTCTCCATATCAGTTACTTTACGAACATTCCAAGAATTTAAATCTTGGTTGAAAGCACTAGCTCCTGTAAATATTCTATGCATACTAGTCACATTATTCACATTCCAAGAACCGATATTTCTATTGAAAGCAGATGCATCTTCAAACATACTCTCCATATCAGTAACATTGCTTGTATCCCAATTTGAAATATCACCATTGAAATTAGTCTTTAGCTGAAATGCCGATTTCATAACAGTTACTTGGCTAACATCCCAATCTTTTATTGGCCCATATTGACTTGTTGTACAATTTCCGTTAGAGTCTAAACCTAGACATTCAGTTATGGCAGCTGTAAAGTTTGCATTTGTAATTTGTGTATAGCAAGTAGCACCCCAATCAGGTTTATTTGCCTCACTCAATAGCGAAGAATCACTAAAACTAATTGGTTCTGAACCAATATTTGTAACACACCAACCTGATAAATCTTGATTGAAAGCAATTGCTTCCCTAAACATATAACTCATATCAGTTACATTACTCACATTCCAAGAACTTACATCTTGATTGAAAGCCAGTGCATTCACAAACATAGCTCTCATATCAGTAACACTGCTAACATCCCAGCCATTTAAATCTTGATTGAAAGATATTGCAATAGCAAACATAGCTCTCATATTGGTAACATTACTTACATTCCAAGAACTTATATCTTGGTTGAATACCGGAGCATAATAAAACATACCCCCCATATTAGTAACATTGCTCACATTCCAAGAACTTATATCTTGATTGAAAGCAATTGCATAAGTAAACATATATTTCATATTAGTTACACTACTCACATCCCAAGCAGTATAAGTACTGCCATCTGCACGTGTAACTAATTTAGTGCTGATATCTTGATTGAATGCATGACCAAACATCGTATTCATATCAGTTACATTACTCACATCCCACTTACTAATATCTCCATTGAAAGAATATTTTCTGTAAAATGCTTTAGACATGTCTGTTACTTGACTTACATCCCAATCTTTTATCGCACCGTATTCACTATCTGTACAATTTCCGTTTATTGGGTCTATACCTAAACAAGTATTTATAGCCGTTTTAAAGTTTGCATCTGTAATAGGGGTTTGTGCATAAATAATGACACAATAAAATACGGTAAGTAGTGTAATAATCTTTTTCATTAAAGATTTTTATGAGTATTCAAATATATGTTTTATAATCTAAAATCTGTGAATAAGTATAGCATAATTAGCTATTTAAGTTAGTGTTAATTTATTTTAATGATTTCAAAAATTGCATTTAGCCATTTAATTCCCACTGCGGTTTTCCGCAAAATGAATATCGCCTTGTTTGTAATTGTAGAGGTAAGGTTTTACTCAGTAAAATAGCAAAAAAAAACCAAACATTTCTGAATGGGTTTTTTACAGTATTTTAAAAGGAGTTTATTTCTTCATAAACTTTTTAACGGTCTCTTTTTGTTGGTCTACAATCTTTATAATGTACATACCACTTTGTAAATGAGCTACATCTATTGTATTTGATGTTGTTTTTGATAGTACCAACTTGCCTAATATATTATAAATAGAAACTTTTGCTACATCTGATAATCCTTGAATAAATAACTTATTTACAACAGGGTTCGGATACATTGAAATATTGGTTACACTTTGGTCATTTGCGCTAAGAGAAGTAGTTGGACAAGTACCCCAAATTGGTTTATTAGCTTCGCTTAATTGAGAAAAATCAATGGGTTCTGAAGCAATATTTGTAACACACCAATTAGATAAATCTTGGTTAAAATCGGTTGTACTATAAAACATACCTCTCATAGTGGTCACATTACTCACATCCCAAGAACTGATATCTCTATTGAAAGAAGATGCTTCATAAAACATACCATCCATAAGAGTTACTTTACTCACATTCCATGCGCTGATATCTCCATTAAAAGAGGCTGCATTTGTAAAAATACCCACCATATTCGTTACATTACCCACATTCCAAGCACTTAAATCTCCATTGAAAGATGAATCTCTTCTAAAAAGTAAATTCATATTCGTTACATTACTTACATCCCAACTGGGCATAGCGCCATATTCACTCTCACTGCACATGCCATCTATAGGGTTTGTGCTTAAACAAGTATTTACGGCGATTTTAATATTAGCATCTGTAATAGGGGTTTGTGCAGTTATAATAACACAATAAAATAGGATAAGTAGCGTGGTAATTTTTTTCATAGTCGTTTTTTTGAGTAAATAGTATGCGAACCTTATATTTTTAGAGCTATTTTACTCAATAATTGAGCCAAAAAAAACGAAACATTTCTGAATGGGTTGTTTACAGTATTTTAAAAGGAGTTTATTTCTTAATAAACTTTTTAACAGTTTCTTTTTTACCGTCTACAATTTTTACAATGTAAATACCACTTTGTAAATGATCTACGTCTATTGCTTTTAAAGTTGTTTTAGATACAAACAACTTACCTGAAAAAATATGAGTAATTTTACAATTAAAAGTTATAAAAATACTTTTAAACTACACTTTAATACTTTTAAACGACTTTGCAAAAATAAGAGCAAAGTTAGGTTGTACTTTTATAGAGAACTTTAAAACTACTGCTTATGTTTTTCCAAATTATTTCACCAGACACTTTAGTTACTCGTCAATCTTCTTTTGAAACAGCCTTAGTATTTGTCCTCTTAGGGGTGGCTTTTACAGTTTTTATTTTCTTAAGAGTTTCTGAATACATGCATAAATCTAAATAGAACAAGTTAAAATTTATTAAAAAAATAGAAGTTATGAAACCTCTATGTTTACAATAAATAATTTTAAATTTTTTTGTTGTAATTAAAAACAACTTGTTTGTGTAGTATTGTTAGTGGCGGATTCTAGTAGACTGTACTTTTACTTTAGTACTTAGTTTATAAATTGCTAAGGTCTTTTAGTTCAGCAAGAATCCGCCATTAACGCTTAAATAAGCTAGGGGCTTTATTTAAATAGTTTTTTATTTTATTAGTTCTCTTTGGTTGCACAAGTATCATTTATAATGATACGAATTTTACTCTTGACAAATTTACTAATACTAATATAATTGTTTCTGCGGATTTCCGCAAAAAAAACTGTGGATTTCCGCAAACTTAATTGGAAAAAAAAATGTACGGTTCTTTTTACTGGTTATTATTCAATTTTACCATTTAGGTCAAAGGCTGTCACGAAACTCCAAACTTCCTCAGAAGCATTAATATCCATATTACCTTGAAAACCTGGCCATTCATGACCACCACCTGTAATTTTTAAATGCTGTACTTCTGCGTCATTATCACCATTTAAATACTCATATCGTTTTACGGTGCTCCCATCTCCTGTATCACTATCTGGTATATTAGATATAATTGGTAAAGCATCTGTATTATTATGGCCAGTCCAAAAATCTAGCAAACCTCCTACGCTTGAGTATTGTACAATGCCATCTTCAGTCCCATGAATTTGAAGAATAGGCATAGGTTTTACAGGTGAACAATTATTGATTGCAGGCTGATACATTGATCCAGTTACCGAAGCGACAGCAGCAATTCTGTCAGATAGTCTGCAAGCTAAGCTAAAACTAAAAAAACCGCCCATTGACATCCCTGTGCTATATATACGGTTAGATTCTATATTGTAATCTTCTTCTAATTGATTCAATAAAGAAACTATAAAATCAATATCTGTGTCATCATTGGCAGATACAGTCCACGTGTTTGAAATTCCATTTGGATGAACAACAATAAAGTTTTCACGTTCTGCTAGTTCATCAAAATTTGTATAGCTATAGTTAAATTCCATATTGCTACTCAACCCATGAAATGATAATAATAGAGGGAATGCAGTAGTTACATTATAATTTTCAGGGATATAAATAATATATTCTCTGGTAATCCCATTTACTGTGAGTTCCTTTATCATTTTTCCTGTTGGAACATTGGGTGTTATTTGCTCATTCTCTGATTTAGAGCATGCAATAATCAATAGCATGGCTATTAGCGAATAAAATACAATTACTTTTCTCATACTGTTTATGACTCTATAAAATACTCAAGGTTTAATGTCTTGTCCTGAAATATGGCTACAGGTTAAAATTGAATTTACGCTGTTTTTAAATATACCATATTTGGTGTTTTATAGTCTAAAGATAAGTGTAATTTTATTTCATTTTTTAGGATTTACAGCAAACAAGTATTTGTAACAAATTAAATGTTTGGTTATGCAACAGGCGATTGTGAATGGATGCTAAAGCAACAGAATCGGATTAAGTAATGGAGTAGTTTTTTTCATAATTTTTGTTTGTAAACATACGTTTTATGTAGCATAAATTTTAAAAAATAATTGCAAAACGTTCAGTTATCTACGGTTATTAACTTGCGTATTAGCGAAATTAACAGACAGTTGGGCGAAAATTTTATTTAAAACTTAAGTTATGTTGTAATTTTATATGACATTCTAAATTCACCTCTTATGTTATTCCAAATATTATCACCAGACACACTAGTGACAAGACAATCATCTTTTGAAACCACCTTGGTCTTTGTTCTATTAGGTATAGCTTTTACAGCTTTTATTTTTTTAAGAATTACTGATTATTTAGACAATTCTGATTAGAACCAGTTTTACTCTTCAAAAAAATAGGTTTTCACAGATAACCTTTAGATTTTTTTAACAAAAACTTATGTAATTTTTTACATCTTTGTTCGCTATACTTTTTTAAGTATAAAAAATCATTTCGATTATTTTTAGGAATAATGTAGGTGATTTTAATCGATATAGAATGAAGATATATCCTATAGAAACAGGTAATTTTAAACTAGATGGAGGTGCAATGTTTGGCGTTGTGCCTAAAACTATTTGGCAAAAAACAAACCCTGCAGACAGCAATAATTTAATAGACATGAGCATGCGCTCTATGCTTATAGAGGATGGCAATCGTTTAATTCTTATAGATACTGGTTTAGGGGCAAAACAATCTAATAAATTTTACAGTTATTATTACCTTTTCGGAGACTCTTCATTAAATTCTTCTTTAGCGAAACACGGTTTTCATAGAGATGATATTACAGATGTTTTTTTAACACATCTACATTTTGATCACTGTGGTGGTGCGATAGAATGGAATGCTGATAAAACCATTTTACAGCCTGTGTTTAAAAATGCCAAGTTCTGGTCTAATGAAAAACATTGGGACTGGGCGGTAACACCAAACCCTAGAGAAAAAGCTTCTTTTCTCAAAGAAAACATCAACCCTATTAAAGAAAGCGGACAATTAAATTTCATAGATAACAACTACAAAGATCAGATTGGTTTTGATGTCCTTTTTATGGATGGTCATACAGAAAAACAAATGTTACCAATGATATCCTATCAAGATAAAACAATTGTTTTTATGGCAGATCTTTTACCAACAATTGGCCATATTCCTTTGCCTTATGTTATGGGTTATGATACAAGGCCTTTGTTAACAATAAAAGAAAAAGCCGCATTTTTAAACGAGGCAGCAGATAAAGAGTATTACCTTTTTTTAGAGCACGATGCTTACAATGAACTTTGCACTGTTGCGCATACAGAAAAGGGAGTTAGATTAAAAAACACACATAAATTTACAGACATATTTAATTAAAGATAAAATAAATTATGAGAATTTTAAAACCAATTTTATACACAGCAACTGCTGGATTATTTTTTTCAAGTTGTAAGTCAATTTCTAGCCTTCCCGTGCCGCAAGGTTCTGATGTTGCAATTAATGCAGTAGCTAAAAAAGCGCCATTAACAGATGCGCAAAAGAATAACTGGGGAAATTTAGATTTAATAAAAGATTCTATTCCTGGTATGTCAGTAGACAAAGCATATGATTTCTTAAAAGGAAAAAAGAGCGTAACCGTTGTTGTTGGGGTTGTAGATTCTGGAACAGATTTAGGGCATGAAGATTTAAAGGATGTTGCTTGGGTAAATACTAAAGAAGTAGCAGGAAACGGAATTGATGATGATAAAAATGGTTACGTAGATGATATTAATGGTTGGAATTTTTTAGGAGATGCTTACAAAGAAAACCTAGAAGCAGCTAGAATTTTACACAACCCATCTTTAGCAAGCCCAGAAATTGTTGCAGAAATAAAAGCCAAACAAGAAAAGAAAGTAGCAAATTCTGGAAAGGTAAAAATGAGATATGAGCAAATGCTAAACGGAGTTAAAACAGCCGATGAAGGTTTAACAGCGCATTTGGGAACAAAAGATTATTCTGCGAAAGAGGTTGCAGCAATTGTCACTGAAGATGCTTCTTTACTAAAAAGTATTGCCTTTGCACAACAAATGTATGGTTTTGGTTTGTCTTCTTTAGAGCAAGCACAAACAGAAATTAAAAAAGAGATAGCGAAGTTAGATGCTTTATCAGATAACAAATACACAAACTATAGAAAAGGAGATAACCCTGAAGATATTAATGATTCTCCTGGCTATGGAAATGGAAATCCTGGGGTTTCTATTAAAAGCGAAGCACACGGAACTCATGTTTCTGGAATTATTGGAGCATCAAGAAATAATGGAAAAGGAATGAATGGAGTAGCAGATAATGTAAAAATTATGGCTGTACGTTCTGTACCTGACGGAGATGAATATGATAAAGATGTTGCTTTAGGCATACGTTATGCGGTAGATAACGGTGCAAAAGTAATTAATACTAGTTTTGGTAAAGCATATTCTCCTCATAAAGAATGGGTGTATGAAGCAATTCAATATGCAGCAAAAAATGATGTACTAATTGTGAATGCAGCAGGGAATGATGGTAATAATATTGATGTTGTAAAAACATACCCAAATGATTCTAAAGATTTATTAACAGAGGTTTCTGATAACGTTCTAACGATTGGGGCAATGAGTGCAAGCTATAATGAAAATCTACCTGCTAGTTTTTCTAACTACGGTAAAATAAATGTAGATGTTTTTGCGCCGGGTGTACAAATATACTCTACTACGCCAGAAAACGAATACAAACACTTTAGCGGAACATCAATGGCAGCGCCATCTACAGCAGGAGTAGCAGCTTTAATACGTTCTTATTACCCTAAGTTATCTGCAAGTCAGGTAAAGCATATTATTATGAATTCTGGAACAAAGATTGACTTACAAGTTAGCAAGCCAGGTTCAGCATCTAGAGAAAACCCTAAAGGAGATTTAGTTTCTTTTGCAGATTTATCTGTTTCAGGTAGAGTTGTAAACGCATACAATGCTTTAAAAATGGCAGAAAGAATTGTAAAAAGAAAAAAATAATTATTTAAATAATAAAAGCGGTATTTTTAGAATGCCGCTTTTTTTTGAACTTAAATGAATTTATAGATGAAAAAAATTTACTTTTTAGGGCTGTTGTTGATGTTTTTAACAGCTTGTAAACTTACAAAGAATACATCTAGTGTTGCCAAAGAAACCTACTGGCAGCAGCATGTAGATTATACAATGGATATTGATGTAGATGTAAAAAAGTTTCAATACAAAGGGAAACAGACCTTAGTGTATACGAATAACTCTCCAGACAATTTAAAAAAAGTGTTTTATCACTTATATTTTAATGCCTTTCAACCGGGTTCTCAAATGGATGTGAGATCTTTAAATATTAAAGATCCAGATAGAAGGGTTAGAGATCGTATTAGTAAATTAAAACCCAATGAAATTGGTTATATCAAAGTAAATTCTTTAAAACAAAACGGAGTGCTAGTTTCTCATGAAACGGTAGGTACAATTTTAGAAGTTAAATTGAATGAACCTATTAAATCTGGCGAAAGTGTTACTTTAGAAATGAATTTTGATGCGCAAGTGCCTGTTCAAATTCGTCGTTCTGGAAGAAATAATAAAGAAGGTGTTGCTTTTTCTATGGCACAATGGTATCCTAAACTAGCAGAGTATGATTTTCAAGGTTGGCATACGCCTCCTTATATTGCAAGAGAGTTTCAAGGTGTTTGGGGAGATTTTGATGTAACGATTCATATTGATAAAAACTATACTGTTGGTGGTTCTGGAAATTTACAGAATCCCCAAGAAGTTGGTCATGGATATCAAGATGCTTCTCAAGAGTTAAACCTGCCAGCTGGCGATAAATTAACATGGAATTTTAAAGCACCTGATGTGCACGATTTTATGTGGGCTGCAGATCCAGAATACAAACACGATGTTTTAAAAATGGAAAACGGAATAGATTTACATTTTTTATATAAAGAAAATCTAGACTCAAAATATTTAAAAAACTGGCAAGAATTGCAACCTAAAGTTGCCGAATTAATGACGTATTTTAGTAAGAATGTTGGTCAATATCCTTATAAACAATATTCTGTAATTCAGGGTGGAGATGGAGGAATGGAGTATGCAATGGCTACTTTAATTACCGGCGAGCGTAATTTTGGGAGTCTTTTTGGAGTTACTGCTCACGAAATGGCGCACACATGGTTTCAGTTTTTATTAGCAACAAACGAAAGTTTACATCCTTGGATGGATGAAGGGTTTACAACCTATATTTCTAACAAAGCAGAAAATGAAATTTTAAAAGAAAATAAAGACAATCCACATGCAGGTTCTTACAGTGGTTACAGAACTATTGTTGATAATGGCTATGAAGAATCGTTGTCTACGCATGCAGACAGATATCATACAAATTGGGCTTATGGAACAGCAAGTTATTCTAAAGGAAATATTTTCTTATCGCAATTAGAGTATGTCATCGGAAAAGAAAATGTTGAGAACGGATTAAAAAAATATTTTACCGATTTTAGTTTTAAGCATCCAACACCAAATGATATTAAACGTTCTATGGAAAAAGTTTCTGAGATTGATTTAGGTTGGTATTTAAATGAATGGACACAAACTTTGCATACGATTGATTATGGTGTAAAATCTGTTAATGGAAAAACAATAACGTTAGAAAGAATTGGCAAAATGCCAATGCCTATGGATGTTGAGGTGGTTTACCAAGATGGCACTATAGAAAGTTTTAATATTCCTTTAGAAATGATGCGAGGAAATAAACCAACAACTTCAACAGTCTTAAAAGACTGGGGTTGGGCGTATCCAACGTATTCTTTTGAAGTTTCTAAAGAAGTAAAATCTATTGTAATAGATAAATCTGGATTAATGGCAGATATCAATTCAGAGAACAATACTTTTGAAGTGAAATAGATTTAATGAGAGAGAAATTTAATTGGCGAGGTGAAAATCTCGCCTTTTTTATTGAATAAGCTCTTCAATTTTATTATTCGGAATAAAACCTTTAAGCATTAAAAAGACACCACAAACAATTAGAATAATTCCCATTATTCTTTTTAATCGATAAATAACTAAAGGAGTCAATTTGCTTTTTAGTTGCTTTGCTAGGATTATTTTACCTAAATCTGTAACTGCATATCCTAAAATTACTGTGGCAAAGTACCAAAAAATACTGGTAGGATTCATATCTAAAGTTGGCCCTACTACAACTACAATTCCCAACCAGCCTGCTAACACGCCAATATTTA
>Ga0206126_10005626_pt1 | contig 11436 bp, 8 predicted proteins | sample Helgoland_Spring_5_FD_148621 | JGI IMG/M metagenome (GOLD analysis project Ga0206126, IMG submission 148621) | Pelagic subsurface seawater microbial communities from Kabeltonne, Helgoland, North Sea - Helgoland_Spring_Bloom_20160412_1 | ecosystem: Environmental > Aquatic > Marine > Epipelagic ...
TGTGTCGCCTTTGGGGCCTATACCACCGGTAATACCTTGTAGGCCTCTCGGGCCAGTTCCACCGGCAATACCTTGTAGGCCTCGTGGACCTGTGGTACCAGTAGGGCCTGTAGGGCCTGTAAGGCCTTGATTACCTGTGTCGCCTTTGGGGCCTATACCACCGGTAATACCTTGTAGGCCTCTCGGGCCAGTTCCACCGGCAATACCTTGTAGGCCTCGTGGACCTGTGGTACCTGTAGGGCCTGTAGGGCCTGTAGGGCCTGTTGGACCTGTGCCACCGGTAAGACCTATATACCCTCTAGGACCTATACCACCGGCAATACCTTGTAGGCCTCGTGGACCTGTGGTACCAGTAGTACCTGTAGGGCCTGTAGGGCCTGTAGGGCCTGTTGGACCTGTGCCACCGGTAAGACCTTGTAGGCCTCGTGGACCTGTGGTACCAGTAGTACCTGTAGGGCCTGTAGGGCCTGTAGGGCCTATTGGACCTGTGCCACCGGTAAGACCTATATACCCTCTAGGACCTATACCACCGGCTGGACCTGTGGCACCCGAGGGTCCTATTGGACCTATACCACCCGAGGGTCCTGTTGGACCTGTGCCACCGGTAAGACCTATATACCCTCTAGGACCTATACCACCGGCTGGACCTATACCACCGGCTGGACCTGTGGCACCCGAGGGGCCTATTGGACCTGTGCCACCGGCTGGACCTGTGGCACCCGAGGGTCCTATTGGACCTGTGCCACCGGTAAGACCTATATACCCTCTAGGACCTATACCACCGGCTGGACCTGTGGCACCCGAGGGTCCTGTTGGACCTGTGCCACCGGTAAGACCTATATACCCTCTAGGACCTATACCACCGACTGGACCTGTGGCACCCGAGGGTCCTATTGGACCTGTGGCACCCGAGGGTCCTATTGGACCTGTGCCACCCGAGGGTCCTATTGGACCTGTGCCACCCGAGGGTCCTATTGGACCTGTTGGACCATAAGGGCCTGTTGGACCTGTTGGACCATTAGGGCCTAAAGGGCCTCTTGGACCTGCACCTCCGGAGGGTCCTTGAGGACCATCACCTCCAATAGGGCCGACAGGCCCATCGAGACCACGAGGGCCTCTAGGACCCATAAATAGCCGCCACGCATAAGCACTAGCACTAGTTGACGCTGTAGCATTGGTGTCAGTATAAGTACCTATATAGGCCTTATTAACCCCAGACGTAGAAAAACCATTACCGTTAATATCATCAGCCCAAGCTAAATGTAAGTAAGTAGATACGCTGACACCATCAGTACCATCAATACCATCAATACCATCATTACCATCATTACCATCAGCACCATCAGCACCATCAGCACCATCAGCACCAACATACTTAGTCCATGTATAAGCAGAAGCACTAGTAGAGTCAGTAGAGTTACCGTCTACGTAAGTGCCTATATAGTCCTTGTTAGTGGGTGACTGACTAAATCCATTACCGTTAATATCATCGGCATAAGCTATGTGCAAATACTGTGTAGTTCCATCGATTCCGTTAATACCATCGATACCATCTGTACCATCGTCACCCTGAGCACCAGCTATTAGCTTCCATGTGTAATCAGAAGCGGTAGTAGAGTCAGTCTGAGTGAAGTCTACGTAAGTACCTATATAGTCCTTACCGCTGGGAGACTGAGAAAATCCACCACCAGATATAGTATCTGCATAAGCCACATGGAAGTATGAAGTCTGACCATTAGCACCGTCGATCCCATTAATACCATTAGTACCATCAATACCATCAATACCGTCTTCACCATCAGTACCATTAGAACCTACGTATAGAGTCCATGTGTAATCAGAAGCACTAGTAGAGTCAGTAGAGTTACCGTCTACGTAAGTGCCTATATAGTCCTTGTTAGTGGGTGACTGACTAAATCCATTACCGTTAATATCATCGGCATAAGCTATATGTAGATATTGAGAAGTTCCGTCGATTCCATTATCACCATCGATACCATCTGTACCATCTTCACCCTGAGCACCAGCTATTAGCTTCCATGTGTAATCAGAAGCGGTAGTAGAGTCAGTCTGAGTGAAGTCTACGTAAGTACCTATATAGTCCTTACCACTAGGGGACTGAGAAAATCCACCACCAGATATAGTATCTGCATAAGCCACATGGAAGTATGAAGTCTGACCATTAGCACCGTCGATCCCATTAATACCATTAGTACCATTAATACCATTAGTACCATCAATACCATCAATACCGTCTTCACCATCAGTACCATTAGAACCTACGTATAGAGTCCATGTGTAATCAGATGCGGTAGAAGAGTCAGTAGAATTACTGTCTACATAAGTACCTATAAAGTCCTTGTTAGTAGGTGATTGACTAAAGCCATTACCGTTAATATCATCAGCATAAGCTATATGTAGATATTGGGTAGTTCCGTCGATACCATTATCGCCATTAATACCATCAGCGCCATCGTCACCTTGAGCACCACGTATTAGCTGGAAAGTATAATCAGAAGCGGTAGTAGAGTCCGTCTGTGTGAAGTCTACGTATGTACCGATATAGTCCTTACCACTGGGAGACTGCGAGAAGCCAGTACCACTAGCATCATCAGCATAGGCTACATGGAAGTAAGAGGTCTGACCATTAGAACCATCAACACCGTTGATACCATTAGTACCATCAATACCATTGACACCATCAGCGCCGTCTAGACCATTAGTACCATCTTGACCATCAGCACCGTCCTCACCATCAGACCCATCAGTACCGTCAGCACCAACATATAAAGTCCATGTGTAGTCAGAGGCAGTAGAGGAGTCAGTAGAGTTACCGTCTACGTAAGTACCTATAAAGTTCTTATTCGTAGGGGACTGAGAGAACCCGTTACCGCTAACATCATCAGCATAAGCAATATGAAGATACTGTGTAGTACCATCGATTCCATTATCACCATCGATACCATCTGCACCATCTTCACCCTGAGCACCAGCTATTAGCTTCCATGTGTAATCAGAAGCGGTAGTAGAGTCAGTCTGAGTGAAGTCTACATATGTACCGATATAGTCCTTACCACTCGGAGACTGAGAGAACCCAGCACCAGCTATAGAATCAGCGTAGGCTATGTGGAAGTATGAAGTCTGACCATTAGAACCATCTACACCGTTGATACCGTTAGTACCATCAATTCCATCGACACCATCAGCGCCATCTAGTCCATTAATACCATCCTGACCGTCAACACCATCAGCACCATCAGCACCGACATACAGAGTCCATGTGTAGTCCGAGGCAGTAGAGGAGTCAGTAGAGTTACCGTCTACGTAAGTACCTATAAAGTTCTTATTCGTAGGGGACTGAGAGAACCCGTTACCATTAATATCATCAGCGTAAGCTATGTGTAGATATTGAGTAGTTCCGTCGATCCCGTTAGTACCATTGATACCATCCGTACCATCATCACCCTGAGCACCAGCTATTAGCTTCCATGTGTAATCAGAAGCAGTAGAGGAGTCAGTCTGAGTGAAGTCTACGTAAGTACCTATATAGTCCTTACCACTAGGGGACTGAGAGAACCCAGCACCAGCTACAGAATCAGCGTAGGCTATGTGGAAGTATGAAGTCTGACCATCAGCACCAGCGTCACCGTTAAGACCGTTAGTACCATCAATACCATCGACACCATTAGCGCCGTCCAGTCCATTAATACCATTGATACCATCAACACCGTTAGTACCATCAGCACCGTCAGCACCGTCAGCACCATCAGCACCATCGGCTCCATCGGCTCCATCGGCTCCATCAGTAAAGCCTGTATTAGAGTTAGGCGTAGTACATTGAAGAGTCACATCACCAGACGTAGTGCCTACGATGTTCCTGTATCTAGCGATTATGTCGTAGGTTACGTCATCAATTAGCCCAGTGATTACCTGCTGAGTCTGGTCGTTAGGACATATAGTCCATGTGTACTCAATTTCAGTAGTCAGCTTATGACCTATTAGAATCGTCTCTACAGTAGATGTACCCGTAACAATCGAATCCCAAGCGACTGTAATGTGCGTTATAGCGGTAGTATCTTGATTTAACAAGGTAACACCAGTAGCAGTTACATTCTGCATATCAGCAGGCTCATCGAATATAGTACTTGGCACATACTCAGGTGCAGGCTCAGGTTCTGTTACGTTCCACGGGTAAATATTCGCATAGTATTCTTGAGCAGATATCTCCACTGTGAGGTCGTTATTTATCCTAACTGATCTAACTCTGTAAGGCTTGTTAGTTAGTCCTAGAGCACCTGTAGATACAGTAATAATGTCATTAGGCTCTAACTGCATGGCAAGAGGCTGAGCTTTAAAGGTAACTATCTGCTGATTGCGTGAGTCCTTTACCATGAACTCAGCCATGTCTAGAGCTTGTGCGTGACTAGTTACACCTGAGAGAGTAGCTTCTGTGTTCAGTTTTTCATTGTTATCTTGTGTTAGATACGTAGCGTAGGCTGTACTAGAATCGGTAGGCCATGTCACCGCATCTTCCTTGTATGACTTAGCGGCATTAGGGAACTTGACAGTAACCTGATTTAGGCGCTTAGACCTATCAGCGTAGGCTATAGCAACACCCCCGATAACATTATCATTACTGAATGACATTGAGGAAGTACCAGCTATCTCCATAGAGACAACATATTTACCATTAACAAATGGAAGGGAGCCTTTAAATGTCTTTAGAATCTCCGACACGTTCTCCTTACTATCCACGTCGGGCTGTATGACAAGATTACATGTGAAGCGCTTCTGAGTTGCAGTAGTGTTTGCGTTAGGGTTGTAACTCCCAGCAGGCACGTATACATACTCTCCAGTCTCAGGGTCATATATTAACCTTCCAGTAGTCTCAGGGTTCTGAGACGGCAGGCTAACTACTACATCACACTCATCAGCGGCATCCTTAAAGCTAGGGATATCTAGATCAGTGATACTAAGCCCCTTACCGTGCTCAGACGTTAAGTAGTCTAATAGTATAAGTGCAGGGTTATCGGACCATGCTTTGATCGCAGAATTACTAGGGTTAGCCCTAGGGTCCCAGACCTTTAATCCTTTGATTTCTGCTGTAAGTTTAGGATCTCCGTAGTACTTAGGGGTGTCCGCCGTGTATAGGAAGCTGTCCCATGACCAGCAGATGCCTTTGCCTCTCATGTCGGTAGTAATACCATCAAACCCAGCGGCTAACTGGGAAAACATTGTCTGACTAGTTGATCCATGTTTATTTAAAGATCTAAAGTAAGGGCGATTACTTTTAGCGTTGATGAATCGCTTATGAGTCATAGGGTCATCATCAATCTCATAATAGTTAATACTCTCTATTTCACCCAGACACCAAACGTCGATACGGTGTAGGAAGTCCTTATCGTCTCTAGAGGACGCGTAGGAGAACTCTCCGTTATGTGTGAAGCCTGAATCAGCGACAGTCGCTACTGAGGGTATAGGCAGTCGTTGCCTAGAGATATCTTCCCAAACCTTAATAGGAGCAACACGTCGCTTACCATAAATCAACGGGATAGGATGGCTACCCCCTTGCTTCTGAATTAAGATACCAGCTTGCTGGTCTTCCATTTCTTTCTTTTGTTTAGCACCCATCGCCACAGAGGCGACTACAGATGCTATTGATACCACTAGGGCTATAAGTCCTAAGGCCATAATGTGTGCTCCTGAGTTATCGTTTACCCCATCCTAGAGAGTCCGAGCTTTCTTCGTGGGCGTACTTAAATATGCGGTCTCCGCTGTGGATACCCTGCTGTATAGAATCACTGGTATATCTTCCGCCCTTCTGGTTGTAGTTAGCCCAGTGAGATGTGAGCTTCAGTGTAAGTGTCGATGTGGAATTACTCTCTTTAACAGCGAAGCTGTCGAGAGTCCCTCTATATAAGATGGTCGGTGTACCGACTATTGATCCGTTAGCTACAATCGCTAGATAAATGGTGGCTGTGTGGCCTCTATAGTTTCCGGCTGTGTACCCCTGAGCTACAGAGATGTTTACGTTACTAAGAGTTAGAGTGTAACTAGATAGGCTCATCCCCTGAGTCTGGGTAATAGGTGAGAACCCTGTTACTAGGCCATTAGATATATAGGTTTTACCATTGTGACTAAGATCCTTGGAATGATTTGTAAAATGTAGGTTAGCTGGTAGATCGCAGATGTAAGCATACTCGAAGCTGTCAGAACCGATCGCGGCTAACGTAGAGTTATCGAGAGTCAACATTACAGTCTCTCCACTACGTCAATTTCTAACCTTACTGTGCCATCTGTTCCGTACTCGATCACCTGTAAGTCGTTACGCAGAGACACTCGCATATAAGTCTCGTTGGGGACTAAGATACCACCACTCACTAACTTATCAGGGTAGGTATCACTTCCGCCCGTTTTTACCATGTAGGTTTTAGCGTGATTATTGTAGTTAACGTATTCACCAGCGGCACCCCGAGTATTGCCGAAAGTTGGGATCTTTATGTAAAAGATTCCGTTAGAGCCTTCTTGCTCCATAATAAAAGAATGGATCTGGTTGAACGCTCCTCGGTTCATGGGAGGGAACACGAGAGTCGCCTCGAATCTCTGACCGCCTACCTTCCTAGTCAAGATCTTTCCTGAGAGGCTCTCAGACCGAAGGTTATTAACCTTTGATTTAATATTATAGCTAACCGGAGATGGGCTAGTCGGTAGCAATGGAGATGGCATTTAGAGCCTCCTATTAGAATTTGGTATTAGAAAAGGGGCCCGAAGGCCCCTCATGTTTAGAATGGTGAATTCTGGGCTGACTCGTTATATATATCTCGAATCATTCCCTCGAACTTACCACGGTGGTTCTGTAGCATAGCTTCGACATTATCCGCGTCTCCGCCTGTTACATTGAAGTTAAGGGTAGGACTGTTAGTAACAGATGCGTTACCACTATTCTGATTAGCTAAGAATGAGGACATGTCCTTATTCAAACGCTTATCAACTACTCGCTCACCTTGTTCCAGTAAGTAGGTCCCAGTGTTAGGCACGTTATCGATACCATCGTGGAACTGTCCTTTAACTTTGTTTAACTGTATAGCACCAGCGGCGGCTGTCTTTACGCCGGCTAAAATATTAGCTGGGAAAGGTAGCTTAAGTGCTTCCGCTATACCTGTAGCTGTAGACATGATGATCTGCTTAATGGCTGAAGCCTTCTGGAGCATCTGTAGCTTCTTAGACCCTTTAGCGCCAGCGTCAATAACATCTTCCCAGCTACCAGTAGCTAGGTCTGTAGTCATTTGAGCGAAGTCCGCCTTCATGTTAAACAGTTTCTTCATGGCATCCATTTCGATCTGAGATTTAGCCTCAAGATCAGCACGTAGCTGTTCCTGTTCTGTAAGTGCTTTATCTTCTGGAGACGCTATATCTTCAATACCAGCACCGCCATCCTCTTCCTTAGGTGTGAATACTTCAGGAGTGAATATGGATTGAGTGAAGCTATTGTTTCTATTTTGTATCTCAAGTAGCTTAGCCTCTAGGTCCTTAACTTTCTTAGTGGCCTGAGTGGTATCTATTTGAAACGCAATAGGTGTAGCATCATCTAGGAAAGGTATCTTGTTATATATCTCTAACAAGTTGTTAACCTTCTTAAGGGCCTCGGTCAGGAGGTCGTTAAATATCCCAATGAATCCGAGCTTGAAATTAGCAAACCCTAGCTCCATGTTAGTGTAGACCTCTAAGACACCATCACGAATATCGAGGAATGCCATAGTGAACATTCGGCCTAGGTTGCTGAGAGTGTTCTTAGTCTCACCAATCCAGTTTCGGAAGGCCACCTTGATCTCATCGATGTTCTGTATGGCCTTATAGATCCCTACGCCTATTAATGCTATTCCGCCAACTATCCATGTAATCGGGTTAGCCAACATAGCGACGGCTAGTCCGAACATAGCAGTAGTTAATGCGGCTATACCGACTAAGACTATAGCGCCAGTCATGACACCAAGGCCTACAGCGATCTCGTCAGCGTATTTAGCCATAGACGTTAAAGCAGGCTCAGCGTTCTTCATGAACTTAGTAGCGGCCTGAGTGATTCCCCTAAACAGATCGTTAATACCATTCTCAGCGACTACCATCTGTAACTCTTCTAACTGCGAGTTGAATAATAGTAGATCACCGTTGAGGCTATCCATCTGTGTAGCGGCCATCTTCTCAGCGGCCTTACGTGCGTTATCTAGTTTCTTCTTAAGTGCATCAGCACCCATCAGACCTTCATTCATAAACTGCATCATTGCAGAACCAGCACGACGACCGAATATAGCGATCATGTCTTGCTCATCACCGCCAGCGGCTTTAAGGTCAGTAAGAATGTCAGTAAGTCCACGGACCTTACCTTCAGCATCCTTAGTGTGTACACCAAGTCTTCGGAGTGTCTTAGCTTGTTGAGTCATAGCGCCCGTAGAGTCTGCGATTGCTTTCTCTGTGAGGCCACCAGTAGTCGCTAGAGACGAGAACGCTCCTCGTAATGCTGTACCAGCCATAGACCCTTTTATACCAGCGTTAGCCATCATACCGATAAGCGTAGAGGTCTCTTCGATCTCCATACCCATTGCTCGTGCAGACGGAGCGGCGTAAGACATAGCGGTCGCTAGGTCTGTTAGATTTGTATTACTTTTTGCAGTTGTTACTGCTAGTACGTCAGCGGCTCTCTCTAGTTCAGTACTAGACATGCCCAGACCCTTCATGATGTTGGTCATAAAGTTCGCTGTATTCTGTACACTTGTTTTCGTTGCGGCGGCTAGGTCCAAGGTAGGGCGTAGCGCGTCATTAATTTCTCTTACATTTAAACCAGCTTGCGCTAGGAATGCTCCAGCTTGTGCTGTTTCTGTTGCTGTGAATCTGGTAGCTTTTGCGGCGTTACGCATAGAGACTGATAGCTGATCTAGTTGTTTCTTAGTAGCTCCGGTCTTGGCGGATACGTCCTGTAGTGCTTCTGTGAAGTTACCGTAGGTCTTAGCAGACTCTATGAATATCTTACCTGCGACGGCCCCGACTGCTACGAAGGCGGCGGTGGCCGCTTTAGCAGACTTAATCATCTTACCGAATGAACCCTCGGCGGCTTTAGAGGCCTTATCTAGATCCTTACGGAATTTAGCACTGTTAGCCACCAGATCGACTGATAGCCGACTGATAGTAGCCATGTTTAACCCTTCTAATGTTTTATTTTAATAGACGTGTAGTTCGACGTGCTTGTGTTTTAGCAGACTTCTCTATGCCCTTTCTGAGGTGCATTCTGAATCTGAGGATAGTAGAGCGTTCTCTACCCTGTATAGCTGGGCGCATGAACGGTTGAGCTTTAGTTCGTGCGTTTCCATATTCGATATTAAGAGCTTGGTGTCCAGTCATACCATCCTTCTTACTAGCGCGACCTGCTGACACCGAGGCGATCATAGAGGCCTTGCGACCGGACTTACGTAACCTACGTACATCGGTAGTAGCTGATACCCGAATAGTCCCGTACAGACCTCCAGTGGCCCTAGGGACGTTGTTTCTAACACTAGCGGCGACCGGCTCCATTGCGGATCTACCGGCGGCCTTTAATACTTTCTTTTGGAGATCAAAGTCTAACTCTCTAAGAGATTCGTGAAGTTCTTTAAGGCCTGAGACCTTAACAGTCATGAAGTCCTTTTTAGCCATTTGTTTTCTCCGATAATGATTTGAATAGGGCCATTTGCTGACCTTGTATCTTCTTGCGGTCCATAAAGGACATAGACTTCGGTTGTTGATAGATACTAATGAAGTCGGTAGGTTGTAGGACCTTTTTACTTCCAGCACAGTTTGCTGTAGTTGCGGCTATGAGACCGGCCCTGTAATCCTCTCTAGCAGGACCGAACGGCTCAATAGAGTAATAGGCCATCCACTCGGATAGCTCTTGAGAGGATAGGCTGTTCTCTAACTGACGGACGGTCATACCAAGATGACCAGCCAAGCGGAACTTAAATCGCCTAGCTGGGTCTCGTTTTAGTTTCCCTCAAGTTCGCTCACGTCTTCGTCAGACATACCGGACATAGACCTAGCTATGTCGAACAAGCGGTTAACTACCTGAGCGTTCTTCTTGCCTAGCTCGATAGCGTCGCTATCTTTAAATATACGCTCACCATCAGCATCACATACTGATAGGACTACCAGACGTGCGCGGAGGTTGTCTAGGTTAGCTGAAGATCCTATAGATGCCTCAAACTGGTCACGCTCTCGCGCAGTTAAGCCTCTGACACACACATCCCCTCCCCACTCAGGGACGGCGACTTCTTTCACGTCTAAGTCAACGGCTTTAAAAATTGATTTACGATCTAACATGATATGTCTCCTAAATATTTAAAAATCAAATAATAGCCCACTCCGTAGAGTGGACCGTTATAAAGTTACTGTACAAATTAAACAGTAGTAAGATCAAAAGCAACAGCGCCATCGATAGCTATTTCGACGTTTGCAGTTACTACGTCTTCTACTGGAGTATCGATAGAGTATGAAGCAATGTAGCCAGTAAACTGAGCCACAGCGTTCTCTGCTCCAGAGATCCACTTAACAGCGAAAGTCTGAGCAGTACCAGCATCGTACTTAGCTTTAAGAGCAGTGTGGCTAGTGTCGCCAGCTACCCAGTTAATAGTGAGGGATAGAGTACCAGAGTCCTTCTGACCTACTAACTTCTGCTTGTATGCAGAGCCGTAGCTGTTGTACTCGATGATGTTAGCGGATAGCTCTAGGGTACCTACTGAAGATACCTCGGCGACCTTTGTACTTGCGTCAATAGTCCCGTCGATAGCCGAAGTCATGTGTAATTCTGTAGCTAATCCGTGGAATGGAGATGCGATTGCGCTCATTATAATATTCCTTAGTTTGTGTATATGTTTAAAATAAGTATATTCCGATAGAGCTTCTGCTCTTCTTCATACGTATTGATTGCTGATTCTACGTGGGCACCTGTTACAGACGATGCTCCCATAGTTCCTGTCATACCGTTAAGCTGGGTGTTTATATGCTCTGAGAGTTGTCTCATAGAGACATAGCTAGGACTATAAACAGAAAGGGTTACGTTATATCTGATAACAGATTCAAGACTACCTATCTGAGCTAGAGGAAAACCAGCGCCGATATCGTAAACGATGGCCGTGGTTGTAATGTCTTGAGGAAGTCTGAGAGCGTAAACGTCCGTTCCTACCATGTTACTGATATTACTGTTAGACAGTAGGTGAGTTCTAAAATCAATATCTATCATGATCGTTCCTCACATATCATTTGAATCTCGCGGTCCCTTAACATCACATTAGCTATAGAGCTAATCTCTAAATGCATACCCTTTAAACTTATGTAAGCATTACGTGGTAGCGTTGTTAGCTCGGAGTAATAGCGAAACCGTAGGTCGTACTCTGTCTTACTAACTACAGAATC
>Ga0206126_10005627_pt1 | contig 11435 bp, 11 predicted proteins | sample Helgoland_Spring_5_FD_148621 | JGI IMG/M metagenome (GOLD analysis project Ga0206126, IMG submission 148621) | Pelagic subsurface seawater microbial communities from Kabeltonne, Helgoland, North Sea - Helgoland_Spring_Bloom_20160412_1 | ecosystem: Environmental > Aquatic > Marine > Epipelagic ...
CCATGTCCAGCTGCGGGGATGTAAATTTCCGCCGCGTGCGGTCGCATGTGAAATTCTCTGACTGGGCGGATGACGCTGAGCAAGCCGAAGCGCTCGTGGCGAGTCCTTCGGTGCATATGGTGACGATAACCGTGACCGAAAGCGGTTATTATATGGGCGAAACCGGGACGCTAAACCCTGAAGATCCCAGCATAGTTGCAGAGCTTGACGGCGGTGCACCGCGCACTGTTTATGCCTATTTGACACGCGCTTTGGCTCGGAGAAAAGCGGCGGGCTTGGGCGGAATTTCGATTTTGTGCTGCGATAACATTCGGCGAAATGGCAAAATGCTGCAGAGCAATCTTTTTGCCTATCTCGATTTGATTGGTGCCGGGGATCTTGGTGAATGGGTGCGCAACTGCGTTACGTTTCCTTGTTCCATGGTGGACCGGATCACACCGCGCAGTACGAAGGCTTTGCAAAGCGAAGTGGACGCCCTTTTTGGTCCTGGTCCCTTCTCTCCGGTGATGGCGGAAGATTTCACGCAATGGGTGGTAGACGATCATTTCGCCGCTGCGCGACCTGATCTCACAAAGGTGGGTGTGACTTTCACAAAGAATGTTGACCCCTACGAGGAAGCAAAAATTCGCATTCTCAATGGGGGTCATACCTGTTTGGCGTATTTGGGGGCTTTGGCCGGGCATCACACTTTTGATCAGGCCATGGCCGATCCCCAGCTCTTTGCTCATTTTGAAGAATTTGAACGCAGTGAAGTCTTGCCTGCTTTGGTTGACGAGCTGCCGTTCGACAAAAACCTCTATCTAGATCAAATCATCACGCGGTTCAAAAATGAATCCATTGGGGATACGGTTGAGCGGATTTGTGCGGATGGATATCTGAAGTTTCCAATCTTCATTCATCCAACCCTTGCGGGATGCCTGAAACAGGGAATTATGCCGCAGGCTGGTCTGCGCGCAATTGCGAGCTGGTATGTCTTTTGTAAGCATATCGAGGCTGGCACTCTGCCGATCGCATATGGGGAGCCATATTGGGACAACCTGCGCGAGCTGTTGCAGGACGGTCAAGTCGATCGTTTTGCCCAATCCGCTTCGCTTTGGGGCACCCTGCCGCAGGACCACCCAGAATTTATAACAGCTTTGATTGCTGCAATCACAGAAATGGAAAAAAAATGGCCAGTCTAAAAATTCGTGACGTCAAAAAATCTTATGGTGATCTTCAGGTCATGCATGGGGTGGACTTGGATGTTGAAGAAGGCGAATTTGTTGTTTTCGTTGGACCGTCAGGCTGTGGCAAGTCGACGTTGCTGCGGATGATCGCAGGTTTGGAAGAAGTCACCGCCGGTGAAATTTCCATTGGTGACAACGTTGTAAATGACGTGGCGCCGGCCAAGCGCGGCGTGGCAATGGTGTTCCAATCCTATGCGCTCTATCCGCATATGACTGTTTTTAACAATATGGCTTTTGGTCTGAAGCAGGCGAAAACGCCGCCGAAGGAGATTGATCGCCGGGTGCGTGAAGCTGCGGAAGTGCTCCAGATCACGGATTATCTGGACCGCAACCCGCGCAACCTGTCGGGTGGGCAGCGTCAGCGTGTGGCGATTGGCCGGGCCATTGTTCGGGATCCCGAGGTGTTTTTGTTTGACGAGCCCTTGTCCAATCTCGATGCCGCTTTGCGCGTGCAAACGCGCTTGGAAATTGCCCGTTTGCACGAGCGTTTAAAGTCTACCATGATCTATGTCACCCATGACCAGGTCGAGGCTATGACGCTCGCCGACAAAATTGTCGTCATGCGGGCCGGGCGGGTTGAGCAAATTGGCTCTCCCATTGATCTTTATCGCAACCCTGCGAATGCTTTTGTGGCGCAGTTTATCGGCAGTCCGAAGATGAATTTTTTCACGGAAGCAGATTTGGCCAAAAACGGTAAAAAGTCTTTGCCAGCAGCGGCCAGTGGCGCGCATATTGGCATTCGTCCAGAGCATCTGGCGGCCTGTACTGAGGCTAAGGCGATTGTTGGGGGGAAATTGGATCTCGTGGAGCAATTGGGCGAATATGCTTTGGTTCACTTGGTGGGTGCCTCTGGAGAGGCCTTCATCGTGAAAATGGAGCATCCGCCGGCAGCCGTAAAAGGTGAAACTATGTGGTTTACGGCGCAAAGCGATGTTCTGCACCTGTTTGACCAAAGCTCGGGTTTGCGCATCGACGCCGCTAGCACATCCAGTTGATATAGGCGCATCGCGTCCTGTTATGCCTTTGAGGATGCACAGTCACCACGCCCCACGCGGGGAAATGACCTCCCTATGAGAGAGACAATCGGCGCCGGGCCTCAGGCTTTAGGCCTGCGCTAAAAGATCCTCGACGCGGACAATTTTGCTGTCTCTATCATAGCCGTCAAAATAGACAGAGCTCATGATTTGCGGCGGACCGAAGAAGAAGCGCTCATACAGCGCTTGGCGATTGCCGAAGCCGGACACGGCAATGTCATGGGCCAGGCGATACAGGGCGACGCGATCGCGGCTGTCCATATGGGTCAGTTGGAAATATTTCTCCACATCTCCTGCCATGGCATTGCTGAAATCTGCCTCGGTTGGCGTCGCCATGAGGGAGGAGGAACCGAGGAGTTGCAGGATCTCCACCATCCGCGGGTACATTTTGGGAAAGAGATTGCGCGAGACGTCCAAAGGGCCGCGCAGGGGAATGAAATTGCCCCATTGATCCTCATGGGCCTGTTGTTCTGCCGAAAAGAGCAAGGCGCGCACGGTTTCGGCCATCAACATCACTTCGGCAATCATACCCTTTGTGGCCAAATCCTTGTCGCGACCCGTCGCCTTGGCAATGGCGCACATGACGCCGACCATGAACTCCGCCTTGGCCAGCTTTCCACAGGCCACTTGATGCGCCATATGCACTACTGCATTGGTTTGTGCAAAGGCTTGATTGCATAGGTTTGGTTCACCATACATGAACACCCGCTCCCAGGGGACCAAGACATTGTCAAAAATGACCACCGCATCCATCTCCTCATAGCGCGAGGATAAGGGCGCATCGAAATGGGATTTACCATGGTCATAGCTGTCCCGGCAGATCATCTTGAGACCCGGTGTGGCGATGGGAATGGCAAAGGCGAAGGCGAAGGGAATATTGCTGTCATCAGCCCGCAACAGCGTTGAGGGGAAGACTTCGATCTCATCAGATAATGGCCCCAAAGTGGCCAAAAGCCTTGCGCCTTTCACGATGATCCCTGCATCGGTTTCTTTAACCACATGCAATGCAACCTCTTCGTCGAATTTACCGCTAGTGGCCTGCGCATGTGAGACAGAGGGGTTCACCAAAGTATGGGTTAACACCCGATCATTCAGCCTGACTTCATCATAGAACCGGGTCATATTTTGAACGAAATCTGCCTGTCCCTTGCTGCCCTGTGCTAGAAATCCTGGGGCATGGGCAAAGGCCATAACGGAGGCGTTCTTGTAATCTGGAGTGCGGCCAAACATGCCATTGGACCATGTAGCCCATTCATAAAAGGCGCGGCCGCGTTGCACCACATCGGCCTTGGACTTGGGCACCATATGGGAGATGGCGCAGCGAATGCCCTGGGCGTCCTCATAGGTCACGATATCGCGGTAGGCCGCTTCGTGTTGCCGATCCAAAAAACCCGCCAAAGAGGCCGCGCCTCCGGCCATGCCCGGTTCAGCGGTCACATCTTGAACCCGCGCTCCACGCGTCCAAATTTCACGGTCATCGCGCAGCCCCTCGAGATACTGCGCTCCAGTTCTGATTCCAGCGTTTCTCATGCCAAATTCCGTTTCTCTGCGGGGTCTGATAACTTGTCTAAAATTCGATTAAACTCGGCCCATTCAGACTCTGTCACGCGCTGCATGAAATCGTCATGAATGCGCTCTACCATGGGCATCATATGCTCCATCAAGGCGCGCCCCTTTTGGGTGGGGATGATATGCACATGGCGGCGATCTTCTGTAGAGCGCAGGCGCCCGATGAGGTTTTTCTTCTCGAGCCGATCTAGAATTCCGACCAATGAGGGTGGGGGCAAAAGGGTGATCTGCGAGATCTGCGCTGAGGTGAGATGCTGTTTTTCCCAAAGTGCGCGCAGAACCCGCCACTGCTGGTCCGTCAGATCATTCGCTTGAAACAGACGCCGATAGCTCGGCATTACCCGGTCTAAAGAGCGGCTGAGGATCATCGGCAGGCTGTCCAGGAATTTCGGCATTTACCACTCATCTATGAATTATTCATATATTAAGTAAATCGATAGGCTCCGCTGTGTCAAGAAAATCTATGGTCGTTGGTTTAAAATGCAGAAATTGTGGATTTATGCGCACTCCTCACTTGTCATTTTCTGTAAGGTTGCGATGATTTCGACAGTAGTGCTAAGGACAAACCATGCCACATCTGACCGTTCAATATTCCCAGAATTTAGATCAAGACGTTGAAATATCGGATTTTTGTTCGGTCATGAGTGTGGCCATGCAAGAAACGGGCGTGTTTCCTGTGGCGGGCATAAGGGTGCGGGCGCATCCGATGCCGCACTATTTCGTCGCTGATGGACATCCCAAGAACGCCTTTGTTGATATGGTTCTACGCATGGGAGAGGGGCGCAGTGATGCGACCAAATCGGAGGTCGGCGCGTTCTTGATGGCGCGGGCAGAGGCTGTTTTTGCGCCGCTTCTGGCCGAGTCATTTTTTGCGCTGTCTTTGGAAATTGTAACGATTTCCAAGCCTCTCAGCTGGAAAACAAACAGCATTCACGCGCGGATCAATGCGCCATCTCTCAAAGGAGACAACCTATGAAATTTGCATCCATTCGCGCGGCGGGTGAGGCACTGTATGGCGCTGTGACGGAGGCTGGTTTCATTGCTTTAACGCCGAACTTCCCACAATGGGCGACTTTGACAGAGGTGATCCGCGCGCAGGCCCTGCCGCAGCTGGCGCAAGCGGCTGAGGGGGCCTCTGTTACCCATGATTCTGGCAGATTCACCTATGACATGCCCGTGGCAGGCGGTGAGAAGATCATTTGTGTCGGGGTCAATTTCCCAGACCGCAATGCGGAATATAAAGACGGCAGCCAGGCGCCGTCGAATATGTCACTCTTTCCACGGTTTGCCCGTGGTTTCGTCGGACATGAACAGGCTTTGGTCCGCCCACCAGAGTCGCATCAACTCGATTATGAGGGCGAAATTGCCATTGTCATTGGCAAGGCCGGGCGGCGCATTTCTCAAGCAGATGCTTATGATCACATTGCCGCCCTGACCCTTTGCAACGAGGGGACGATCCGAGATTGGGTGCGCCACGCGAAATTCAATGTCACGCAGGGTAAGAATTGGGACAGGTCTGGGGCTATGGGCCCGTGGTTGGTGCCTTTTGAGGATGCCGCGCAGTTGGACGATGTCCGCATCACCACCCATGTCAACGGTGAGCTGCGCCAAGACGATCGTACCAGCCGCATGATTTTTCCCATTCGCCGTCAAATCGAATATATCTCAACATTTACCACTTTGATGCCCGGTGATATTATTGTCACCGGAACCCCGACCGGCGCCGGCGCGCGGTTTGATCCTCCAACTTATCTCAAACCCGGTGATGTGGTTGAAGTTCACGCGGACGGTCTTGGCACCCTGCGCAATTCTGTCGAGGATGAGACATGACCCCGGCAGAGATTTCCCAGGCGGCGCAGGCCTTATTTGCGGCAGAAAAAAGCCATAAACAAATTGGACTGTTGACCCGCGCCCATCCTGAGATGACGATGGATGATGCCTATGCGGTGCAAAAAGCCCTAGTTGCGCTGAAGATTGCTGATGGTCGTCGGGTGATTGGCTGGAAAATTGGCCTCACGTCCAAGGCGATGCAATATGCTTTGAATATTGATATCCCCGACAGTGGGATTTTGTTTGATGATATGCATTTTGAAGATGGCGCGACTGTGCCAGCGAGGCGGTTTATACAGCCGCGCATCGAGGCAGAAATCGCCTTTGTGATGAAAGCGGATTTGGACGGTGCCGCGCGGCGCGATGAGGTGCTGGCCGCGACGGATTATGTCTGCCCCTCGCTAGAGATTCTCGACACGCGGATTGAGCGCGTCGATGCGCACACAGGGCAGACCCGTAAAATCTTTGATACGATTTCCGACAATGCGGCCAATGCGGGTATCGTCTTGGGCCGCGCACGTCATGATCCAAGCGCGTTTGATCTGCGCTGGGCTGGTGCGATTTGTAGCCGCAATGGAGAGGTTGAAGAGACCGGTCTTGGCGCGGGTGTTTTGAACGATCCGGTTATGGGAATCGTTTGGCTGTCCGAACGTCTTGAAGCCTATGGGCAGAAAATTCGCGCTGGCGATGTTGTTCTGTCTGGCTCGTTCATTCGTCCGATTGAAGCGCGACCAAAGGATGAATTTGTTGCTGATTTTGGCGCCTTTGGTCAGGTATCCATTGGCTTTGCCTGAACAAGCTCCTCGGCAGGTGCATTCACCGTCTGGGTATACTGATATGTATAGTTATTGCTCAAATTTTGAGTGATTTCACTACCGTTCATAGGTACCCGCCCAGGCCTTTCGTGTTGAAATGGCGTTATGCAGAGGTCTTTGTCATAACGGTGATTGGAGGAGACCAAAAAAACCCGGGCGCGGGGCCCGGGTTTAGGTCGAGGGAGGAAAGACGCCTTGCGATAATGCCCCGGCGCCGGGGATTGGAGGGGCTACATCGACAAGCGATAGCCGCCGTTTTCGGTGATTAATATGCTGGCCTTGCCGGGATCGGGTTCAATTTTCTGACGCAGGCGATAAATATGGGTTTCCAGCGTATGGGTCGTGACGCCGGCATTATAGCCCCATACTTCATGCAAAAGAATGTCACGCGGCACCACATCTTCGGTGGCGCGGTATAGAAATTTTAAAATATTAGTTTCTTTTTCGGTCAGGCGAATTTTCTTGTCATCAGCGGTGACCAATATCTTGATTGAGGGTTTGAACGTATAGGGCCCAAGGGTGAAGATCGCATCTTCCGATTGCTCATGCTGGCGCAGCTGCGCGCGCATACGGGCCAAAAGTACGGGAAATTTAAAGGGCTTGGTGATATAGTCATTGGCGCCGGCATCCAGACCCAAAATCGTGTCGGAATCTGTATCATGGCCGGTGAGCATCACGATGGGGCATTTAACGCCCTGTTTGCGGATCAATCGGCACAGCTCACGCCCATCTGTGTCCGGCAGACCCACATCCAAGACCAAAAGATCGTAACTCTGCTGCTTGACCTTTTCCAAAGCCGCCGCGCCGCTGTTGCCCTCATAGACATCAAAATCTTCCGTCATAAGAAGTTGCTCGCTCAAAGCCTCTCTCAGATCTTCGTCGTCGTCGATCAAAAGAACTTTTTTAAGCTGTGCCATTCTACCTCTCCAATTCATAGGATAGCCTATACCTGCGCGTTTGGGCGCTTTATTGCAAGATTTGCGACAGTGATCTCACGACCTCGTGTCATAAATGAAGGAATTGTTTCAATTCACCCGCGAAAGGAGCTATCGAAGGGTCTATGAGTATATCACCTTCTCCTGTTGAGCTGCGCGCTCGTGCTTTGACCGATCTTCGTATGGGTCTGCCGGTGGTCATTGATTTGCCGCAGCCTCTTGTGGTCTGCGCGGCAGAGACTTTGACGCAAGACCGGCTGGAGGCGCTGCGCGCTTTGGGTGAGGTGCAAGCGGTTTTGTCAAAGTGGCGGGCCGATACGCTTAAGATCAACGCATATGACGGGGATGTGGCGCGCATTTCTGTGCCTCTGTCGGTCGATGCGCGCTGGTGCCAAGCGGTGGCCGATCCCATTCTCGACCTTAGCTATCCGATGAAGGGTCCCTTCCAAGCCCTGCGCGGCGGATCTGCTGATGGGCAACGCCTTGCGGTGGCGCTATTGAAAGCGGCGCATCTTTTGCCCATGGCGATCACGGTGCACAGCCCCGAGCCGCTCAGCAGTTTAACGCATTTGCCGGTGGATATCTTGTTGGAGCCTGGCTTTGCGCATGTGGTTTCTGCGCAGCTTCCACTGGAGGTTAGTCAAGCGGGACGTTTGCATGTGTTTCGCCCAGATGGCGGTGGGGATGAACATTATGCGGTTGAGATTGGCGCGCCTGATCGGGCGGCACCGGTCTTAACCCGTTTGCATTCGGCATGTTTCACTGGGGATATTCTGGGATCCTTGAAATGTGACTGCGGCCCACAGCTCAAAGGTGCTTTGGCGCAGATGGGGCAGGAAGGCGCCGGGATCCTGCTCTATCTCAATCAAGAAGGCCGCGGGATTGGTCTGGCCAATAAAATGCGGGCCTATGCGTTGCAGAGCCAAGGTTTTGATACGGTTGAGGCCAATCATCGCCTGGGTTTCGAAGATGACGAGCGGGATTTTCAGATCGGGGCAGAGTTGCTCAAAAGCCTCGGCTTTTTATCCATACGGTTGATGACCAATAACCCCAATAAAGTTGCCCGCTTGCAAGACCAAGGCCTTATGGTCACTGAACGCGTGCCATTGGTTGTGGGCGGCACAGCGCAGAACCGCGGCTATCTGCGAACTAAGGCGGAAAAATCTGGGCATTTGCTATGAGCGCCTTTGATATGGTCTATGCCTCTGGTCGCTTGCGCTATCTTGGTCGCACGCTCGCGGCGACCTGTGGGCGCGGCGGGGTGCGCGATGATAAGAGAGAAGGCGATGGGGCGACCCCCCGTGGCATCTTGCGCATTGCTGCGCTTATGTATCGCCCCGACCGGATTGCGCCGCCCGCCCCTTGGGCGGTTCCAATCCACCCTGGAGATCTGTGGTGTGATGATCCGGCCCACCCATCGTATAATCAGCTTTGCCGCGCGCCTTTGCAGGCCAGTCACGAACAGATGCGTCGGGCAGATCCGCAATATGACATTGTGTTGATCACAGATTGGAATTGGCCCAATGCACATCCAGGGGCGGGCTCTGCGATTTTCATGCACCAATGGCGCAAACTAGGCGCACCTACAGCGGGCTGTATTGCGCTGGCACGCCCAGATATTCATTGGCTGGCCACGCGGGCAGTGCCCGGCACCCGGCTTATTGTCCGTTAACACGGCTCAAGGATGGGAGGCCGGCACCCGCGCGCCAAAAATCGCTGAGCCAACCCGGACATGGGTGGCGCCAAAGGAGATTGCCTTGGCAAAATCATCGGACATGCCCATGGATAATCCCTCTAGCCCATTGCGCCGCGCCAGTTTGGCCAAAAGCGCGAAATGCAGGCTGGCCTCTTCCTCGACAGGTGGGATGCACATTAAGCCCATCACAGGCAGATCCAGAGCACGGCAGTCTTTGACGAATGTATCTACCGCATCGGGGGCAATGCCGGCCTTTTGTGGTTCCAAGCCGGTGTTGACTTGGATGAAAAGCGCCGGGCAATGGCCCAGCTCTTGGGCCAAGCGCGCCAGAGCGGTTGCCAATTTGGGGCGGTCTAACGTGTGGAGACAATCAAATAGGCGCATGGCTGCGCGCGCTTTGTTCGATTGCAGCGGTCCGAGCAGATGCACCTTTGCATCGGGGAATGTTTTTTGGAACTCGGGCCATTTGCCTTCAGCTTCCTGCACGCGATTCTCACCAAAAACCCGATGACCCTGCTGCAGAACCGCCAAAACACGATCATTGGGCTGCACTTTGGACACGGCAATCAGCTCCACCGAGCCTGAAGCGCGTCCGGCGTCCTGCTGCGCTTGTAAAATCTCTTCAGAAACATGGAACAGTGACATATTTTTTTAACCTTTTTTCGACATTAACCTGAGTTTAAACAGGAACAGGCAGGATGTCATTGGCTGAAAACCACCGATGCAGTGTGACATCTGTGCATCATGTTGGCGTTTCGGTGCCTTGTGACAGGGGGATCACTTGACCCAAGGGCCGTTCTCACGTCACTAAAGCCGTAATGCTTAACCAAGGTATTCCTTGGCTTGGTATTTTTATTTTGGATAGCAACTCGAGGGAAAAACATGAAACGCATCCTCCTTACAACTACTTCTTTGGTTCTCGCCGCTGGCGTTGCCCAAGCTGACGTATCTTTCTCCGGCAAGGGTGAAGTTAGCTACGCTAAAGCTGGCGCTGCTGACGACATGGCAGTACGCTCAGGCTTTGACTTGAACATCGCAATGTCAGGCGCATCTGACAATGGCATCACATATTCAATGGGTGCGGACGTTGGTGCTGGCGACCTGATCGACCGTAACGACGACTTTGAAATCGACGCACAAGGTGCCGATGTTACTACACCAACAATGACAATCGGTTACGGTGGTTTGACAATCACAGCAAAGCAAGACGGAATCGACGACTTGTATTCCGACGACCAAAACGGTGACGTGGGCATCTCTGGCTCCATGGGTGGTCTTAGCTTTGCGGTTGTGGCTGAAACAACAGACGGCGCAAATTCAACTTCGTTCTCCTTGTCCGGCGCGACCGGCGGCATGACATGGGGTTTTGTATCCACTGATGATAATGGCTCTGGTGCAGCCGCTCAGAAAGTAACCGCTGGTTACACTGTAAGCGACTCATTGAGCGCATCTTTCAAGTATGACACCAAAGGCGACGCAGACGCGATCACCACAGTTGGTATCACTAACGTAATGGGTGCGATCACTGTTGGTCTGTCCGCTGATGACAATGATGATTGGGACGCAAGCGTAGCTTATACAGCCGGCGCTCTGACAGCATCAATCGCAACAGACGAAGACTCTGCTTGGGAAGTGGTTTCTGAGTACGACTTGGGTGGCGGTGCAACTGCATTCTTGACTACAACAGAATCAGAGTTCACAGCACTCGGCATGTCCTTCGCATTCTAAGCGAAACCGACTTAGGTTAAAGATAGAGCGGCGCTTCGGCGTCGCTCTTTTTTGTTGCGCCTGTCGCATTGCAGCGCGTTTGATGTGACATTGGGCAGTTCTGCATTGCGCGGCAGAAGGGCTGGCGCTATCGACGGGGCAGCAGCGGTCACGGAACACAAAATGATAAGATCACCGGCACCTTCGCAAGGATCCACCTAATATGGATCACGCCCAAGCGCAGTCTCAAAATGTGTTTGACCTATTGGTTGTGGGCGCGGGCCCAGCCGGGCTGATGGCGGCAGAGCAAGCCGCGCGGGCTGGAATGCATGTGGCAATAGCAGAGGCGATGCCCTCCCCTGCACGAAAATTTCTCATGGCTGGAAAATCTGGTCTCAACCTAACCAAGGCAGAAGAGCCCAATACTTTTTTGCAGCATTTTGACACCATCGCCCCCTTGAAGCCCGTTCTAGCGGAATTTGGGCCGGCTGAGGTTATCGGCTTTGCGCAAGGCCTTGGGCAGGAGGTCTTCACAGGCAGCACAGGCCGGGTTTTTCCGACGCGCATGAAAGCGTCTCCCCTTCTGCGGGCGTGGCTGGCGCGGCTCGATGCGCTGGGTGTTG
>Ga0206126_10005630_pt1 | contig 11432 bp, 10 predicted proteins | sample Helgoland_Spring_5_FD_148621 | JGI IMG/M metagenome (GOLD analysis project Ga0206126, IMG submission 148621) | Pelagic subsurface seawater microbial communities from Kabeltonne, Helgoland, North Sea - Helgoland_Spring_Bloom_20160412_1 | ecosystem: Environmental > Aquatic > Marine > Epipelagic ...
CACCTCTTATGTCAGAAGGTAGAAAATACGGCGCATGCGTAATAGCTGCACTTCAGAGCCTTAATCAATTATACGATAATTACGGTCATTATGGTGGCTCTAGCATATTTGGTCAATTTGGTACGAGCTTCTTCTTCAGAAATACAGAACCTGCCATTGCCAAGCTATTTAGTGATATGTGCGGAACAGAGACTCTTACAAGGCAGCAAAAGAACACCAGCTTTGGTGCAAACACATTCAGAGACGGGGTAAGTTACAGTGAGCATCAACAAAAGCAAGCTATCGTTGAGCTAAATGATCTAGCAGCTTTAAGTGTTGGGCAGTGTTATGCATTACTCCCAGAACCAGAAGTAAGGCTATCTAAAATACAAACACCAGAGGATAAAGCGAAGGATAAAAACCAAGGCTTTGTTCAGAAATAAACATCAAGGAATGAATAATTAGAATCAACGGAATTAAACGAATCAACAAAGCAATATTAAATCAAGGAGTATAGATACCATGAGTACAAACGAAGAAACTGACAACTTAAAAACTGAAGCAAAAATACTAGCTCAGGCAATAGAAGTAGAAACTAATAAATTTTCTGAAAGTTTCACTCAGCACAAAAAATCATTAGAAGCTGAATTAACGAGCCTAAAGGAGCTAAATATTATGCTTCAATCTGTTCCTAAAAAAATAAATGCTCAATTTAAGGAAATAACACCTGATATTGCAGAAAAACTAGAGGAGATAAATAATAAGAAACTAGAGGGTATTAAGGATGAATATAATGCGCAAGCTCAGGAGCAAATTAAATCCCTTAATGAAACGGAAGAAAAAATCAGGCAATTAGCCGATAATATCAACAAACTCAGCAGAAAAAGAATAACAATGTTTTTTCTAGGAATTATCATATCATCTACAATTTCAGTTGGATGCGCAACTTACGCAGCTTCTTATATGATGCAGACATTTCCAACAAGGGTAACGATCGATAAACCAGAGAATATTATTCTATATGATAGTGAAGTTGGGCTATGGGGAACTGATAATGTGAAGGTTCTAAAGGGCTTGAAAAAGAATGATAGAAAAAATAAGCACAAGTTGTAGTAATTTTACCTATAGTATATGTTGTTGGTAATACTATTTTCTACATAATAATTATCATGTTTATGTCGTGCTCGTTTAAAATAAATAAACTATTAATCATAATACCCACCTTGCTGTTCATTGTATTAGTTAATATTGCTTTAGGTTCTAGTGTAGACGACAGAATTGCAGCCGCAATAGAGCGGTCACCAGGAATTAGTAAAGAGCGGGCTTATGAATCATTTTACGTCTGCTCATTAGAGCGGAACAACCAAATGGAGTTTATTTTAAAAAAATATCCTCCTACAAAGGATAATGTAATAATTGATATTGGTAGCGGAACAGGTAGGTGTAGTCGCTATCTATCATTTCTTGGATACACTGTTTACTCTGTTGATTCATTGGGGGGTATTATTTCAAAACAAAAGCTTTCCTTCTGCGATTTTCCTATTAAGTCAATAATAAAAAATCTACCTTGGAAGCAAGATCAAGATGAACATGTTTACAATCATTATTGCGAGAATTCTGTTAAAAATAAAGTAAACTTTATAGAAGATGATTTTAGTAAAGAACATGTTATCAGCTCCATTGTACAAAAACATCCAAAATGGAATGTAGTTATTGCCTTAGATAGCTTTCAATACTTCAGCGATGCTCAGAGGGAAGCTGCTCTTGAAGCGATTAATGCTAATCTTGTATCTGGTGGAGTCTTGATAGTATCAGCTATGCCTAAGTCAATCTACGGAAGTAATGCTGATAAGCTTTTGGGTGGAGTATATGATTTTAATATAGAAGATATGATTACAAAGAATGATATAAAAAACAAATATACTGTTTATTCACAAATATATAATAAAGATTACGATACAAATTATATTGGTGAAAAGCGGCATTCTAAGTTTTTACGGTTAGTTGTTTTAATTCGTAAATAATAATCAGCAATTAATAAGGAAAAATATAAATTATTGCGGCTAGTCTAATTAAAAATAACATTGGTAGAACAAGATGATCAATGCTATGATAGTCTTAACTATTATTTATAATTTCATAATTACTATTTATGGCAATTTCAAAGTTCTTAGATCCAAAAAACGACGTTGCCTTTAAGAAGGTATTTGGTAGTGAGAAACATAAGGATATTCTTATTCACTTTATCAATGATATATTGGAATTAAATGGTAATGATCAAATAGAAGGAGTAGAGTTCTTATCTCCAGTCCAAGATGCAGAAATAGCGTATAAAAAGCAAAGTATTGTTGATGTACTCTGCAAGGACAAAAACGGAGTTCAAATTATTGTGGAGATGCAAGTAGCACCTACCAAGGGTTTTGAGAAAAGAGCGCAATATTATGCAGCTAAAGCATATTCAAGGCAGCTAAACTCAGGACAAGAAGAAGATGGTAAATATCAGAACCTAAAAGAGGTTATATTTATAGCCATCGCAGATTGCGTAATCTTCAAAGATAAAACAGAATATAAGTCTGATCATGTAATATTAGACAAGAATAGTCATGAACACGACCTGCAAGACTTCTCTTTTACATTTATTGAACTACCTAAGTTCAATAAAACAAACATCAGTGAATTAAACACTATATTAGAGAAATGGTGTTTCTTCTTTAAAAATGCTGCAAAAACTAGCGAAGAGGATTTAGAAAAACTCATTGGCTCTGATTTAGTAATTAAACAAGCCTATGATGCTCTTAGTCAGTTTAACTGGAGCGAACCTGAACTGCTTGCATACGATGAAGAAATCAAACGCATCAGGGATAATATCGCTGCTCTTGATTATCAGTATGATAAAGGTATAGAGAAGGGTATAGAGAAAGGGCGTGCCGAGGGCATTCAACTAGGTGAAGATAATTTAAAGAAAGAAAAAATTAATATTGCTAAAAAAATGCTATCTAAAAATTATGATCTTTCTGACATTTCTGCCCTGACCGACCTCTCTCTTTCCGAGCTTCAGAAGCTAAAAGACTCTACATACTAAAACCCTTATCTATCTTGATCTCTGGCTGTTTTTCCTTCTCAAGTGCATTCTGTTTTGTCATGTTATTCTTTGCCTGCTGCGATCTATAATCATCACACATGCTTTTCGTATGATAGTATATGCTGCTTAAATCCCCTTTTCGTAGGTTTATCTCTTTTGTTATTTTGTCCTCGCTAACAATATTATTTTTTACAGCGAAGCCTAGCATTGAAATTACAGATTTTGTAGACGATCTCTTATCAATCTGACAAGCTGAGCTTCCTATAGTAGAAAACTTTAAATCACCATTTTGTCTATCCAAAGAGCGCAGTGCAAAGCGATGGTTTGAATACATCTCTTTATAAGTCTCTTGTTCCTTTGCTACTATATTTAAGAATTTCCAAAAATTACCAGCATTATTTCGTTCGTTGTTATATTTATTAAATATAGGCTCTATATGTTGTTTAGCTGCTTCGCCAAGTAATTTATCTCCATGTTGTTCACGCTCCTTATATGACATTGATTTTAAAGTACCTACAAGTTTATCCTGATCAGGAGTGCATTTAAGTTTTTTCAGTTCATTTAATTCAATGCTTATTGCTTCTAAATATTTACCTCTGCCATTTACAGCTAACTGATTTAATGAAACGTCCAAACCTTTAATATCATAACCACTTGCTACTACCATCTGAAGCAAATCATCGTAGCTTATTATTCCCTGTTTATGATTAGCTTCTATATTTTGTTTGATACTAGCTATGATATCTTTGCTTTTTTCGGTTTTGGCTAAATCTAATCTATCTTGTAGGTTTTTATCTAGTTCGTTTTTGCTATTAATATTAACTTCAGATAAGAACTTATCCTCTTTTTTAATTGCGTTAAAGACATCTCCTATTTTTCCCGATTCCTGCTTTTGTTTGCTAAAACCTGATAAAACGTGGTTCATACATTCTTGCTGGCAAGATGCTGGTGATTTGAATAGAGTTTTAACTAGGTGAGCTTCATCTACCTTGATGCTGTAGTTTGCTGCTAAATCTAGTATATCTCTATTTCCCTCGAGGCGTTTTTCAGTAAGTGATATTTCTAAAACAGTAGATTTAAGCTCTTCTTTGCCCCTCTCTGGACTTCTACGCCATGCATTTAATATGTTTTCTTGGCTGATATTGTATTTTTGGATAATTGCTAGATTTGCTTTGTCTCCACTTGAGAGCTGTTGATCTTTTGCTCCGCTGGAGTTTTCTGTTTGCTTAGTATTTGCAATATATTCCTGTAGCGTTTTGCTCGAATGCCTTGCGATCGCTCCTTTAAAATAATCTGCAACTACTTTGCTACCACCATTTTCTTTATCTTGCAAAATATCATTAAAGTCACCCTGCTTTGCTGGTTTTACTATTTCAACAAATGCCCCTTTCTTCTCTAGGGATGCTTTTGCATTTTCAATTGTTTTTTCTGTAATTGAATTTTGTCCGTCATTGTCGCTAGCTATTATTATTTTTTGCCCTTGCGTAGGCTCGTAATTCTTGATATTGCTAATACCGAGGGAGCATAGACTACTTATCTTTGTATTGTTTGGTATTTCACCCTTTTCACTATGCTCACTCATTGCTTGTTTTACCGATAAGCCAGTCTCAATACCTTCTGCTATTATTGTAATTTGGCTTTGCAGCACTTCGTGAGCTAATTTTGTAGTGTTTTCTACGTTATTATTGGAGATAGTTTTAGTATTTGTATTTCCCAAATTCACAAATGACCCGCTGATAGAACCAAAGGATTTCTTCGGGTTATCTATATTCGCCTTACCATTTGTACTCTTATCAAGTAAAAGATGCTGACCACCTGTGATATTACCATCTACATCTCGTGCATATGCAAGAAGTGCTGGCAGATATCCTTTTTTTGATCTCTCATATATACCAGCTGTTTTAATATCATCTCCTAGATCAACATTTATATTCCTTGTTATGGTTAAATATCTATGCGCTACTGACTTTTCGCCTATATCCTTTGATCTCTCATATAGTTTTGTAGAGTAAGCTTGTTTTTTCTCATTTAACCTTTCTTCCTCTTGGCTACTTTTTATACGATCAATAGTTAAGTCGCTATTGGCATGATCTCTTACTAGCTGTAAATTAGGTTTGGTATTTGATAAGCTCATACCAACATGCCCCCTTAAATAATCAGCAGCATCCTTGAAGGAAGTTTTTCTAACCTCTTGCGCTAAATGGAATAAATCACCACCCTCGCCTCGTGCGAAGTCGTACCAAGTGCCAGCTTTCTCACCAGTAATGCGTACAGCAAGCTTTCCATGATCACCATAACGGAGCTCCATACCATTTGATAAACGCTTATTTGGATCGCCGAGGAGATCTCTTGCGATATATTCTGCCTTAAACTTAAGCTCAGACTTAAGCTGCTCATACTCCCTGCCCCATTCTTCTTTTTGAGCCTCGTATTGCTTTTGCGCCCTTACTCTATCTACATTTGCATAAAATCTGGTTTTAGCTGATTGCCTTACTTTGCCTGATTCACTAATTTGACTAGAACTAGCGGTAGCTTCTTGGGTGTTAGAGGTTTCATTGCCAATACTGCCTGTATTGCTATGAATGGCACTAGATGTATTGCCTGTAATATTTAAATTACCCATGACGCCTGTAATCTCGTTGCCAGCAGAAATACCCTTGGATTTAGAGATAGAGGTAGTAGAGTCGGAGTTAAAACTAGATTTATCGTGGTTGCTAAATACATTTCCACCAACTACCATTTTCTCTTTCATAATTGCTTGATTATGTTCTTCAATCTCGTTATAGGTTTTCTCTATTACCTTGCTTGTAGGCTCATATTTAGCCTTAGGCTCTTTGTAGTTATAATACTGGGAGGATGGTATGTATTTATCAGTAAGTTTAGTTGCGGTACTACTTGCAAAATCTAGCAGGCTGTTAAAGCCCCTTACAAATCTATTTTTATCATTAGCGAGCTTATGACTAATTCTATTATATTCTAACTCCTTGTCCGTTAAATAACTTAATGAGCTTCCAGCTTCAGCATCTTGGGATAATTGCCTTACAAGATTATTTAGATTCGAGGTGGACTTAGTATTGGCATATAGCTTTAACTCTTCTACAAACCTAGAAAGAGCAACATAGCTGTTTCTAATCCCTGCAAAACCATCATGGAATACATATACACCCTTGATACTTGCAGCTTGCGCCTTAAATATAGTAGTGGCATAGCCATGCCTGAAGCCATTATATTCAGATGGATTAAATGATATGTTCTTATCATCTTGGTCTTTAGCACCTCCTGTAAGTTTAATGGTAAACTTGCCTTCACTTGCAACAACAAGCTCGGCTAAATCTCCATTAATTAAACCAAGCTCTTTGTTGGTTTTAGTGATAAGGATTCTATCTCCCTTCATATAATGATTACCAGAAACTAGCATCTCATCACCAGTAAGCTTTCCCTCTAGTTTTAGATACTGCCTAGCCCCGTGATTAAGTGCTGCAACATCCTTGTTTTTAACAGCAAGTATTAGCATGTCACTAATATCATGGTCACTTTTACTCCAATCAGCAAGTAGTGCGTTCATTGAAGAATCTCTATCAGCATCCCACTTGATGCAATTCTCTCTGCCCAATATAGATATTGCAGTCTCTACATTACCAGCAGACATATTGATCGCAACGGATTTACCCCAATCGCTATCCTGACGCTTAATATCAACTATTGAACTACTGCCATAGCGATCAGCAAATACTTCAAACATCCCGCCACGTTGTACAGAAGCTAATTGCTTCTCATCACCTGCTGGTATTACATTACATTTACGGGTAGCTGCGACTCTTAGTAATTCTCTATAATCATCATTGCCTACCATTCCAGCTTCATCTACAACAATAAGGCTATGTTTTGGTAGGCTAAAACGACCATTTGCTAGTTTAAAGAGCATACCCTTAATAGTATCGGTACTTTTAAAGCCATCAGAGGCAAGCTCTAGCTTTGCCTTATGGGTAGGAGCAACCCCTATTACATTAACACCAGCATATTCTGCAATAACAGGTATTTGCTTAAGAACAAAGCTTTTACCAGCTCCAGCTCTACCACGTAATATTCTAATGCCAGAATCCGATAATATAAGATCAGATAATGCCGTGCTTTGCTCTTTTGATAATCCAGCATTACTGGAAATGCCAGCAAGAAGATTGCTGTAATTAACGCCCTTGCCAGAAGCTCTAGCAAAAACATTGCTCTCATTTGCAACATACTGAGATAGGCGAACTATTTTGTTTTCCTCGGCTCGAACCGCCTCAGTAGTAAAATACTGGGTTTTATTACCTTCTTCCCTATATAGAGGTACGATTGATTTATCAGATAGAGCATCTTCTACGAGTCTTTCCCTAGCTTCATTATCTGGTATGCACTTAACAGCACGGACAAGGTCGCCTCTAGTAAAAACGCTCATGTGCTTTGTTACTTTCTCTAGAACTCTACCCCCTGAGTTTAAAAGCTCTATCTCTGCTTCCTTGCGCTCTTCGTTTCGTTGAACTGCCTCGTTGAATATACTACGCATTCTTACAGGACCGACATGCTCCTGAGTTATCTCTCCAGGTAAGTCAGCTCTTAAATCTAAACCCCACGCTTTGAACTTGTCATTTAAAACGTTTTCATAGAATTTGTGATTATCTATCTCGGTAGTTTTTTGCACTTTTCCATATTTTATTTCTGGCTGTAAATCCACCGCCTTTTTATCCTCTAGCCCCAAACCGTCTTTTTTAAATCTTCTCGTAGTAACTAGTAAATGAGCATGCCAATTCTTCTCTCCATCATGTGGCTCATGGATATCCACTTGCACTCCAAGACCTTCTTTTATCCAACCCTTTCTTTCTATGAACTCTTTGATGATTTCCTTTTTCATCTCTAGGGTTATTTCTTTTTCTTTCGGAAGAGCAAGTAGCCATTCAACATATAATTGACTATCTTTTCGCTTTTCAGCTCGCTCTACTTCATTTGAAAACCCTTCTGCGTTTTTAAATTTCTTATCTACATATTCAGGAAGCAACATCTCGTGGTAGGCATTGCCACCATGATTTGTAAAATTAAAAACCTTACCAGTTCTTTCGTCAACTATCTTACTTCTTGAGTTGTATGAACTTTTACAGCAAGCATTCTTGTTGTCGCTTCTTCCTACATATTCTGGTCTTGCGAATGCTATTGCCATTATTGTCCTTAAAATCTATATTTGTATTTACTTATACTTTATTTTAAATTCCCCTTAAAAGCAAGTGTTATTCATAACACATGTTGCGTATAAAACTATTTCTACGAAATGAGTGTTATAACTTTATTTACATCACAAGGAAAATAGTATAGTGTATAGATATCAGATATGTATTATTCAGTTATTAGATTGGTGTGGTAGGCTTCGGGTAATTAACTTTGTATGTTATAATAAAGCTAGTCAAAATTATAGTTAGATTATATGGCTCGCTATTACAAAGCTTTGAAGTTGATAATGTTTTATTTAGTTAACCCTGCTTCATATATAACGTCAAAGGCTAAACTAGATGATGAGCATTTAATGTTATTTCGTATGACTGTAAATATTTGCTATTACGCTGCTATCATTAGCATTTATTTTATAATAACTAATATTTAAAGAATAAACTTATTATGCAAAACCTAGATGAACAAAAAATAAAACTAGAGCAGAAGAAAGCTAGAATGCAATTAGAGGAAACTAGATTAAAACTTAAAGAACGTAAAATGCGCACTAGATCTTTAATTGAAAAAGGAGGACTAGTTACTAAGGCGGGGCTTGATGATTTACCCACTAATGCATTATATGGCGCATTGCTATCAATCAAGAAAGATTTAGATGCAAATGAAAATCTTTTATCTGGTTGGATAGTAAAAGGCAATAGCGCTTTTAATAAAGAAAAGCAAGAAGCTACTCCTGTTATTTTAAGGTTTGGTGATGAACCGAATAAAGATATTAGAGATTTTATTAGATCGTATGGATTAAGGTATAATAAGTTTCGCCAGGAATGGTACGGAGAAGTGAAGGATATCGATGGTTTAAAAAGTAGCCTCGGTAAGATTAAATATGATCTAGAAATTGTTGAGAATTTAAAATAACAATAAAAAAAGAGATTGAGAGGAGTGATTATGGATAAATTAGATTTTATAGAATATTCAGCTAGTAGATACGGCATTGATTTTTCCACCGCTGAAACTTTTGTTGATATGTTTTCTGATTGCCTATCTGAATTACTAAATGCTGGGCAATCTGTGGAAATTGATGGCGTGGGTACTTTTGAGAAATTACCACTATTTCCAGATGGACTAAATCATAAAAATAATATTGCACTGGCAAGGGTGGCTAAAAATAAGATGGTGAGTTTTAAGGCTAGTGAGTATTTAACTAAAAACATTGCATAAACCTTTGTCGGATAACAATATAAACAGATGCAGCTATGTTTTAGAAAAGATGAGAGATTTTATCATATCCACTTGCAAAATAATTTCTTTGGAGGTGTTACGGTAGTCTGTAGCTGGGGTACTTTTGATTCAAATAGAGGTGGATATAAATATATTTTTTGCGATAATGATAAAGAGGTTGAAGATACTTTAAATAAAATCACAAAGATTAGAATATCTAGAGGATATAACAGTTACTCAGAGCTTTTGTAAAGTGATACGGTAACAATTTAATTAAAATTAAAACGATGCAATTATGAAATTTTTAGAAAACTTCAGAAATCAATTATCTTTTTTTCTATGTAGATATCTACATTTAAATATTGTATGCGCTATAGTCATTATTCTAGCTATTGTAGACATTGCTATCTACGGCACTTTTCTTGGTTACTTTGCATCTAATTCTAGCCTTTTTGCTGTAGCTGTTATGCTGCTTACACGTCATAAAAGATATAAATTCAAGGTTAAAAAGAAAGAGTGTCTAGAGTTTTTATCAGGTCTTAAATATAAATTTGAAAAGTTTGAATTTAAGGATAATTACATGTGTTGTGAAGTGCATGACGGTAATGGTCATTTTAAATACACAGAAGTAATTGTTCCGCTACAAAGCAATTATAGGGTTCTGATAGAGGAATATAATATTCCTAAATTACAACATATACCAAAATCATTATTACCTTCATAAATAACTACAGGAGAAAACAATATGGAACTAGATATAACAAAAGAAGCTAACTGCAATTATAAAACTTTTGCGGAACATCCAATGGCTGAAACATATTTCAAATATGTAGATTTTCTTATAAAAGATGATTTAAACAAAGATACCCAACATTTAATAGATATTGCACATGCTCCCATGACAAATGAAATTCGTGATGAAATCGCTGATATTATGTCTGCCCTATTTCGTATCATGGATGAGAATACAGATCAGACTAACGAGTTCATAGAACTTGGCAAAGAATTTGACAAGGGTTTGATTAACTAACTCAAACTTTGTTGAATAAGAAGATGTAGGAATTTTTTTGCCTCTAAATTCCTACATTTGTAATTAATTGTTACTTGCGGGATTTATCTTTAAGATTTAAATACACCTCTTTTAATTGATCTCGCAAGTTACCGCTGCTAGTACATGTAATGCCTGTCCTGTCATACATCGGCACAACTTCAAGCTTTCCTAGGATATTATCTGGGTTGTTGATAAAATATTCATTCATCGGCTTTCTATGATTTCCTATTTTAAAGCTTTTGCTTTTTGTCCATGGGGTGCTTGTCTTAGCTTTGGTTAAGAATACGATATCTACTGATATCTTAGCATTTGCGAAGATATTATCAGGGAGGCGATATGCCATAAGCATACTTACGCCATCCTTGCTTATGATGTCTCGTGCGTGGTCTCTTGTATTATCTAAAAAGAAAAGAGGAAGTACCATTGCAATAATTCCGTTATCTTTTAGAAGTCTTGCACATTTTGCTACAAAGAAATGATGAATCACTAGATGCGATAAATCTTGATAATAGATATCTTCTACTATTTGACTACTATAAGGAGGGTTAGATGCAATCAGATCATATTTTTCTTGATTGAAATATATGTTTTCAAAACAAGTTGCCGTTAGTTTTATCTTTGGATGTTTTTGGATTAAAATACGACAAGTTACCAAGTCCATTTCTACAGCATCAATTATAGAATTATTTGATATTGATTGAGGTATATTTTGAACAAAAACCCCATGACCTACTGCTGGCTCTAATATCTTTCCTCCCTTAAAGCCTATAATGCTGAGGGTTGACCAAATAAACTTTACTAAAAGTTCAGGTGTATAGTATGCGCTTTTAGTAGTTTTCTTTAAATCATTAATTCTATCATCGCTAAGGTAAGATTTAAGTTGTTTGTATATAGAAGGGGTATAAA
>Ga0206126_10005633_pt1 | contig 11425 bp, 8 predicted proteins | sample Helgoland_Spring_5_FD_148621 | JGI IMG/M metagenome (GOLD analysis project Ga0206126, IMG submission 148621) | Pelagic subsurface seawater microbial communities from Kabeltonne, Helgoland, North Sea - Helgoland_Spring_Bloom_20160412_1 | ecosystem: Environmental > Aquatic > Marine > Epipelagic ...
ATTATTACAATTGGTGTTTGTGCCTTCGATATGGTTTCTGCAAAAATGATCCAAACCGTTTTCATGTTGGAATACGAAGACCAACCGACTTGTACCTCCCTCGCCCCTTTACCGTCCCCGACCGACGAGTACGACCCCTCAATAACAACAGTCTATTCATTCACGGACGAACTCGAAATGTTGGGAGCATTTGCAGCACATATCAAGGAATACGACCCCGAAATCATAACTGGCTACAACGTACTCAATTTCGACAATGTCTATCTCATCCGCCGCATTCAAGCGTTGTGTAGTCATTGTGACGGCGAACCCTATTGTGTCAAATGTTCAGGTGCGCGTACCTTTTCGCGAGTAAATCGACCATCCGTCCTCAAAAAGAAATATACCCATTCAAAACAACGCGGAGGTCAAGAATCATGGGAAGCATGGATCGAAGGACGTGATTGGATGGACATCTATCGAGTAGTAATGTCAGATCACAAACTACGATCGTACAAGCTCGACAACGTTTGCCTCGAATTGCTCGGTACCCAAAAAATGCACATTGCTTACGACGACATTCCTAAACACCAGAAAAAACCAGAAGGTCGTGAATTTTTAGCACAGTACTGCGTCAAAGACGCCTGGTTACCCTGCCAAATCATTGTCAAACGATGCAAAGTCATCAATGCCATTCAAATGGCACAAGTTACCGGTGTTTTACTTACAACAATTTTGCACCGAGGACAACAGATTCGTACAATGTTATTGATGTTGAAACAGATCAAAGAAAGATGCCGTCAAAATGCGGACCATCCCCGTTGGTTTTTGCCTGACGAATCCAATTCAAAACGCCCAACTGCCGATGGCTTTGAAGGTGCTGTCGTTATTACCCCTAAACCAGGTTACTACCAAACGCCTGTAGTCACACTGGACTTTGCATCGTTATATCCTTCAATCATGCGTGCTTACAATATGTGCTTTTCAACATTGATACCTTCCTACAGTGAAGCACAAAAACAAGGGTTGAAATGGTCCAAAGAAACTCACATGATCAAAGACCCAGCAGATCCAAATTACCCTGACATGAGACCAATACGTTCGTTTAATTATCCAGAAGGTGGTGATTTTGAATATGTTGTGAAGAATACCGACGTTTGTTTCCATACATCAACGAAACGGTACGGAATATTGCCCGAAATCTTACATCAGTTATTAAATGAACGTTCTCGTGTCAAAAAGTTGAGAAAGAAATACGGTGAAAAATCAATGGATTATGCTGTATTAGATGGTAGACAATTAGCTTTAAAAGTCTGTGCCAATTCTGTTTACGGGTTTACGGGCGCGGGAATGGGCTATTTGGGTGAAAAACGCATAGCTTCGTCGGTTACTCGCGTTGGTAGGGGCATGGCAAACCATACCAAATACATGTGTGAAGAAAAATACAAAGATCATGGCCTTGAAATTGTTTACGGGGACACGGTAAGTTTGTTTGATGCTTCTCTTTCATTTCGCTCCGCTTGGCCAAGGCCCTCGGCTACGCCAGCGGCATATATTTCAAGGCCCGCTTTTCTGACCTTTCTTTTTATTTTTTCAGGACTCAGTCTTTGCGAACATACCTGCTTCCATGTGTGATACCAACTGCTCGCAGGAAGAATTAATTGCAAAAGTGGACAAGATTGGCATAGAGATGGGTCAGTACTGTACACAGGCATTTTTACCACCAAATGATTTGGAATACGAGAAATTTTATTATCCGATTCTACTGAAAGGCAAAAAACGTTATGCTGGACATAAATTTGAACCTGGATTAGCTCCCAAATTAGACGTGAAGGGATTCGAATGTATTCGGCGTGATTTTGCACCTCTGGTTAATAAAACACAAAAAAGAGTGCTGGAATTGCTTTGCAAGGAAGGCAATGTACAAGGTGCTATTGATTATACACGGTCCGTTGTAGTACAATTACTACAGAATAAAATACCATTGGAACTGCTTACAATGTCAAAGCAACTGACGCGAAGGCCTTGCGATTATAAAAATCCAAGCGCACATGTCAATTTGGCACAGAAATTAATAGATACACAACCAGCACACATTGCTCCAAAACCCGGCGATCGAATTGACTATTGTATACGACCTCGGTCAAGAGGTGAGAAGACAGCAGATTTAGCTGTTACACCAGAGGAAGTTAGAAATGGTACTTATGTTGTTGACACCAGGTGGATACTTTCCAACCAACTAAGAAAACCGATGCAACGTATTTTTGAGATGATTATGGAAAACAGCAATGCTATATTCGCAGTGAACAGTATAAGGAATATACATTCTGCTTCCAATAAATTAATGTCAAACTTTATTACAGCAACGCCACGCACAAACAATAAAAGAAAAGCACCAGAAAAACCGGTAAAAATGATACAATTGAAAAAAAGTAAAAGAGAAATGGATTTAAGCAGATATTTCAAAAATTGCTGACTATATATATTTATAACGAAAGCAATAGAGCAAACTGTTTAGGTGGATTTTTGTATAGGTTTTTTTTTTTTATGTATAAAACATATATATTTTTGACGTAATATGTCAAATAATATGTCAAATAGTACGTCAAACGACGTACCGTCTTCAAATCACACCTCTTCGAATCACTCTGAGACATTAATAACACCGTCGCCATCGAGTATTGCTGTACCGTCGAGCGGAGCGGTACCGTCGCATAACGTGCCGTCGCCATCGAGTATTGCAATTACAGTGCCATCATCTTCCACTTTTGTATCGGGGCCGTCTTCGAATCACTCTGAGACAAACACATCACAAGATATTTTACTTTTTCTGTTGACATCAATACTCGTCTTTTTGTGTGTTCGTTTTTTTTGTCGAACACGAACACGTAAAGATATTGAGTATGGACACATCGACCCATTTGAGATAGAAACAGAACTTGTAGGTGTAATTGAGGAACATGTTCAAGATACATCAAAGTTTGAAGATACTGTTAACAGTAAAGAAGAAGATACTGTGTAAAAGTCGGAGCCAATATTTTTTTTCTCATTTCTACAGTATAAATATAATATATGTCCAAAAAATGTCTAACTTATTTGTACCTGATGATTTAATTTTAATAAATAAACAAATAAACTTTGATTTGACAACCGAAACTGTGTCGGCAATTATATTCAATCATACAAATATAAAAAGTGAGAATGTATTGTTTGCTCTTGTTCGTTTATTATATCATCCTTTGTTTAGTCAATACGATGATGGGGAGGAACTCCAGGCATTCAACATGATTATGAATGCGTTGTCTTATACAAATAGATCAAAAACTTATACAATTTCATTAGCACAAGGTCTTTTGAATGATTTTAACGTTAAACATTTTTTATCAAACATTCAAGCATCCGCATTATTAATTTTTCTGACATTGAAGAACCCCACTAACAATGAAAAATACCAAGTTAACCAAACAATATTTTGGTTTTTAGATTCTTTAACAAATGAAAAAAATCTAAAAACACATTTATTACAAATGCTCAATATTTTAAAGAAAAATCCTGGAGAGTTGTCAACAGATTTACAAACTCATTTACAAGGTTTTGCCGACCAAAGAAAATCAGATAGTTATCCACAATTTGAAATAGAACGTGTTTACGACCCAACCAACGAAGGTATGTACAAACAATTTTGTTGGCGAAATGATAAATTCTGACTTATTCTGAAACATATACCAAAATATTTAATATTATTACTTTAAGTAGAAGTAAAAACTGTTAGACTTTTTAGTCTTTTAGACTTTTAGACTTTTTTTCCCAAATACGGCAAGGACGGTTGCGTGATCTTTGCTTATTCTCTTCAGGTGTCAGGAATTGCAAATTATTGGCATAGTGATTTTTTGGTTTAAAATCAATGTGATCCACCTCCAGTGTAGCAAATGTCCAAACTATGTCTGTCTTGGCTTTCTGATCGGCAATGTACTCATTCATTTGCTCTCTGTGGAATACCAAGGCAACGACACGAGAAAAGTAAAGATTTTGCTTCATCAAACTAAACTGAGGGCGTTTCTGGCCTCGGAAGTCTCGAATCTTTGCGTTTTGAGTAGATTTCGTCACAGTTTTGAATCTTTCCATGTTGCTGACGTAGTATTCCTTTTGTTCAGATATCGGTAATTTCAAAGTTAGATGATCGGCTGCCGTGACGGGTTTCCAAATTTCACCTTCAAGATCGGGCAAGTCGAACCAGGAAAATTGCGCCAAACAATTCTGACCTTCATATTTAATCTTGACCAAACTATTTCTGTTAGGCATATCTTTCTGTGCAATAGAATTTGTAATGTTATGTGATGTAAGCTTGTAATCGATCATGACTTCTTTGCGATGTTCGTAATAGATGATTACTGGATTGCCTTCGGAATCGGGAAGGGGATTGCCTTTAGAAACAAAAACGGTCATGGTGCAGGGGGCTGATTGGCTCATTGCGTTCTTGACTATTTGTTCGGCCGACCGAGTCGTTTTTGCATGGTGTTCGGCTTTGGTCATAATCATTCCGTTTGTAACATTATTGTTGGTTTTGTTGTTGTCAATATGGTCTACTGGAAATATTTCAGAATATGTGTAACATATTCCGTATAAATATATTTAATATTACTTATTTTTTTTTGGCGGAGCCGACAAGGCCCGATATTTTTTTTACTTTAATTTTCTTTTTTTACTCGTGTCAATACAGTCAATTGACGATCTTCCACGTTTATGACTGATTTTGACAGTGTTTTGATAACAACTCGTCTCAGTAAACTGCGTAGAATCATGACTAATAAATAAACAGGTTCTGTTCTCGTTTTTGGCGGACCATTCAGCGAACACATCCTGTACTGCTTTTATTCCATCGATGTCCAGAGAAGCCGTTGCTTCGTCAAGGCAAATAAACGGAAAATTATTTGGATAGAGTTCTTTGAAAGCTAAAAAGCTTGCCAACTGACACCTCTGATACTGGCCGCCTGATAATACACCGTGATTGTTACTGCTTTTAATTTGGCGAATTAAACGTTCACTTTCATCGAAATATGCAATCATGCTAATACTGTTATTTCCAAACAACTGTTGAAGCCATTTCGTCATCAAAACTGCTAATTTATTGACAACAAAATCCAGTGCATACGTCTGAATACCTCTGGGCCCAACCCAAGCTGAAATTGCAGCAATCGTTTCTTGCTTTTGGAGTAATTGTTTTTTAAGAAATAAGAGACTTGCTTGTTCAGATTTCAGGCGATCACTTTCTTCATTTGAAATCAGAAACGGGCAATTTTCAGCCTGTAATCTTTGCAAATGTAGAACCGATCGGTCTTTAGCACTTAGTAACGCCTCTTTGAACCGAACAGCTGCCTGATACGCAGACAGCGCTGCTGTAAAATGTTCTGTGGCTTGAAGTTGTCCCTCCAATATTTTCAATTCATTGCAGTGGATTTCCATTTTTTTCTCAGTATCGAGTTTCACAACTGTATATTCGTGATATTTCAACGCTTGTTCAGCCTCTTTCAACACTTTGACTGCTAATTCCATTTCTTTTTTACTGACAATCACCTTAGCCTCCGCTTTCGCAATAGCTTCGGTCAGAATACCGCTTTGTGATTGTTCGAAACCGTCAAATTTCCTGTGACAAGTATGACACTGACCATTTGAATTGAAATGCTGCAAAGCTTGTTTTGATTGACGTAATGTAGCTACATTGTCCATGTATTCAGATATGTGTTGTTCTTTTGTTTTTTTCAATTGTGTAATATCCACTGGTTTTGCTGGCAATGGATCTGGTAAAGTTGGTATTATACCGTTTAATTTTGCTTGACACATTGCCACTTGATTTCTTTTCTGGTTAACACTCGAACGAAGTTGATTTACATCTACCGTGGCGACTGGTTCGATTGGTACCGCACAGTTGTCCACCGCCATTTCATTACGCAGTATTTCCTGTGACGCTTGTTCAATTTTTGCCTGGTGTTCTTGAAACCACATTGTGCGTTGCTTTTGAACACAGTGTTGTCTTTCCGCAGCCATCCGCATCGCTTCTGTCTTCATTGTCAACTGCATCAATGTCTGTTCTACATTTTTCTTGTTTGTTTTTTGCAATTGTTTTGCTTTATCAGCAAGCGCGATCCAAGTCTTCATTTTGGCAAACGGTGCGATTTCAGATTTTGCTGCAGTATCGCTTGCATCCAGCCAACTTGGTGAATTTTTCTGTGTAAAAATGCTATTGTTTTGAAGATATTTGTGTAACAAAGCTGCGGACACATCAATTCCAAACACATCAGAAGCAATTGCTTTCTGGGTAGCACCGATTGTCGATCGCGTGACATCGGTGTTATTTATTTGCAATTGTAATGTTGTTTTCTTCTTTTCTGAAAGACTTCTCGTTACTTTCCAAGGAATATTATTGACCGTACCCGAGATAGCAACCGTACAACTGGGCATGTTCGTGTGTACAACATTTCCACCAAATGTCAGTGAACCGCGCCCATCAATAGAACCAGTCAAACACCAAAGAAAAGCACCCGCGGCTAACATTGATTTCCCTGCTCCATTTGAGCTGTTCACTGTTTCGCATTCAGCTGAGATTAGGGTAAACCCTTGGCCTTCGAGAGCCAGGCTGAGATTACCTTTGAATGGACCAAATGCATTCATTTCTAACTTGATTGGACGCACGTCGTTCACAGCAATGTCTTCGTTAGTTGCAGGCAATGCTTCCAACCAGTTGCACAGAGTCTGCCAAGATTCCGATTCCATATCGACGTGTGTCCGTTGACCATAAGCTTCTAACATTTGCTGCGATGATAAATTTTTTTGATCTGCAATTCTTGTCACTATTTTTTGGATTGGCTTTTTGATTTGAATGTTAATTCCTTTCGATTCTAAATCGGCGATCAAATATAAGACGTTTTCAGTTGCTAAAACGGTCACGCTAACACGATCACCAGGACGTAATTCAGTGTGCCTTGTTTCTAATTCATCAAGTGTCCATTTAAATTGGTGTGGACCATAATCAATCTGAATGAGATGATCAACTTGGTAATTTTCTGAGAGTACTACCAAACTTTTTTTGTCTTCTGCCTCTGATAAACTTAGTTGAAATGGAGACCCCAAGTAACGGATATTGCCTATGGTTTGCGGTGTATGGTAGTGTCCAGTGTAAATTGGCATGTCAGTAGGCAAATCCGTCATTTGAAGCCCTTCAGTGCTGATTTTAGAAGCGTTTAACATAAAACCCACGATATCCAAATGAGCAAATATGACATCAACATCAGAATTTTCGGTAATAATCTTTTTCAACGTTCCATTGTCTCTGCGCCACGGAATGAACAATTGTCGGTCAATAACACATGGTTTGTCCAAAATCGTAATTAAATTATTACAATAACCAAATGGCGTTAACCCGTGCTCCGTTTCGGCAGCATCCATGTAGTCGTGGTTACCTGGAAACATGAGTAGTTTTACATTCCATTCTTTTTTGAAGAATGACATCAAATTGTTCAACATGTCAACTGGTAAAGTTCCCTTAGAATAAACAGTATCAAAGAAATCGCCTAAAAAATAGACTTGTGCGGATAATTTGTTGGCTTCTGATAAAATTCTTCGCAAAATTTGCATACATGTTCCAAATGTTGATGGTGAAAGATGTAAATCGGAAAATAATATAGTTTTCATTTTTGAGTTTGTTGATTTATGAAAGCATAATCGTACCCAGCCAAAAAAAATCTCATATATTCGTACCATATTCCGGTTTTTCGTTTTATTAGAGGGAGCGAAGAGGGACATGTCATTCTTTGACAAATATTTTAAAAGTCCCGCCATTTTTTTCAGTCAATTTGTTAATTTTTTTGGTAAGCTCATTGTTTTTTTTGGTAAGCTGCTCATTTTTTTGATCTAATTCCTTGACCAAGTCCCTCAATTCATCAAAATATTCCTCAGAAGAAATCCAAAAATCGATCATACCGTTGTCTTGATCTGATAGCTTTTTTTTCAAGTTTACCACCTTTTTTTTTAATTGATTAATTTCGTTATTGAGTTTCTGTTTATCTTTTTCAAAACCCTTGCCAAGTTTTATGATCTTTTGCTCAGCAACTTTTAATTTTTTGTTTAAAGCTTCTAATGTTTGTTTTGCCCATTTCCATAGATTCTCATTAATGTCGTCTTTTAACACGCTTTTCACACTCTGAGCTATTCTTATCGATGTTTTGTCAGCTCGTTGCGCTATTTGTTGTGACGAATTCTGTAATATTGCGTCGAGCGCTTCGCGCATATTTTCTTTTATCACACGATAAACATTATATTATATACCACCAAAAAATAAATTTTTCTTTGTCTACCGCTCACCCGAAAAAAAAAATCAAATAGGCTTTGCTTGAGCGTATGCTTTGCTCGATTCGTGTAGTCAAAGGCGAAGCGGAAAGTACGTACAAGATATGAAAAAAAAAAAGTATATGAAGAATGCTATTTACTACAAAAAAAAATTAATTACAAATGATTTATTACTACCGCGCAAAGCGCTCTACACCTACAATGACACTCCCAAACAACTAAGCACAATATAAACCAACAGAATTAAAAGAAACAAACCTCCAAGTAAATATATCATGAATGTTGTCCAGTTCATTGTCGTAGTGGTTGTTTCCGGTTCGTCAATGCAAGTAAAACTTCCAACTGTATTCTCACATGTCTGGGAAGATGTACAGGTATCGGTCTTCTCAATACATTCATCTATATCGAGACATGCAGATGTTTCTGGTGTGGTTACAACAGTGCTTGACTGACATACGCCATCAGAGTCACATTGTTTTGAGACAGTAGTTTCGGCACAGGTCGTATCAGCAGGGTCACAAAGCGTGCAATCATCACCTTCTGTTTTATCATGACAAGGGTCATAAATCGTATGGCGTAAAGCAGGGGTTGTCTTTTGCAAAGCAGTATTTGCTACAAAACCCGATGGGCATTTACAGAGATAACCACCGTGGGCCCCGACTAAATTTTCACAGATTTGGGGCGTCACACAATCATGCGTCCCGTCTTGGCATTGGTTAATGTCGTGTTTCAAGCCAGATAAATTATCTGACATGTAGTTTTTGGCACTGGCTACAGAGAAAAGAATAAGAGAAAAAACTATAAGCATTTCAATTTATTCTATCGTCTCTCTATTTATACGACCAAAAAAATGATTGAGTAAACATGTGCACAATTTTTTGATTCACTTGCTTTGCTTGACTTTATACATCAAAACAATACTATATAAATACAATTGTTATTTTATTAAATGCTCAAAAAGACAGAAGATCATACATGTTTAGAAAAATCGTTTTTTCCAATTATAGGGGTGGCAATGGTACTTGTTATTATATTTGAATTTATTCTTGTAGGTATATATTCAGGCGAATATCAACTCGGAGATGGGACACAAGCAGACACATACTGCGAAGAGTTTGCTGAAGCGCCTTTAATTGCAGGCATTGCCCTCACAATTGGTATGTGTTTTAATATGGTGTGGGTTTTCAGCCGTCAGACAGAATTAGGTCGAGTTTCTCTATTAATTTGGGTAGCTTCTACAATTATTGGCATAGCTGCGGCGGGCGGAGCTCTTTTTCAAACACGATTCTTGGAAGATGTACCAGTTCAAGATGCGAAAGTATGCAGTGATGATGGTGATAACAGCTATGACTTTCTTCATATCATTGCTATATTATTTCTTGTTTTAACCATTTCACTGCCGCATTTCAAAATTCGGGCCTTGGCCCTCGGCTCCGCCAAAAATAAGACAGTGAAAAATATTGCGGGCCTTGACCCTCAAGTAAAGAAAGATTCTGTAGAAGAATCCCCATTAATTTCGGGTAAGCATAGAGTTGAATCTAATTTAGATTTTTGATACCGATGCGGCCCCAACAACAAAAAAAAAAAACATATATTATTTATTCTTGTACCTATTTGCTCTGGTTTATGTTACATTTTTATTCTCAATACTATCTAAAATCACAATCTGGCAAAAAATTACCAGTTTCAATAAAAAATTTGATATTCGCTGGCTGCATACTTTGCCATTCGAAATATCCTTGTCGATATTCAAATTTGACCTCTCCTAAATTTCTGATTCCATTTTCATGAGAATAACAAGTAAAAATGGTTTGATCTTCTGTACATTTTTTATATAATTGAAAAGCAGCAGATTTTTCTCTTCCACCATCACCACCATCGTAAAAGTCACGGCACAATAACTGTTTGCATTCGTTTTCATAATTTGACATGACTTGTGTTAATTCGTTTTGAAAAAATGGTATATTTTGAAGAGTTTTCGTTTTACTAAGGGTATTAACAATGTTTCTTAAAAAAATGCACATGTCGATAGATTTATTAGTAGCGTAAGTTGGACGCATTGTATCGTAGAGAAAACGCGGGACACTGATTTTATGGGTTCCTATAATAACGGAGGACCAATCAAAATCAATGATCGTTGCTTTGTTACTTTGATAATCCCAAAAGACATTACTTGTATGCAAATCACGATGACTGAATTTTTTTTTTTGAAGCGACAAAATGCCATCACAAATTTTTAATATCATTGTTTTTAACATGAGTGATTTCTGTCGTAAATTGAAATTTTCAGTTGCCAACTGTCTTGTCATAAAAATATGAACGGAGGGACAAGTCACTGCTTCGGAACACGTTATTAACTCATGGTCTTTTGTAAATCCTATAAAATGAATTTGTGGGATAAAACTATTGTGTGATACATACAAATGAATTAATGCTTCGATAACCATAATCTGTTGTTCTTTGATTGTTGTAGCTTTTTTCAAAATTACCTTTTTTGACAAATGAATACAATTGGTTAATACAGACACACAACCTTTAGGTTTGACGGCATTACCAGCGTAAACCGTTTTAAATTTATTTTCAGGAGTGTTTGATACATTTGAAATATCAATATTGACAAGATGTTGTTTGTTGAGTTGTGATAATAATTCCATGGCTAAATTAATAATTGATTCGGTGTGTTTGTTGTGATACTCTGAAAGTAAATCTGAATCTTCTTCTTTTTCGCCATCTTGCTTGAAACAACTATACATACCATGTATATTTCCTGAATCATCAAAATCAGTTGGATCGGTGTAAACAGGCAAATTATTCTCAAATCTTTGTATAACATTGTCCAACAGGTACATTTTGGACGGTGGTTTGGTGGGTGGTGAAATACATTTCAAATATTCTTCAATATCAAAACCAAAGACCGTATTGCTCAATATTAATTTTTTTTTCGGTTTCATAATAACTCGTTTCATTTTTTTGCCAGAACTTTTAAAAGTTGATGGTGTTTTAACTTGTCTCGCAGAATTAGGCACAAAAGGTTGAAGATTCCTGGTTTTCCTTTTTAAACCTCTTCCTTTTTTTTTTTCCAATTTTTTTTTTTTTTTTTTTT
>Ga0206126_10005634_pt1 | contig 11424 bp, 7 predicted proteins | sample Helgoland_Spring_5_FD_148621 | JGI IMG/M metagenome (GOLD analysis project Ga0206126, IMG submission 148621) | Pelagic subsurface seawater microbial communities from Kabeltonne, Helgoland, North Sea - Helgoland_Spring_Bloom_20160412_1 | ecosystem: Environmental > Aquatic > Marine > Epipelagic ...
TATACAAAACGCTGACCAACTGAGTCCCTATTTGGGTTGCCAAACGAATGCGCTGAGCTTCTCCTCCTGACAAAGTCCTCAAAGGACGATTTAAATCCAAATAATCTAAACCTACATTCAACATAAACCCAATCCGCTTTCGGATCTCTTTTAAGATCTCCTTGGCTATGATATTTTGTCGTTTATCTAATTTTGATTCCACATTTTTAAACCATTCATCTAGCTCGTTGATGTTCATCATTGAAATTTCCCCAATGTGCTTATCTGCTATTTTAAAATGTAAAGAATCTTTTTTCAAGCGAAAGCCCTGGCACGTATCACAGGTCTTGATATCCGTAAAATCTCGTACCCATTGACGCATTTTTTCAGATCCTTCTTCTCGCTGTTTGTTCAAGAAATTCATGATCCCTTCGAAAGTAGTCGTCCAATCCTTCCCTGGATATTTGACAGAACTTACTTGGATAGATTCGGATTCTCCGTAAAGCAAAATATCCAATATCGGTCGAGGTATATCTTTTATTGGAGTCGTGATATTTATTTTATTCTTTTTAAGAATCGCTTCTATCTTCTTAAAGATCCAAATGTCTCTGTACATACCCAAAGGCAAGATTCCTCCCCTGCTGATACTCAATGAGGGATTGGGAAGGATCGCGGTTTCTGTAATCTCTTCTGTAACTCCCAAACCCTTACATTGATCGCATGCACCATAAGGAGAATTAAAAGAAAAAGTATTAGGAGCAGGTTCATCATAGGCCAAACCAGTCTCGGGATCCATTAAGTTTTTTGAAAAATAAGATAGTTCTTCGGTCTCTGCTAAGGTCATCATGACCCCATTGCCTTGCTTCAACGCCGTTCCAATAGAATCTTTGACTCGTTTTTGATCTTTTTCATCAATGACCATGCGATCAATGACAATTTCAATGTCATGAGTTTTGTATCGATCTACTTGCATCTTGGGCGTCAAATCTAAAATAGTGCCGTTGACGCGGACTTTGGAATAGCCCATTTTTCTAACCTGTTCGAAAAGCTCTCGATAATGACCTTTTCTTCCTTTAACCACAGGTGCCAACAAGGTAAGTCGTTCCCCCTGGAAATGATGGTACAATTGATCCAGAATTTGGGATTCCGACTGCTTAATCATAAGTTTACCCGTGACATGGGAATATGCTTTTCCGGCTCGCGCAAATAACAATCGCAAGAAATCATATACTTCGGTCGTGGTGCCAACGGTAGATCTTGGGTTCCGTGAGGTCGTCTTTTGCTCAATGGCAATCACTGGACTTAATCCATTGATTTTATCTACATCTGGCCGCTCCATATTGCCAATAAAGGACCGCGCGTAGGCTGAAAAGCTTTCCATGTACCGGCGCTGACCCTCAGCATAAAGGGTATCAAAAGCCAAGGAGGATTTTCCACTCCCACTAATTCCCGTAATGACTATCAATTTATTGCGGGGTAGGGTTAAATGGATGTCTTTTAAATTGTGCTCACGTGCTCCAATTATTTCTATGACTCCATCCTCAATGTGTTCTTTTTCGATCAATTTTTTAATCACCATAAATTATTTGGTCTTATCAAGCGCAAAATTAACGATTAAGTAGATCTAAAACTAAAAATTAGGCGGAAGCAAATACTCACGCTAAAAGTAAGCAATCACCACTCGGACTTCTGTCGTTTGCAAATCCAATTAGCTACCAATAAAAAATTACTTTGACTTTAATTCCCTGAATTTTTTCCCTTTGTTTAGATGCACATAAGCCCTAATTATACCCTCATCTTTATTTTTTTTAAAAATATCACTCAATGCCCCTTCAAGAGTTGGGTAATCCGGCTTGAATCCATGTTCAATTATTTTCATCCCACTTACCTGATTGCCACCTAAAATAATTTTTGACATCTCTCCAAAAATAATTTTAAGAAAAAACCCTGGTATATTCGGTAAAAATAATGGCCTTTTCAATTGCTTTGCAATGGCTTGGGTGAGTAAAGCATTGGTCGTATTTTGTGTGACCGCGTTGTAAATACCCAGCACCTGACGCTCAACTACAAAGACGAACATCTTCACCAAGTCATCTAAATGAATCCAGCTAATATTTTGTCTGCCTGACCCGATAGGCGCGCCAACCCCCCACAAGATGGGAAGGGTGAGTTTAGGCAGTGCTCCTCCCACTTTAGACAAAACAATTCCAATTCTAAGTAAGGTTACCCGTATTCCTAATGTCTCAAATTGATTCACTTGTTGCTCCCATTTACATACAAATTTCCCAATGAAGTCGTCACCAGCAGGAGTATTTTCAAAACATTCCTCATCCTGAGTATCACTCCCATAATAACCAATGGCCGAAGCTGAAATAATCCTTATGGGTCGCGTTTTTAACTTTATAACCTGATCATAAAGAAGTTGAGCCGCATCTATGCGGCTTACAATAAGTTTTTGTTTTTGCTTTTCAGTCCATCTCTTATTTGCGATTCCTTCTCCCGATAGATGAATAATCACATCGACCTTCAAAGCACTTGGATCAATGTATCCTCTGGCGATATCCCATTTGAAAGATGGGTAACGGGTATGCTTCAATGGATTTCGACTCAAATGGGAAACTTGGTGGCCTTTTTGACTCAGCGCTGCGCTTAATGCTTGGCCTATCATACCTGATCCACCAGTTATCAATATCTTTGTACCCATGAGGTTTTATCGTTTGATTTCTTTTAGGTTTAAACACACATTGCAGGTCGTTATGTTCAGTTCCTTTCCTTTTTTTTCCATTGGTCAAGATTATGACACTAAATTAACCCTTCTTAATCTCTCCATCAACTCCAGTTACTATATCGGGTACCAAACCGAATTTGATTTTGAGCCTGACGCAGTCAAACTCGGATTTTGGAAATACTCAAAGCGTTTTGGACAACTTATCAATAAGGGGACCTATTATGTGATTAAAATTCCTGCCCACACAGAAGGTAGAAACACGGATCTCCACCTTTTTTTAACCCTCTCCGGGAAAAAAAATACCCAAATGCACCTAGCACTGGATACGGCCCATATTCCCGAACAAAGCCTTAAACTGTATCAACAACAGACCAAATATTTGATTCTCGACTTCAAAAAAGAATTTTATTGGGGCCAATACCAAAAAGTCATTGATACCAAAACAGCAGAAGCCAATAAGCTTTCAAAAAGATACAGACAAATTTCAAAAAATAGCCCCAATACCAAACAAGCCAACACAACTTTGGAACATCTTTTAGCCATAAATCATGAGATTGAAAAATTAAAAAAATTACAATTGATATTGTGAATAATAACCCGTTGCTCTTCACTCATGCTGGTATGACCTTTCGAAAGAAAACTCATAAAAATTAAAAATGGCAAAACAGTCATTTATTATTTAATTCTCTCCGTTTCTTTTAATTTTGGCTCTTCATAAATCAACCTAAATATTGAATGAGAAATATCTTAATTGCTTTAATTATACTCATTGTTAACAGCTGCCGATTCGAACAAAATAACAAAGTTGATGTATGTGCAACATTTGATAAAATAGATGCCAAAATAGTGGCTTTAATGAATGAAATTCAAGTAAAGCATAAAAGCGACCGTCCTTTTCTTGATGCATTTAATATGGAGCAGGTCTATTGGGTTCAATATAGAGATCGTCGATTACGTGCCATGTATCCCAAAAAATGGGATCAGCATTATCGGAAAAATAATGGGAAAAAAGTCTTCAACCCCTGCAAGTGCCAAGAATTATTACGCCTGTCCGAGCGTCGAATTGAAGACTTGAAAATGTATCTGATTGGCGGCCCTGCAGATCAGCAAGATTGTCCGAGTAAACTCAATGAATAAAAAAAAGAATACTTAGGATATCTTTTTTTTAACTCATCTTCTTCGAAATACAGCTTCTATTAAAAGGCATATTTAACACCCAGACTTATCTCAGTTCCTGGTGAAAATTGATTGAAAATTTGATCTTGTGCCTGGTAGGCCTCAAAGAAATCTTCTCGTTGGTCATTGAGGATATTATTCACGCTAAAATTGATGGTTATCTGCTCTTTTTTGCCTAGCGACTTATTTAAATTAAAGTTCAAACTATGAAATGGCTGCGAATAAATATCTGGAAAGAATCCTTCTCCTACCACGGTTAAGGTCTTGCCTTTTACATTATAAAAGAGTCCCGCATCAAGTCGCCTATCTACATTGTTGTATTGTAACCCAACATTAATTACAAAAGGAGCTTGGCCTACCATCACACGTGTATCTTGAATCGTTTCCCCTGATTTTTGATAGACCCTTCTTGAATCAAATTCCATAGGAGTCATCTCTATACGCGAATCCACCAAGGTCAAATTGCCATAAACGCTAAAATCTGAAAGTGAAGGAGCTACAAAGTTCAAAGCCTTGCGGAATTCTAATTCGGCGCCAAGTAACTGACCTTGACCCACATTTCGAGGCTGAAATTCATTCCCTGTTTGGGAATTTGAAATACGAACCAATTCAATGGGGTCATCAAAAGTTTTATAAAATACACTGGCCGAAAACAATTGACCCCTGTTAAGGAAGAATTCCCATCTCAAATCAAGGTTATTAATGTGAGTCTCTTTAAGTTTCCCGTCCCAAACCACATTTCCATTCTCATCGTTATATTTAAAAAAGGACCCATTAAAAATTCGGTTACTCACAGGATCCAAAATCTGAGCATACGATAGCTCTTTAAACGATGGTCTTGCAATCGTTTTGGAAAAAGAAAATCGAATATTTTGATCATCCCTCAATCCATAAATGGCATTTAGAGACGGGAAAAAATCGGTAGAATTAAGTACTTGATCGTTTTCAAGTAAATAAGCTCCTTCCACTTCGCCTGATTTGATTTGTTGTGTGAGCGACTCAATAGCTGCCACATCGGTCGCATTCCCCAATTGACTGGCCGCCGTTTGATTCATGCCCGAATGCCTCTGTTCAAATCGCTCCATTCTTACGCCTATAATGGTCTTAAGACCTTCTGTGATCGACACTTCTGCTGAGGCATAAGCTGCGAAGTTTGTATTACTTGACTCATACGCATTTGAATTGGGATTGATGCCTCCATCTCGTTGATAGTAGATTTTATTGCCTAAGCCGTCCTCAGAGGATCCGTATAAATTGACCTCCGAAATGATGTCATCGAAACTGGCATTGTCTTCCCATCGGGTGGATGCCTGAATACCCGTAATATTGAATGCTTGAATAGCATAATTTCGTGTTTTTAAAACATAGCTGGTACCCACACGATATTTGGCTTCTCTACCCAAAAGCACCCCGGTATTTAATAAATCTACTTTACCGACCACATTGCGTTCATCGAGAAATCGCCACCTCCTCGAGGGTGACCCCGCAGCTCCAGGATTGATTCGGTTGACGCCTGTGTCATCAGAAAAAGCGGCCCGTCGAATGTCGGGATCTGTCATGTTTGAGAAGGTTGGAGATAGCTTCCAATCTAGTTTCCACCGGGTATCTCCAAAATAATGTGTGCCATTAAATAAGATATTGGTCAACCTTCTTTGACCATATTCTAAATTATCATTAAAGGCCGTATAGTCTGAGATCAATCGCGGTGTAAAATCATCGTTTGTAGGGTCCGAAACAGTATTAATTTTGGCCGTCTTCTTTTCCCCATTTTGAAGACCCAAAATAGAAAGTTTGTATTTTGCATTTTGCGTTTTGTATGCGATGCCAACCAATCCTGATATTAAGGTGTTTTCAGTAGTATAAGCCCCCGACTTTAAGGTTGCCGCACCCATTTCATATGCCTCTGCGGCATCTCTTTTTTGATATTCTCCAAACAACACATCCTGATAAAAGTCATTGAATCTTTTGTAATTGGCTGATATAATGTAACCCAAAGTATTCCCATTGGCGAATTTCTTTTGATTTCCCAATGATAAACCTAAACTGTAATTCATAAAATTGGTCGCTTCTTGGGCTGATAATTGTTGAGAAAACAGTTTACTTGTACTATACAATTCTGTTGCTTCGTTGACGAAGGGGGTCGGTAAATCGGCATTGTCTATCTGACTAGGCAGACTCCTAGCATTTGAGTCAAAACCTAACCATTCGGTAGCGCTTTTCTCGTAGGTTAATGCCCCTTTTTTGAAGTGCATGGAGGGATTGTAAGTAATCCCAAAGGATACATTGAAAACCTTTTCTTCTGGAAAATTCTTGGTTTCGATATTGACCAATCCTCCCGTGAAATCGGCAGGCTTATCGGCTGAAGCCGTTTTCAGAATTATCATGTTATTCAACAGCGCGGTAGGGAAAATATTAATTTGTAAACTATTACGATCAGGATCTAAACCAGGGATATCTACCCCATTTAATGTGGTTTTGGTGTAGCGATCACCCAAACCACGAACATATACATATTTTCCGCCTTCTACACTGACCCCAGTAACCCGTTTAATCGCACCTGCCGCATTAGAATCCCCTATCTTTCGAAAACTTGCAGATGAGATTCCATCCATCATATTGGGGGATTTTCGCTTTACCGTGATCAGAGCTGCCTCGGTAGACTTTGCCACTTGTGCTGTAACCACTACAGCTTCCAACTCTTCCACATCAGGATACAATCTGATTTGTTCAATGACCGTTACTTCTCCGGATTTGACCTCTATCCCCGTAATGGTTGTCGTTTCTAAAGAAACAAAACTTGCCTGAATATCATATCTTCCCGGAGGGACTGAGAAAGAAAAGTTTCCGTCAAAATCCGTAATGGCTCCCGTGGTCGTGCCAGCGATGATGACCGTCACAGAGAAGAGTGGCTCACCAGTTTCTTCTTCGATCACTGTCCCTCTAATGGTTCCTTGTTGTGCGAAAATCAAGGTGCTCCACAGCATAGATAGACTCGCTATAAAAAAAATCTTCATACTAATTTTTTTAAAAAATGATGTCATTTTTAAGAATAACTCCGCGAGGGGTTAATCATTTATATCACTGCAAATGTGAGGATTCAAGAGATAATTACATCCTATTTTCTATGAGTTAATATTAACTTAACAATAGCGCCTATTTAATTAATAATTGGATAATATAAGTAGTGGTTTTAGATAATATTACCCCTCAAAACCTATTCATTGACCCTAAGTACCCTGCTTTTCTTTGATTGATCTCTTTGTGAAAACGGTTAACCATTCTGACCAAAAAATGCCCGCATAAGGCGATACTAGGACTGGTGAGCAAACGGTCTCATCGGTAAACGTTACCGCTTCAATCAAAAGCTTATTTAGTATTCAAAACTCATTCCCAATACCATTCCCATTTTTAACAAAAAAAAAGACCACTGGAAATACTAGCAGTCTTTTCTTTCATTGAATCTTTTACTTATTAAAGCCCTATAGTGGTTAGGGCTCCAGATAATCCTGCCCAAGTCCAAGTATCAAAAACAGACTTCGCAGGACCTTTGGTTCTTGCACCAGCAGCTACTTCAGAAGTAATCGCAGCAGCATCTGCACCCAATACCGTAGCTAAAGCATCTCCTTCATTCAAAGTGGTTTCCCATCCTGAAGAAACGCCCGATCCATCACCGCTAAAGGATTCAATAGCCGTCCCATCATATTCTCCCAATCCATAAATGTATAAGTCAACTAAGGCTGCATTGGTAGCGCCATCCCAATCTACGACATGATCTGCATCAGCACCCACATATACGACACCATTGCTGAAGGTATGAAAGCCATCCGCACCATTGACTTTAGCGGTACCTTCAGGCCCATCCAACTCAAAAGCTGAACCTCCTTGTGGCGTTACGATTACGTAATCCGAACAAGTTCCTTGCCAATCCTGATCGGTGTCTAACCCATCGTCATTTGAATTCCAAATCAAAATTTTAGAAACATTTACCGTTCCTCCAAACCACTCAATACCATCATCTGCATTGGCAACTACTTCAACGCCCTCAATACTCGTTGCTGAACCAACACCTCCTAAAGTCAGACCATTGATCTCATTACCTTCACCGATGTTTGATCCCCCGTGACGAATAGAAATATAACTGATAGCCCCTGAATTATCAGTCGCATCTGTGCCCCCATACAACCCATTGATATCAGATGTTGGTATACCTTCAATATTAGATTCAGACGCATCATCCCCTAATGAGGCTGGTGCATTTCCTAATATAATAACCCCTCCCCAAAGACCTCCAGCATCTAAAGGCATATTGGGTGAAAGTATTTCACCTGGTTGAATTTCGTCTGCGACTGCGGTAAAGATGATGGGTGAAGTAGACGTTCCCTGAGCATTTAAGGTAGCTCCTCTTGCGACTACTAATGCCGTTGCATTGGCTCCTGTTCCATATTGGCCTTTGATAATTGTCCCCGCCTTGATGGTAAGTGTCACTCCCGAAATCACGGCTATTCTGCCTCCTAATATATATACGGAATCAGCAGACCATGTAGCATCCGCAGTAATATTTCCCGAAATCAACACTTCAATGCCTTCAGTGACCGTTACCGTATCTGTCTCTGTCACAGTTACAGTTTCTGTTACCGTTATTGTTTCTGAATCGTCATCACATGCCAAAAAGAAAAGCGTGGACGAGAGTATAAGAATTGTAATGAAATTTTTCATTTATAGTTGTTTTTTGTTAAATTTTAGGATTATGAGCGCTTTTTTGCACTCGTTTAATAAGTGCAAAAATGTCCTCCAAGTATTAACTCTAAGGCGTTTGAGTGTTACCTTTTCATTAAATTCTTCGGCAACACGTTAAGACATTGTTAAACCGATGAATCCCTGAGGAGGGGGCAGCTGATCTTATTTTGAAATTTCGACTTTAGAAAGGATATTTTTGATGACGTCATGGGTTGTGATACCGTCAGCTTCCGCTTCATAATTCAATAAAATTCGATGGTTCATCACATCATCAGCAACCTCCTTGATGTCTTCTGGCAATACAAAATCTCTCTGATCAAAAAAAGCAACCGCTTTGGCCGCAAGATTCAAGTTAATTGACGCTCTTGGAGAAGCTCCAAATTGAATGTAGTGAGCCATATCATCTAATTGATAGGTTTGAGGATCTCTCGTGGCCAAAACCAATTCTACGATATACTTTTCTAAAGATTCTGATAAACTCACTGCATTGATTTCTTCTTGAATGGCAAAAATATCCTTCTTAGAGAGAATGGTCTTCAATTCAGGTTTAAAAGACATGTTGGACATTCTGCGCATGACCTCTAATTCTTCTTCTTTTGACGGATACTTGACATGAACCTTCATCATAAATCGATCAACCTGGGCTTCTGGTAAAGGGTAAGTTCCTTCTTGATCTACAGGATTTTGTGTCGCCATCACCAAAAAAGGACGATCCAATGAATACGTCTCTTCCCCAATCGTTACTTGTTTTTCCTGCATGGACTCTAGAAGGGCTGATTGTACCTTTGCCGGAGATCTATTGACCTCATCCGCTAATATCATATTTGAAAAAATAGGGCCTTTTTTTACTTCAAATACGGCTTTCTTTTGATTGTAGATCATAGTTCCTACCAAATCTGCAGGTAAAAGGTCAGGCGTAAATTGAATCCTCTTGAAGTCAAGTTGTAATACCTTAGCCAAGGTATTTACCGTCAGGGTCTTTGCGATCCCCGGGACACCTTCTAATAAAATATGATTTTGCGTGAAAAGACCAATGAGCAGTCGGTTCACCATATGCTTCTGCCCAACGACTACTTTACCTACCTCTTCAATAACCTGACTGATTTTATGCTGATGTTCCTTTTTTAGGTCTTGATTTGTCTCTTCCGTTTCCATGTTATTCTAGATTCATTTGGCAGCAAAAATAGGAATCCTTTTAATAACAAAAAACCCTTTTTTCTCTTGCCGACCATTTTATATGTTAAATGAGGTTAAATGATTACCTTTTGAAGTTCCTCATATTTAATTTAATTCCATTTTTATTTTTATAACATGAATGATTTGCGGAATCCTTTATTTGATTTTTTCAGCTCCGTCAACACCTGTTTCATAACATAGAACATTTCGGTAGCAATTTGAAAACATCGCTCATCGTAAGCCCTGCGCTCATGATCCGTGCCGTCAGCCGATTTGGGGTCCTCATACAACAACTTCACTCTCAAATCAGCGCCAAAAATAACTGGACAAGCCTCATCGGCCTCCGAACAGGTCAACACGGCACAAAAATCTTTTTTGGGATTCTTTAAATGATCGTATTTTTTGGAAAAACTGACTAAATGTAAGTTTCCAAGACTACTTGAAATCTCATATCGCGGATTTGCTCCATTTCCTACCTCCACGGCAAATCCAGCCCGCTGCAATGCGGCTACCGCCCGTGAATTAAAGGCCGTCTCCTCGGTTCCTCCGCTGTAAGCCTTCACCAAGTCAATTTCATAGTAAGCGGCTGCCATTTGTAACCATATTTGGCCTAAATGACTTCTTCTTGAATTGTGTGTACAAATAAAATTCAAAGCCGCAGTTTCTCCCCGAAATATCTTCTTAAAAATATAACGGGACAAAGGTTCCAATCGTTGGATTCGTTTGGGTTCTAAATCTGATTCACTTTTTGATACTGCTAGGATGTAAGCGTTTAAACTCATAATAATGCTTTTAATTACGCTAATTTATCTTTTAAATCCTAATAATGGTGTGAGTAAAGATGTTATTATATTAATAAAATTTTCTATTTTTTTTAGTAAAAAGAAAGACTCTAAAGCCTTTCTTTAAATTTATTAAAACCAAAATAACATTTTAATGAAAAATTCTTTGCAGGATTTACAATATATCTCATAGAATTACTCTGATTTTTTTATTTTTTTAAAAAAAAAAACTAACTTTATGCTAGTTAAACTTTAATAATTCTTAGCTATTATAAATCAGCGAAATCTAAATCGAGCCATTTGTCATTTAATTGAACCATTTGTGTAAGTCAAATCTCCCTCTTAGTTTACGCATTTTTTAGTAAAAATTGACCTAGAAAAACAAAAACCTAGATAAACAAATATGAAGAAGAAGCATATTGAAATTATTGGGAAATTATTCAAACCCATTCTCAAACGATTACTGTCTGTATGTGTCGTTGGTATCACCCTTTCCGCTGGCTTCGCGCAGGAATGAATTGTGTTAAGCCTCTAATCAAAAAAAATAAGATTATAACTTTTAAAATAACTTAATTTGTTCAGTTAATTATTCTTTTTTTCTGTCCTTTTTATTAGATATTTTCTAATCCTCTCAAAACTCAACTGATGAGTTCTGAGGGTTTATATTCAATAATTAAATCTGAATTTAAACTATATGAATTAAAAAAAATTGTAAAATCAACTATGAATCAGTTAACTAAATTTTTTTTAAACTAAATAAACTAATATGAAGAAGAAGCATGTTAAAATTATTGGGGAACTATTGAAACCCCTGCTCAAAGGACTACTTTCTTTAGTAGTTGTCGG
>Ga0206126_10005636_pt1 | contig 11423 bp, 9 predicted proteins | sample Helgoland_Spring_5_FD_148621 | JGI IMG/M metagenome (GOLD analysis project Ga0206126, IMG submission 148621) | Pelagic subsurface seawater microbial communities from Kabeltonne, Helgoland, North Sea - Helgoland_Spring_Bloom_20160412_1 | ecosystem: Environmental > Aquatic > Marine > Epipelagic ...
CGAGAATCAACCGTGTCTGACCAACCCGGTAATGAAAAGTGTACAGATGATATTGTATGGTTACTTTATGTATCTCGGTGTGTGGCAAACACACAAGCATAACTGCCAGGTGCTACAGGTTGGTGGAGGGGATGGCGACACCGAGTGTCCGCAGACTGCCGCATCGCCCCTGCCCCGAGTAATGCTCACGTCGGCAACCAACAAACTGAAAGTGTGTGAAGGCGAACTGAAGAACACACCCAACCCTGTGGACGCTGACGTGTTGCCGGGGGACTCGGGTGCGCACTCGCTTGATGCCACTGCCGACGCACCGGAAAGCACATCGCCCGGGGAGGGCACGGGCAAACCCGACTCTACCTCTACAAAAAAGAAGCGAAACAAATACAAGCAGCGCAAACAAGATGCCATCGCATTGACGTCGAACATTTTGAAACAATGGGAAGACTGCCTCGACGAACCGCTTCGCAAAACTGCCCACAGTGAGTGGCGCGCATTACTTGAACAGAGTTGCACGAAAGAGAAAGACGACCTGAGCGATTCTTTTTTGCAAGGTCTGTATGTGTTGCACAAACATACCTAGGCAACCCACACACACATACAAACGCTCATTGGGGCGCTCATCACTTAGTGCGGTGCGGTGCGTTGGTCGGTACAGAGTCAGTCGAGGGACAGTTAGTAGTCGTCCGACTGAACGTTCACACTCGTATTCAGTTCGCACCCGCGCATAGATTACACCAATCGATTTTCGATTTTTAGTTTATTTTTTTCCATATAATAAAATAGAGTGCACCATACAACACGACCTCGCAATTCGCATTAAAAACGCTACTGAATTTAGTGTATCACCTTCGTTTCCAAGCGCAATTGGCACTGTCCGGTTCGATTATATCATCCACCTACCCCAAAATGGAAGGGCGATACACACCAAAACACTTTGTTATTTCGGTGTATGGTGTCTTACTGCTCCAACTTGTGTTCACCTACGGGGTGATGGTTGCGATGACCGAAAGCACCTCCGTCCACACGAGTGTGCTGCATTATGCAATATATTTGTTCCCACTCATGTGGACGGTCGCCTTTAATATCTTATTTGCATTTTTGATTTTCAATGTGAAATATGTTATAAAAATGGTACTGTTTTGTGTATTCACGTTGTGTATGGCAATCATCATGGGGTGCATCCACATTCACCTGATACACCACGGTGGACACGAAAGTATGTTACTTGCTATCCAACTCACACTGATGACGTTCTGTGCGCTGTCCTTATTGGTCTGGGTTGTGCCACTCGACCACACCAATATGTTCATCATTGAGCAAGTATCGGGCGCGAGCTTGTATGCCCTTATCTTCTGGGGAGTTTACAGCACGTCCGTGAACCAGTTCCTTTTCAATAGCATTGGTACGAGTGTGTTTGTATCTTACATCGTGATTGACACGTGGCGGTTGGGTTGCACACACAACAAGAAAGACGTATTATTGAGTGCACTTGAACTGTATCTAGATATCCTGAATATGGTACAATTTGTCACAGACGTCTTGTTGAATAACGAAAAAGAGTAGCAAGCAAGCAACACACACCGAATGATGATGGTTGACCGAGGATTTGTGTAACCGGAATAAAACACAAATACAAAAACAAACACACACCCACACTCAAATAGTGCTTTACACGTTTGCGTTATCGTATGTTCTATCCAAGACCCACATACACAACTGTCGCCTAGTTTAAAAAAAAAAATAATTTTATTTAAATACCCGGGGTTGTACACCAAAAGCGTTCGTAACAAATATGGATGACGTACAACGTTGTACGTACATAAAATGCGATAACGCGTGCGTAGAACGTCTCGGTCGTAAAAAGCATTTGTGTAGATATCACGCATTTCCATCGGACCCACCAATTTGTGGGTATGAGGATCGGGGCAACATTTGCACAAATCATTGCGCACACACGCGCAGCAACTGTCGCTTGCACGCCTGTCAGACACCCGGTTGTACGCAGAAGACGAACAAGTCGTATGGTAGACCAGGTGTTGTATGCGATGCATGCAACCAAAGTTGGGGAGATGTTCGGTATGTGCCGCAATAAGAATCCGTTTCTTTCTTTTTTGAAGCGTGTCCCTCCCACCCTCCCTCCATCCGTGCATTGTCTGCCATTTTTGATTGAACCGACTGTAGATTGTTATATTTGGTGTATGCTTACTATTTTTTTTATAAATCATGAGTGACGAAACCAAATACAACGATTCTACATTTTTTGTCGGGACAAATCAATACTGGAACCAAATCGACAACGTGTACCGTAAGCACGACACCAACGACCTCCTCGCAGAAATGCTACACCGCACACACTGTGTTAAATAAAAATAGTGTGGGACATACAAATATACACATACAAATATACACACAAATATACACATAGACACATACAAATAGACATATAGACACACACATACACCACTCCACTCCATAGAGTAACGACTATGAGTCGTCTTCGTCCGATTCCGACAAGAATGCCGCAACGAATTCAACCCTTGCCGATGGATAGTATTCGTCACCGGTATATTGCCCACTCACCAATGTGTGTTCAAGTTGCGTGACCGAATCAAACACCATTATATCGAAATCACTCTCTTGGTTCAGAACAGCTGACGAGTAGTAAGCGGGTGGTGGAAGAATCTGAAAACGACCAGATGGGACACGTATCATGTCTTCGGGCAGGGATTCGGGATCAGTCGTATATTCCGTCAACATCATCCACGAGGCAGGCTGCCACCCGCTTGCACAAGCACCGTTCGTTAATACAATCTTGAGACAGCGAATTGCATCTTCCGCATCTTCCGCATCTTCCGCATCTTCCGCATCTTCCGGATCTATTGCGTACAACGTATGACACTCGTCGACCTCATCGTTCGTACCGTTCTCGGTGTGAAACGTGACCGGTTCAGTTGACGTAGTGTAACCGACCAGCACCAACCAATGCTCCCGTCCATCGCTACCAATCATCAAATCGTCCTCGTTTGTACTATGGACGGTTGACCCGTCCACCAGCCCGATGCTTATGGTGTGAGTGAGAGATGGATGTGGAGGTTGAGGTTGAGGTTGGGGTTGGGGTAGTTCCGTGAACAGGAGCATATTCCCTCCCTCGGATGGGAATGGATGTTCGTATTGTGGATTATTCCCGACGACGTAGAAGACACGTTGTCCATCGTTCTGGAGCTGGGTAAATCGGTCACTCGGTAGGTTTCCAGAATCGGTTTCATGCGTGTTGTCTGGTGACCCATTCGTGAAGAGAAGTGACATCGTCGTCTTGCCCACATTCGGAGGACCGATGAGAATCGTCGTGTTCGTGGTCGACGACGTTCCCGACGATTCGTACGAGACGACCACAATCTTTGCTGACGGATTCGTCGCACGTAGTCCAGACGACTGGGTCTCGAGATCCGTTTCATCCGTGTATGGAATGACCTGCAGTATTAACCACAACAGATTCTCTTGAACGTGGTATCGGTCGTATACTTCCCGAGGCAAGAGCATAACGAATCGTTCGGTATGGCAACGTATGCTTGTACGAGCAAGACCCGACCAAGTTTGAACCATATCGTGTGACAATGCCATCAAATTCGTGTCGGGTGGCATCTGAACCGACGTGTGAGATGGCAGCTGCCCGGGAAACGCATAGAGAAACTTATTCTGGTGTACATTGTACACATACATCATCTTGTGTGTGCGTGGGCTACAGCACATCTTGTCTCCTAGAACTGTCACTCCTACAACTGTCACTCCTATAACTGTCACTCCTACATTTTGTGAATGAACCATGTGGCAACTCCGAATTGTTTAATATACTTCTCGTTCTTTTGTCGGTTACTTATAGATCCGTATTATGATTCGCATTAAAAATCATTTTTTTTTAATATCTATTTAGATAAGATTTGCTTCTGTTATTTTTGTAGCATTTGAAACCGTACATCTATAGTCTAGAGTCGGTCTGACAAGCGTTGAATCCGGTTGTTATCCTTTTAAAAAAAAATGTTAAAAAAATGGACGTGGTTGACACTCAACCAAAAAATAAGGATTAGTGTTATATTTATCAGTTTAATCACTTAATTAAATGGAACCGCCACCGCAACCACCCCAATCGTCACATTTAGATACGATTGTATCCGCACTGAAAGAATTGTACACCAAATACGAAGACACGTCCCAACAAGAAGATTTGTGTGCCCTCGTTCTGGAGAAGGTACCACCATTTCTTGAAAAGTCTTTGCGAGAGTTGGAATCGCGTCGAAACAATAAGACACAAATTGAGGATACCATTCAAAAAATATATCAGTCGTGCATTGACAAATATGTGTACAACGAAGACTTAAATGCATTCTACGAAATACACCATTTTCCGGTTCAGTTGAAACTTATTTTTTCAGATTGTATATGGATGAAACTGTGTGAGAGCATTCCTGCCCACATGCTGTCCTACAAAGCGAGCATCATACGCGGTGTCCGCCAACGATTGGTTGAGCAACAAGTATTCCGATGGGTGCCACCCTCTCATTCGACGAAACGTATGATAATCGAAGTCGCACGGAACTTCCACAGCGAAGCAGAGGCAATTTGCCTGATGCAAATCATCGGAGCGATCGTGCTGCGCAAAGAGGACACGCTGCTAACCAACGCCACCGACAACAACGCATTGGTGCATATGTGGTTTGGACCACGAATGGAAGAGGTTGTGTTCACCATCCAACAGATTATTTACAACGCAACGCACAACTACTCTTCCTTTTGGAATAAGATCAAACACCGGAATCATTATTCGTATTCGTTGCCAAACATTTGTTACCTGTGCTTTCCATCCATCACACACAAGACACCGTTCCGGGTCATCAAACAATCGCCTATGCTGTTTCTGACGACGTGCTGTCAGTTGTACACCACACACGAGTTGTACACTACAAAAGGTAGCATACGCCGCACGCTGCAGACAGAAGACACCGCACAATTGTTTACACAATACACGAATGACAATCTGATTGTATCCAAACAGAAGAACACGTCGAAGCGCTTTCTATTGCTACGTGAAATCGTATTGGATTTCGCAAACTATGTGTTTGAAAACCAGTTGCCTGCCGACTTGCTCACCAAACAGCAACTCTTCCAGCATATTCAAACGATGATACCCCACGAGACATACGGGACACACTCCATCAAAAAAATATTTCACGCAACCTTCACCATCTGCAGTGGCAACACCGTCCAAGAAATCTTTGATCAGTTCTGTTGCGAAATAGTAGACACGCCAACTCCCCAAGATACCAAAGTGTACACACTCACCATGCGACAACTCCACAACAATTATCGTATATGGTGCAAACACTATGCGCAACACCAAACGGCAGATGATTGCGAACCGAGTGTAGACGATGACCACCATCACCAACATTGGTATTGCTCGTACAATTTATTTGTTGCGTTGTTCCAACGCAAATACAATAAGAAACGAACATTCAAAGTCCACATACAACCACCCATATACATATGGAAGATCTATTTGCAGACCTTCGCCTCACAAGACGTCGTTGCAAATATGGAGCAGTGGGCAAAAGAAGAATACGGAATACATATCGCCGATCTGAAAACGGAGCAGTCGAATGTCTTGCTACCCTGCGAAGAAAAACTGATCGCACAAGAGATTGAGCAGTTGTGTGAGTGAGAACGAATATATATCAGAGGCAGGCAGGAAGACAGAGCAGGAAGACAGAGCAGGCAGGCAGACAGAGCGGTGGAATCGCACAAACCGACGGACACGCGCTTCAGATTCGGATGATTGCAACGGTAGTCGTCACCCTGTTGGTTGTTCTGTGAACACCCCGGTCAGTCGGGTATAACGTGCGTCAAGTGCGAGTGGTGGATTGCAAATGTCGTAAACAAAAGTCGGACTCTAATATAATAATGTGTTCTGTGAAAAAGAAAACAAATCCCCCCGTAACAAAACAAAACGTTGGTATAATGTAAACCCGCAACACCTTTTTATAAATATGCCAACTATCCGACGGAACACATCGACATCTAACTCTAACTCTAACTCTAACTCTAACTCTAACTCTAAATCTAAATTGCGCAATACACGATTCTCCCGAAAGAAATACGCTTTCGCAAAGAAGACCGCCGCATCTAGACGTTCTTTCGCTAAAAAAACACGTAGTCGACAAAGAGGTAATAAGACGGGTACCTCATCTCGATCTCGGCAACGGGTGTCCGCACGTAAGAATACAACGGTGTCGTCTCGTCGTGGGGGTGGTGGTTATCTTCTGAACAGGTTGCCTACCGTACCTGGTCAGCCCGACGTTAAGGTAACCTACACAGAACAACTTGCCCTCAACCAACTTATTGAAAAGCATAATAACGCTGCGTTCAAAGCATTAAGGAGAGATTCTGAAAAACGACCAACACAACAACCAGCACCAACACAACAACCAGCACCAACACAACAACCAGCACCAACTTTATTGCAACGCACACGAGAACGCGCATCACGGTACGGTCAACAGATTGCAACTATAGGTCCAGACCTCTGGGCATCCCCTCTTAATGTCGGAAAAGGCGATTATTATTCATATGACCTACGACGATTCGTACTCTCTAAAAAGGCAACAGATACATATGCGAACATTGCGGCGTACAAATTTTTGTTTAAAATAAGCAACAACAACAATCATCCTGAATATGCATCCTTAAAAGACACACTCACCAACATAGTTCAAAACCCACAACCAACCCTTCAAAACGCCTTTAAACTCGTACAAACCACACCCGTATTTACATATTTTATATGCCGTGGTAATAAATTCGCCCACAATCCCGGTCAAAGCGTCATGAAACCTATATCATTTTGCGATGTGTATATTTATTGTGATTCGGTTAAGTTGTTAGGTGTATTAACGTATTCACACACACAACCGGGTACACAACTGCGTAGACTGGAATCAATGGAATGGTACACAGACGTAAAACTGTCTGATTGTCCCACACACACATATACTGGTGACCCGTATAACAAATCTGGGATGGATATGCCTGACACTGCCGAATATAAAAAATGTATTGCAGGAAATAAGATCGGGTCAACTGTTGCCTCTGACCCGACTACCATTTGGTCATACAACGATGACGAGTTATACGACGACCCCCACAAATCTGGTCAAATATACGATACATTGGTGGAAATGGTGCCGTTACTAAAACAACAAGCAGCAGCAGCAGCAGCAGCAGTATTAGCACAAACCATGCAACGACGGTTAGAGTTATTAAAACCACCTAACTCCCAACAACAACAACAACAACAACGAGCAGATCTAATAATAACACGACACCAACAACAACCACAAATATACCAACACAACGACACGACAAATGACGAAACCGTTCCTCCTGAGAATCAAACTGCAAGTCGTCCTCGCATGAGTATTAATGAACAACTGAATACTCATCACACATACACCAAATTGTCACCATCCAACAAATTGTCACAGCAGCGGACACATTCAAATAGGTAGAATACATTTTTGCGGAACGTCACCTATTTTTGTATACGTGTCCAATTTGAGGTCGAACGTATGTGTCATCAACTCAATGGGGGGCGGGGCGGGGGCAATGTAGGGTTGTTACCCCCCCCGGACGAATCTAAAAACGTTGGTTGTCTGCGCGATTTGCCGAAGAAGTGCAGCGTGTCGTTTGCCGTATGTTTGTACATCGCACACCGTTGAAACGGGTGTGGGGTTGTACGTGTGTGCTTTGTGCGTGTGTGCTTTGTGCTTGTGAGACACCCGTCAGTCGTGCCTTTTGGATGTGGTGACCAGGTGTGAACGCAACGTCTCGGGTGTGTGGTTCATCACGTGTGGTTATACATACTAGTATATACTAGTAGGTAAAGTAAGTTATCGAATTTAATACTATGTATGCTATGGATTCAGCGCTCGTATAAGTCAGATTCAATGTCATCGCACCAGTTGTCACATTTATAATCATCATTAAAGTTATCTTAACATTTGTCGAATGTATGGCAACGACCGGTATCTCAAGAACCGTCATACCTGTATTAGCTGGGTAATATGTAGGAGATGGCAACGTCGTGACAAGGTATGATGTTGTACCAACCGTGTCTGTTACCATGGTGGAAGTTGGAAATAGCATCCCTCGTATATGAACTTCATAAGCATCGCCGCGAGGAATTGCCAGATATTGTAGAAGAGGAGGAACTGGTGCAAACAATGGTGTCAGAGTAAGCGGTGTCCACTTCGGTTTAAAAAAGGACTGACTAATAAGTTGGTCTTCGTAATGTATCATTTGCAAAAATCTCCCCAATGTGCCGGCTGCCTCGACCGGCTGAAACCAAAATGCGATTGTATTGGTACTATTATTAATAATTAGTTTACAATGCGTGTGTGTCGCAGGCGTCGCGACTGAATCCGCTATAGAAATCGCCCCCGTCACAGGATCGACAGCTATATATTTCTCACCGAGGGTTGCCGATTTAAGTGCGTATGACTGTGTTGCTTGATTCACACTGACAATATTGATTTGTTCCCAATCCCATTCGATTGGAACGTGCGAAGCAGTGTCTATCATAATACCGTTTGTATCCAACTTGTAGGTGGGTGTCGCCAAACTGGATTTAGATATTCTTGCGAATGTCAGCGATTTTTTGTGTTGAATCAGTACCGTCGGCAATGATGAACCATTGTATAATGCTGGTGTACCGGATGATATTGGAGTCGACACCACCGTAGCGGGCGTTGTTGTCGTATTGTATACTGTAAAGGCGGTGAAATTGGTATCTGTCGAAGTGTTCGCCACAGGCGTACTCGCTCGGAGATATCCAGGCATTTCGGATAGAACGCAGAAAGTAACACGATTCGTGACATTTAAACTACGGGCATTTAAATGTTGTCCAGTCAATCAATCTTATTATATAGATAGATGCATACAACTGTTACACCTGGGTGTCAGACTATAAATAAATACATAACGACGACACGTAACACTACACACACACACACCTAAACCCGAAACCATTCATCTCCGTCATACTATGCAGTTCATTGGAGCGAATGTAAGTCGCGTGGGCGGGTACGCCAGCGCCGTACAGGATGCTCTCGCACTGCGTGCCAACTGTGTCCAGTTGTTCACCAACTCTCCCCGACGTTTGGATTTTGCAATAGACAAACTCTGCCCCGAAGACTATGCCGACCTGGAGCGCGCCAAAGCACTGGCGACCAGCACGCACCAACCGTTCAGACTGTTCATTCATTCGCCCTACATTCTGAACCTGTGTGATATGCGCAAGATGACGCTGAACGCGACGCTGCTCCGCCAGCAGCTGCAGGTGTGCGATCTGGCAGGTGGGGTCGGTGTGGTTGTGCACACCGGTACGAACACACAGAAGTATCCCACGCACCACGCCTACGAGGTCTACGTGCGCACCATCCGCGAAGCGTTGGTCGACTACGGCGGTCATTCGCGCCTGCTGTTGGAAACCTCTGCCGGGCAAGGCAGAAGCATCGGTGTATCAATCGAAGCGTTTTCTCGCCTTTACCTCGCTTTCACAGCAGACGAACGACGCACTCACGTGGGCATTGTGATTGATACGTGTCACATCTTTGCGTCGGGGCACGACATATCCACACCCGATGGCGTGCGAGACTTTCATGCGGCATTTCATTCCTACATTCCCAAAGACGCTGTCAAGTTGTTTCACCTGAACGACAGTGCGAGAGGGTGCGGGACGCGCGTGGATCGCCACGCGCATCTCGGCAAAGGGCACATCTTTGGCAAATCGATGGATGCGTTGAGTGAGTGGTTCAGACTGTATCCGCACACCCCCTTTGTGTTGGAAACACACGACAAGAAACCGTATCCAGTGTATCGCACCGAGATCGAGTTGTGTCGCGTGTTGTACCAGCAGATGCCCACCGCATCAAGCAATACGCGTAAGAAGAACCAACACCTCGTTCCGAAGCAAGTTGCACCGACTGTGGCGCAGGTGACCATCGCCCATCGAAAGCAGGCCATCCTGCGTGCTTTTGTGGACCTTGCCGAAATCTATCACGCCCAACAAGATACAATACGCGGCGATTCGTACTACGAAGGAGCATACGTCTTAGCGACGATCGACACGCTGCCGCCCACAAAGAAAGAGCTCCAGCAATACAAGGGGATCGGTGATGCGATTGCGGACAAGACCATCGAAATGCTGTACACCGGCAAGGTGGCACTGTTGGAAACACTGCGACAAGATGAAACCTTGCAGCACAAACTGGACATATTGAGAGTATCTGGAATCGGAATCAAGAAGTACGAGCAGTTGGTTCGGCAGAACATCACCACGTTGCGAGCGTTGCGAGAAGAAGCGCCCACGAACAAGGCGCTCGCACTCACACACGCCCAGGCGTTGGGGGTGCAACATTACGACGATTTGCAATCTCGCATTCCCCGGAAAGAAGTCGAACCGTTGGCCAACTACTTGCGCACGTTCCCGCTCAACCAGCACACCCAGCAGCAGCAGAGGATACAATTGGTTGGCAGTTACCGACGGAATAACCCGACCAGTGGTGACATTGATATCTTGCTGCGCAATGTGTCAGTTGCAGAGTGTGTTGCGTATATTCGAAAGAAATATACCATAGTGGGGTTTATCACAAAGGGTACTAAAAAGGCATCTTTTTTGATGGTCATCGATACGAAAGTGAGACACGTGGATCTGCTTACGACGACCGATGCCAAATACGTGTGCGCCTTGATGTATTTTACAGGGAGCAAAATGTTCAACATCAAAATGCGATTGAATGCAAAGAAGAAAGGTTATATATTGAATGAACATCGTCTGACACACATCGGAACCAACCAACCCGTGCTGCTGCGCGAAGAGACGGATTTATTTGATGTGCTGGATATGACATATGTGAAACCGGTAAACCGGTAAACGGTCCATCTGTATGTGTGTCTGTATGTGTTGTACGTCTGTCACACGACGCAAATGTATCTCAACTGTCGAACGTTTCGGCAATGACCAGTAGTGCAGCAGATTCATTCTGATATGCGGTTGCTAGCCACTGGTACGTTGTCATGTGTGGGTCTGTCCAGAAAGAAACATTCATGCGTGTTGTGCAATGGTTTGCGCTTGCTTCTGGTCTGTCGCGTATATTATACATTTTAGTATTTCATCGTATGCGTGTGTTAAATGTACTTGTTGCAATATGTAAAACTCGAACGGTCTAGTGTGTTTTACTGTGTGTTGTTTCATATGTATTTGCGATTATATATGGATATGATTATTATAAGAACCTAAAATAAATACAATATAATATCTACCACCCCCACCCCCCCCTTTGATTGAGTTGTGTATCGGCGGTTGAGGGGGG
>Ga0206126_10005638_pt1 | contig 11421 bp, 12 predicted proteins | sample Helgoland_Spring_5_FD_148621 | JGI IMG/M metagenome (GOLD analysis project Ga0206126, IMG submission 148621) | Pelagic subsurface seawater microbial communities from Kabeltonne, Helgoland, North Sea - Helgoland_Spring_Bloom_20160412_1 | ecosystem: Environmental > Aquatic > Marine > Epipelagic ...
TCGATAGGTACAACGCACTCAACGAACTATCGTCCGCAATCGGACCATTCAACGAGAAACTCTCTCGCCGTATGGAGTCTATCGCGACCGAAATCATTGAGTTAGTGAGGCAATTGGAAGTCAACTTTGAACCAGCCTTTACAGGTAAATTACTGAAGCCCAAATTACTTGCCGTGGCACTATTCTTATTCAAAGAGCGACTCGATGCTAGAGTTTACCGAACTCTGCGAGTTAATCAAAATACCACCGAAGCCGGTGTGAGAAGCCTGACTCTACTCCGACCAAAGGTGGGAGAGGTCGACCCCGTAGTCGACAATATTCGATTCGTCGGCAATGCACTAAACCTTCCGCCAGGAGTAATAGTAGTATCAATAGAACAATACGAAGAGAGTGGTCGGCCACCGAATCGAGAAGAAGATTATAGAACTCGTGCTGCTGCATGGCTTTATTTGATGACTCAACCACTAGCGCTAGGCGTGACTAAAGCCAAGGTTAAGCGCATTGGTGGAGTCAAGCAGAATGCCTTCGATAGGGCGGTTGAGTCGTACAGTAATTTCATAGCAAAGCGTAATAAACAGGATGAAGGCGTAGAACTTACTGATGACTGAAGTCACTTACAATGAATTTCGCGGCCTCCATAAGGGAACTCCTCAAAAGAAAGTGAGTAAACTTTGGAACAAGTACAAGGACGGAAAGTACAAACTTCCTAAGCAAGTCACTCCCATAGAAGAGATTACTGTACCAGTAGGAGTGGTGGAGGTAAACATCAAGCCAGGAGTGGACGAATCATATGGGACAGAAGACGATAAGGTAGTTATCAGGAAAGTCGGCACTGTTGAAAAGGCCACCAAGAAACCAAAGAAAGCAAAGAAGGCAGAGTTAAGTCCAATGGACAAATGTACCGAATATGAGCGACTCTCCAATACCTTGAGTAGATTTTCATTCAAGTTCAATGAAACCGAGACCAAGAAAGTACTTGATAGAGTATCTCAATTAGCGAAAGATACCCGCCCCGAAGGGTACGTATGTGAGCCGACAGACTCCTGGAAACTGTGGTTAGGTCCAACTGAGAATTGCCTACTAATCAATACAACCCGAGGAGTCGCATTCAAAGTTTCAAGAGGGTGGTGGCAGAAGCACTATCAGACAACCATCTATGTTGACAGAGAACTCTTGAACAGCACTCAACTTATCGACGACACCGCCAAAGCATTTGCACTCAAGGGCAAATACTTACCTCGGAGTCCAGTGGTTGGAGTCGAGTGTAAGCTACCTCAAACTGTCAAGGACATCCAGATGCGCGGCGGTTTCGCTGGTGATAGATGATGTTTTGGCGAAAGTCCATCTGGGTCGTCCACAACCCCGTTAATCGAGCGACTTGGTGTTCCAAGTCCGATTGCCCCAAACTCGCTAGAAAAGAAGTATTCGACATCATAATGTCAGAGTCAGAGGAAAACTCCGATGGGGAGTTGGAGCAAATTATCAAACTCGGTGTCACCAGCGAGGCCGACATCGACGAGTCAAAAATAGAGCGCAAGGTTCGCCGTATCGGTGAACCCACCGTAAAACATCACGCACTGGGAGTAGTCGCTGCGTTTCGCTCAAAGAAGAAGGCTTTGAAGTTCCTCGATGATTATTTTAAAAGTAATCAAGACCAGTCTCCCGACAACCTTGAATTGACAAAGATAAGCCTTACTGCGTGAGATTTTATTTTCTAACGCCGACATATTAAGTACTCGACCCTCTTCGGCAAACTTACCGAAGGAGAGAACTCAATGAACACCCAGACACCACTCACAATCAAGTACGCAAATGACGAACCGATGTTGCTCCCCAGTAACGACCGATTCGTACTATTCCCCATCCAGCATCAAGACATCTGGCAAGCCTACAAAGAACAAGCCGCGTGCTTCTGGACCGCAGAAGAAATCGACTTGGAAAAGGACAAGCGAGACTGGGCCAACCTCAAAGATTCCGAGCGACACTTCTTGAAGCACGTCCTTGCCTTCTTTGCCGCCAGTGACGGCATAGTTAACGAAAATCTCGCTGTAAACTTCTCTAACGAAGTACAATGGCCCGAAGCCCGTGCCTTCTATGGTTTCCAAATCATGATGGAGAACATTCACGCTGAGACCTACTCTCTCCTCATTGACACCTACATCGAAGATGAGAAGGAAAAGAACCACCTGTTCAATGCAATGGAGACAGTTCCAAGTGTCATGAAGAAAGCTGAGTGGGCTTTGAAGTGGACCGATTCGGAGCGAGCCACATTCGGTGAGCGACTAATCGCCTTTGCCGCTGTTGAAGGCATATGCTTCTCGGGTTCTTTCTGTGCTATCTACTGGTTGAAGCAACGAGGCATTATGCAAGGACTCACCTTCTCCAACGAACTCATTTCTCGCGATGAAGGAATGCACCGAGACTTTGCTTGCATGCTCCACGATAAGCTCAACAACAAGGTCCCAGAAAGTATCGCACTGCAAATAATCACTGAAGCGGTTGAGATTGAGAAGGACTTCGTCACCGAAGCACTACCTGTTTCCCTACTTGGGATGAACGCTGACAAGATGTGTCAGTACATTGAGTTTGTCGCAGACCACCTCCTCGTGACACTTGGCTTCAACAAACACTACAATGTCGGCAATCCTTTCCCTTGGATGGAAATGATTTCAATGCAAGGTAAGACTAACTTCTTCGAACGCCGTGTTGGTGAATACCAAAAGGCTGGTGTGGCTACAGAGAACAACAGAAGCTTCTCGGTGGACGAGGATTTCTAGAAGTCTAAGTCAAGGTCGTCAAGTGAGTCGAAGTCAAAGTCTTCTTCGGGGTCAATCTCAAGCATACCCTCAAAGGTCGCAATAGTTTCAACTGCTCTTGCTATCTTCTCTAAGGTAATAGGCCTACTACTCATATCTAGAGTCTTTCGTATAACTCTATTGAACATAGGGTCCATTCCCATCAGATACAACCTAAACACTTCAAGAGACATTCGCACCACATCACTTGGCTTCCAGGGTCGACTTGTTGGGTCGGGGTCATCAAGTGCTTCAAGTTCGAAAGGCATCTTATTCCCACCGTAATGGTCTGCAATCTTCGTAGCAACTGATAGGGGCATCCTACTGAATCCCCCCATCTTGTAAATTGCATTGATGTCAGCTACTGTTTCGAGCATATCATGGTCAAGTCTGACGCTGTGATATCTCCCACCAGCGTTAACCCACTTCTCTATCACTTGTTGCTTAGGTGAGTTATCCAACTTACCCCCAGCGAGGATGTCAAACATATACAGAATCTTACTTTCGCGCTTCTGCCACGCAACCGGCCAAGTGTCCGGGTCACTTGGGACGTATCTCTTCGTATCCCCTTTGCGCCTACCGCTACCTTCTCCACCCATGTAGAAAGCACTCCAATACCCGGTACTTGAGAGTATCCATTTGACCACAGTATGAAAAAAGTTCTTTTGAAAAAATGAAGTTCCAACCACTTCAGTTAAGTAGCGAATGAAATCTAGTCGAGGACATGCAGCAGAAAGTGAACTCTGTTAGAATTAAAGTCGGGGCCGAAGAAGTTGAACTAAAGGATGTTAACATCCTCAAAGGTTCGGAGGGCCTCTATGTTGAAACGCAGGAGAAAATCGGAACCGACAACGAAGGTAAAGACTTACTTCAAACCACGCTCACGATGTATCCCTGGGAAAATGTCATCACAATGGCTTGGACAGAGAATACTTTGATTGAACAAGTCAAGCAAGGTATTATCCTTGAAGCACTATCTGAGATTGAAGACTTCCTTGAAGACTACGATAACGATGAAGAAGAAGCGGATGACTCTGATAAGCGAGACGACCCAAATATAAATCCCTACTCTGAGTGAGGTGATAACATGGTAACAGAAGATGAATTCTACGGTAAGACTGACATCGTAGATATCGTAGATAAAGACATGATTGCTCAAATTAAGGCTCAGCGAGACGAAGTTATGGGCCTATATGCGAAACTTATCGCCAATCCCTACCTCGCTCCCCACTTAGTCCCAGACTTTAGAAGTGCCCTAATGAGCACAGTTGCGACACTCATGGAGAACGGAGTCCCTGTCAGCACCGACCCCAAAATCAGAACCCCCGACGATGTTGTTCGTGAAGGAGTGGCAGAGTTGGCAGGTATGGTAGGTGGGTCGTTCGCAGGTAAGGTGATGAAAGCCAAGCAAGCCTTTCAAGACTCACTCAGTTCGTCCAAAGAAGACGACTTTGTTGTCTACCGAGACCCAGATACCGGGACACACTATTTCATTGACGACAACGGAGACGAGGTCGACTGCGACAAACACGGAACACCATTGGAGGATTAAAGATGTCTGATTACGATTATGAAGGAGAAGATGAAAGTAACGAACCACTGCAGTGGCGCAATCTCAATCCAAAAGAGCGACTCGAGCTGATGAAGAACATCTTCACAAACAGCGAGTGGTATGATGGAACTCCATTCTCTGAAGGCGGCATGCCAATGGGTGATGGTTCGCACAATCCAGACTTTCAAGCAATCGTTGACCGAAGTGGAGCACCGATGAAGGACGCAAAGCGATACTACGCAGCGTGGCTAAGCAAGCAGGGTCTCGACCCCAAGTCAGCACTTGAGTATCAGCGAAACTCTACATTAACTTCAACCACCTCTCAAGGACTCGGCTCATTGTCTACACCAATAGCCGGAACCACACCACCCACCATGGCTGCGCCACCCACCACCTTCATGCAGCCAACCTCACCACCCCCTACTCCCGCAGGAGGGGATAGTGACATGTGGGCCATGATGCAGTTTATGATTCAACAGCAACAGATGCAGATGAGTCAACAGCAGTTCCAAGTTCAAATGCAAATGGAGCAACGCCGAATGGACGAGGTTCGAAACGCCGAGATGCGTAGAGAACAAATGGCTCGAGACCAACAATTCATGCAGCAGCAGACCACTCTACTTCGGGAGTCTTTCAAAAAAGCCAATGACACAGGGTTCGGAGGAAAACTGATGGAGGCTGCTCAAGAAAAGATGATTGAAGACATGCTTGGCGGTAAAGACGAAGGCTGGCGAGACAGCATCAAAGACGTCTTGGGTTCGGATACACTCAAGGAAGCAGTCGCAGGTATTGGCGGCGCACTAGGTTCACGAAAGCAAATGCAGATTCCAGCAGGCTACGACGATGCGCAGTACAATCCGTACGCCCAACCAATCCCTCAACAAGCTCCTCAACAAGTTCCTCAACAAGCTCCTCAACAAATGCAACAACCGTTAGCGGGACCAGCGTACGCCGACCTCGAAGAACCGCAAATGGACGGCGTATTCTTTGATGAACAAGGACAACAAGCAGCTCAACCAGTGCAACAAGCACCACCAGTACCCACCGATTTAACTCGAGATGAATACTCAAAGATTCTGTTTGAATCATTCTCACAATTACTAGGTCCACAAATGGAAGACCCACAGGTAACCAAGGCGGTGCAAGAGCAAATCGAGGTGGCAGTTGACGTCACCATGCTACAGATGCCAGAAGCAATACCCCAAATAAAGTTGCAAGCAATGAGTGAAAAGATGCTCTTGGTTCGCAACTTAAGGGACATTTGCTTCGGACTAAGAGACCTGCGAAGTAGAGTCAATCCGGGTGAAGCCCCCGGAGCTATTATCCTCGCTGCAGTTATCTCCGAACTGAGGAAGCGTCCAGAGTTTTACAAAATATTCTCCGATAACACCTACGAAGAAATCATTGCACAACTCGAGCCCTTCAAGGACACAGGAGCAATCAAGTTTGACTATGAGTACCTCATCCGACCTGAAATCGCTGAAATAGCACGACATCTACTGGGTGCGGTTTCGAACGATAAGGTCTCCAACGGAATACCCCAGTGAGGTGATTGAGTGATAATTGACGAAGATGAGGGTAAAGAGTACGTTGATAGAATAATTGATAACCAAACTATCTTACCAACATGGGCATACGTAACTATATTCCTTCTACCAGCAATATCAATCTTTAGCCTAATGTATCTATACCTAGGGGTAGACGTACTCTTGTCAGCAGTAACTTCGCTAGCAGTAATGAATGGGTCAATCAACTCAATCATTGCCTGGCTCACCATCCGACTCGATGGACAGTCAGCAGAAGCACTCGAGCACCTCGACACCATCATGTCCGAGATGGACAGACTTGAAAATACTCTAGATGAGGCAAACGCCAAGGTCGACACATTCACCGATGACTTAGAAGAAGCCAGAGAACTTTTCAGAAAGGTTGGAGTAGAAATCAAAGACCTTGATTTAGAGCCGGTCGCTGAAGTCGTTGAAAAGTTAAAGGAAAACAAGGACGGTCTCGCAGAGGTTTTGGATAACCTCAGAGATGTTGATGTCACAGCCTACATCGACCAAGCAAAGCGAATTGAGTGGACAAAGCTTCTAAACAGCGTCGAGGAGGTAATGTCATTCATCAATACACAAGACCCATCCGCACCCAAGCCAAAGCTGCCCAAACCATCGGTAGGGATGCCCAAGCTACCAACTCTACCAGCCCCACCAATAGTGGAAGAGCCCACCATTGATGACATCATCAGCAACCTCCCGGAAGAAGACGAAGATGACTGGATGGACTTTGACGATGACGACGATGACTTCTTCGATGAGCCGAAAAAGAAGGACTTGAATCCATCACGACCAAAGAAGTCTAAGGATTTGACTCTGTCTCGATTTGGTTGATTTCTTCAAATGAAACCTTGGTGAACGGGGCTTCACCCTGCGCACACTGAATCTTTTCACTAGTGATTCGCACAATTTGACTGTCATCAAGGTAAACTACTTTGGAGCAAGCGTCCTTGACAGTCTTCAACAAGTTGTCCAGGTCGGGCTTTTTAATCCGCCACTGCCGAGGCCGAGGCGTCCTTTTCCTCGCCATAGACTTCGGCATCTCGATACCAAACTGAGCCTTGAAGTGAATGGCTCCTTCAAGTGGCTCACCGTCAACTTGTACCATTGCTTCTGAGGCAGCAAAGCGAATGTGGTCCTTTGCATTCCTCGACTTAGCAGGGTCGTATGTTCTGACAAAGCCGCCACGATTGCTAAACCTAGGTCTACCTTGTGCAACAGGCTCTCCCGAGATAGTAAATGATATCTTTCTTCCCATGAACCCTATACACTTCATCTCATTTATCACATATACGGAAAGAAGGTGATATAACTAAGTGCCCTATCGGATACCTATGGAAGACGGTAGAGTCCTAAGGGTCAAGTTCAAACCCGGAGTCTCTTCAAAGAAACGATTCGAAGGAGTCGTTCGCATCCTCACCGACTTAATCGAAGACGGTATGCGTGACGAACTTGTCCGACAAAAGGCAGTTCAAATCCTAAACAATGCTGGTGTTAGGGGTCACGATGAGTTGGGAGAGATACGAGCAATAACCAAGTGGGTACAAACCAACATGATTTACAGGAAGGATGGCTACGGAGTAGAATTCTTTCACACAGGTAGGAGACTCATCAGAGATATTGAAGAAGGTAAGTCTGCTGGGGACTGCGACGACTTCGTCATCCTCGGCGGAGCACTACTCGGTGCTATAGGTTACCCTGTTGGAGCCTTGATTGTGGACTCCAACAACGACGGCATCATGAACCATGTCATGCTGGTGACAAAAACCTTCAGCCCAACTCGAGAGTTTGGCAACAGCTGGATTCCCATCGAGTTGATTTATCCTCAGTTTAAAATTGGAGAGTCTGTTCCTATCTCACAAGTTTACCCACTCATGGCTAACGTAGAGACTGCACGCTCACCTATTATGCGTAAAGCTATCAGTGGCATCAAAGGCTTGGCCGGCTTCCACCCACTAGGTAACCTTATGGGTATCAGGAGGAAGTAATATGAGTATATTCAGTGAACTAGGAAACCGCGCAGCTATCGGTAACTTAGGGGCTATACCAAAGTCTGATGCTGCATACAAAATACTCCAAGCTCCCAAGTTTAAGGAGATGGGAGACGTAAAGTGGGAAACTGCAGAAACCTGGGGAGTCCTTATAGGTGGAGCCGCACTCGGCCTGTTAACGGTGCTACTCTTTAACCGATACTACAAATGAGGAATAACTATGGCAGCAATGAATGTAGCAACACAACGACGACTAGGTAAACTACCAAAGACAGAAGATACGCTAAGCTATAGCGGCCATACCTATGGTAATACTCATCGCGGATTTAGAGGTCGCAGACCTACAGCAACTTACGAAGGCTTCTACGGATATGGTGGACCAGGCGGAGACGGTAAACTACACTATTACGGAAATGGCGAAGGTCAGTCCGACCTTCCTATGAATGGTTTCTATGGACTCGGAAGCGCAGAACTTGACTTCCAAGCTGCTGAGATGTTGATTCCCGGCAATGATGGCGCATCAACTCACAACCCAACTCACAAAAACACGCCGGGCATGTATGGTGCAATGGATATTGTGACTGGAAGCACTCAAGGAGTACCCAACTTACTAATCGGTCTCGCCGCAGTTTTGCTTTACAGAAAGTTCTACTGAGGTGTTAACTTGAGTGAGACCACTAGCAAATTTTTGGCGGGTCTCTTCGGTGCCATCTTTATCATAGGAATTATCGGGAGGATTGAGTAATGCTCGGCAGAATCATCCCCGGAAGACTACCATCAACTGTTGCTGACATCAACCTTATTAATCAGCGAATTGCTTTCAACAAGCGACAACTTACACTACTCTCACAAAGAGTAGCTCAAGGCTTGATGAATGAACAGGAAGCCGCTTACAGAAGGCTTTACCTTCAAGGTGAGAATGAACAACTTGAACAAACAAAGCGTAGCCGACGATATGCTACACCTTCCTACCGAACACCACTTGACGTCTTTGAGTCCACCCGTAGAGGGGGAGCCGCAAAGAAGTACACCCCCGACTCGAACAATGACGGTATGCCTGAAGGATACTTTGGTGATGACAACGGTAGACGCGGTGGCTCTATTCCATCGGACTGGAACGCCATGCCGTCAGAAAGTATAACTGTACCTAAACTACCGCATCAACCAGGGATACATATGGGTAAGTGGCCAAAGCATTGGCCAGGAAGCCACTCACCAATCATCACAAAGGCATTGATGCAGGCACTCGAGGTGAATGGTCGCCAAGTACTTGACCCAAGGCGAGCAGGATTCAAACTCAACCTAAATCTAGTTGATAGTCAAAGTGGCATGGCTACCGCACTGCAAGTTAAGTCCCAAGTCAACCAACTCATGGAAACTGCAGCCATAAATCCAATATTCACCGCTGGAGACAAGCGACTCATATCCAACGTATATTCGATGATTAACAGGCAAATTACCCTTGCCGAACAGGTAATCAAAAGAAGAGAATTCACAAAGCCCGACCCAACAAAGGAGTTTGAGAAGTCCAGACGCCAAGAAGTGCCAACTTACCCCGGCCTAGATGATACCAAGTCCGGAGACCGAAGCCCACCCAAGGCTATTACTCCACCAAGACCCAGTAAACCAAGTCCTAGTAAACCAAGCTTCCCACCAATGCCAGGTAAACCAAGCTTCCCATCAATGCCAGGTAAACCAAGCTTCCCATCAATGCCAGGTAGACCAAGTCTCCCATCAATGCCAGGTAGACCAAGTCTCCCATCAATGCCGGGTGGAAGTGGACGCCGCACAGGAACTCTAATGGGACTCGGTGCACTACAAGCTCACGACCGTGCATCGTTCTTGGTGCACGAACAAGGCATGACTCCCGCACAACGAGCAAGTTATCTTCAAGCCGAGCGCGAGATGACAATGGCCAGAAAACGAGCAGGTGCAAAGGTTGACTTGACCAAGCAGATTCGTGAGGAACCAGTCACCAGACCCTGGCAACTCCAAGTCACAGTTCCTTCAGCCAGCCTGCAAGCAATATCAACTCTCCTCGAACAAGAATTAGCTCGTGCTAACCTAAGTCAGGAAATGTTTACTCAGCAACTTCATACGCATATTGCGTCAACAATCAACTCACTACCAAGTGGACTTAGACCAAGACAACAGGCAGAAATTATCCTCGAAGCGGTCATGTCAAAGACCACCAATGCAAGCGGTTTGCTTAAGAAAGATGTGAAGGTAGACATAAACAGGGGCGCAACTTCTCCGTTGACTTTTGAAGCATCTGATTCAATCAGTGGAGTAGTCGGCTCTCTATCGGGAACAAGAGCAGCCCTGGGACGACTACTGAGATGATATCATGCTGGGTAGACGAGTCAATTCTCACAGACTAGGGTCAGCCACCCCATACCATCCAGTTAACTCACTGATGGTTGCCCGCGCTGAACTTCGTATGGAAGGAAAGCGAATATTCAATCCAATTCTTTCAAACAATCAATGGTTAGTAGAGAGTATAGACTTTCGTAATATGACTATGTACCATCTTAGATGTACTATAGTAGGTCAAGGTACGGGTTACCTCTATGCGTCATTCAAAGGAGACGAAGGACAGGAACTTTTGACTATAGAAAAGGTTACTGCGGGAACCCACGAACTTAAGTTCCGATGCCCGTTCAACGCCCTTGCCAACTTTAAAATCGGAGTCAGCAACACAGTACCACAAGGAACGGGAGTCAACTACCTACCTCGTGAAATGAGATACAGACTTCAGACCAACTCGCTACTGTTTAACCAATCAAAGCCCCAGTACGAATCAGGTGGCCTCGGCTTCGGTGGACTCGGTGCCGCACTTTTGGATATCAACCAACCCATCAAAGCAGGGGATTATCGCGACGACAACAACTACAAGCACTGGGATGGCAACCTCAACAACTACACTTGGGACAATGGATATCGCGGACCTAAAGAGGACCGTGTCACTACAAATAACATCTCCCAAATCGGAGGCTCTTACCATGGATACTACGCTAATGCAACGAATCTCCATATCGCAAGATTTGACGACAATGACAACTTCATTGGATGGGACGCTCTTGAAAGTTATGTGTCAGGAGTGCCCGCAGGTGTACCACTTTGTGCCACCTTCCAGTTCTTCGTTCTCAACTCAAAGGGAGAAGATAAGGGTAACAAGCTCGCTTGGAAAGCAAAAGAACCATACTGGATTTACGCACAGGACTACCAAATCCCTGCTGGCGATATCCATTTTGTCGAAAAGGACTGGCTCGCAGTGGCAGACAGATTCGTGCCGCTGAAAGAAATGAAGGGTTCGCAAGAGATACTTTACAGCCCTAGATGGGCGAAAAAATCACCAATCGGTATTGGTAACGACCCAGAAAGAATCCGAAGAACTGCACTTTTTGGTGATGTTAACTGGGGTAACTTTTCCTCAAAACTCAGAAATGTCGCAGCAAAGGTTGAGTGGTACGATGAAGTCACTAACACTTGGTCTAGCCCACAAGTCGCACCCAATTCGATTCCAATGA
>Ga0206126_10005646_pt1 | contig 11412 bp, 12 predicted proteins | sample Helgoland_Spring_5_FD_148621 | JGI IMG/M metagenome (GOLD analysis project Ga0206126, IMG submission 148621) | Pelagic subsurface seawater microbial communities from Kabeltonne, Helgoland, North Sea - Helgoland_Spring_Bloom_20160412_1 | ecosystem: Environmental > Aquatic > Marine > Epipelagic ...
ACAGTGAATTCAATAGAATTTTTTTCATAAAACTCCAAAAAGGTAATATCTATTGATATATCAGCAGCATTCATAAGAGGCGTTAAAATTTGTTGAATAAGAGTGACATCAAATAACCCTTTTGATTTGAATGCTCCAAATATTTGTTCAGGAGTTATAGAAAATATTTTTTCCCAAGGACGCTTAACGAGGTATATCTCTATTTCTTCTAAATCAATACCTGTTAATAATGTAAAACCTAATAATGCTCCTGCTGATGTACCATCAAATGTGGTTATATTAGAAAAATTAATATATTCCTTTTCAACTAAAAATTTAACAGCACCAAACATAGGAAGTATGTTATGACCACCCCCAGAAATAACTAAATGATCTATTGACATTCTATATAAACTATTGTTAAAAATTTAATACTTTTTTCTTTTGTTAAATTAAAATAAAATGTCCAATATATTTTCTTTGGGTAACATGGATAATTTTACCGAACAAATTAATCTGGATGATCTTTATGAAAAAAAGAGAGAACACGATCTTAGTAAATTAGATATTTTCAACAAATTACTAAATCGAATTCATACTAAGATTAAGATGACATCTCGTCAAAAAATAGATGAACAATTTTGTTGGTTTGTAGTGCCTGAGATGATGCTTGGTGTACCAAAATATAACCATAGTGATTGTATCGCTTATTTGCTAGATAAATTAAAGACAAACGGATTTAATGTAAAATATACGCATCCAAATTTGATTTTGATTTCATGGAACCATTGGATTCCTGGATATGTCCGCACCGAAATAAAAAAGAAGGCAAATGTTTCCATTGATGGATATGGAAATATTATCCAAGATAAAAATAACGAAGAGAGAAATTTATTATTGCCGGCCATAAATAATAATGAAAAAAGCGAGCATAAATCAATTGACAGCAGGAAAAATATTGGTATTTACAGTTTGGATCTTTTCAAAAATTTAAAAAAAGATAGTTAATGAAATGAATTAGGTTATCATTTCTTGTTTTAAGGTGGCAATTTTATTTTCCAGAACTTTTTGGGCATGAGCATCAACAATAAGTTCAAATAATTCTAACCCCTTAATAAAGTCGCCTTCACATGTGGTATATAATTTAATTAATAATTGTTGTGTTTCTCTTACTAATACGTCCAATGATTTATCATCAAGATTAGGATTTATTGTAATTTCATGTTTTTTTGTTTGTGGATTGGTAGCAAAAACGAATATTTTATCAAAAATAGCAATTAATGCGTTTCTATTTTTAGTAGCAGTTTCCATCATTGTTTTTACGTGATTAGCATAATTGATAAATGCTTTATCCTTATCAGTACCTTCATATTGTCTAAGATATTGATCTTTTCCGTCAACCTGACATCCATTCATAGAGTGGAAATCCCTCAACTCAATCTGCGAAAAGGATTGAATGTTTGCTGGAACTTCGTCTTTGCCTGTAAATGCTTTATATAAAGTGGCTAAATCTTTTTTATATTCAGCGCGCATAGCATCACTCATACCGGTAAATTTACCTTTTTCATAATCATAGACATCCATGTAAAGGCGTTCAAGTTGGGACATTCCTGTTTGTTGTCCTAGATTTTTAACTGAAATAGTTTCTCCCGTAGCAGTTTGTTCTTTGTTCATGTTCATTTTACAGAAATTTGGATTGATTTTAATAGGCTGTTTAGGGTCTTTCATAGTTAAATCCTGACCATTTACCAAAGCATCAACCCGTTCGCTACATAAGTTAACTTTATTAATCTTATATGATGTGCTTTCTGGCACTCTATTTTTTTCGCTCAAAGGGAGCGTATGAGTTGTACCAAATTCATCTTTATAGGTATATGTTGGATTAATAGTAGTCATAATAGCAGCATAAATATGCGCTACTTTGATATAATATTTCGCGATTCCAATACACAAACGTTTTTTTGTTACTTTATTTTTCACGTCTATGTCAGTAATTTTACTAGCAGGTAAAAATGTAACCTTTCCCGATGTCATCTCATTAACTTCAACACCCTTTTTCATTTTTTGCGCTAAATATTTTACATCACGATTCGTCAAGTATTTTTTAAGCACATCACTAGTTAATATAACCATTTGATTACAATATTTTGGATCATTGAGCGATTCTAAATCCTTAAATGATTGGGTCAAAATATAGTTTGTTGCTATAAAATTTAACACTTGTGATAAATCTTTTGGTGTCGCACCACTATCATTGGCAGAAGAAGTATTACCCATTATATTAATATATATATTTAAAAATTGATTTAAAAACAAAAAATACACATAAATTAATACTTATAGTAGAAAATGAGCAAAAAGCCAAAGTCATCTCTTTCGGCATTTGAAAAAAAGAAATTATGGAAACAATTTGATACAGTAATTGATAATGATATTGATTGTATATATAATAAAGAGTCTGAGAGGGATGCGTGCGATTTATGTGGGTTCGCATTGTTATTAAATGATGTACATTATTTGACTTGTTCCAACTCGAAATGTGGAATAATGTACACAGATAGGTTGGATTTTAATGCCGAATGGCGGTATTATGGAGCCGATGATAGCGGAAGTGGAGATCCTACGCGATGTGGCATGCCAGTCAATCCACTCCTAAAACAGTCATCCTTCGGATGTAAGGTTTTGTGTGGATATAGCTCCAATTATGAGATGCAGAAGATTCGTCGGTATACGGAGTGGCAGGCTATGCCATATAAGGAGAAGTCGCAATATGATGAGTTTCAGCGTATCAGTGCTATGGCAATTCAGGCAGGAATTCCAAAAATTATCATTGATGAAGCCATGCGTTATCACAAGAAAATTTCTGAACAAAAAACCTTTCGTGGTCTCAATCGTGATGGTATCATTGCCGCATCTATTTATGTTGCATGTAGAGTAAATAATAATCCTCGCACACCAAAGGAAATTGCTACAATGTTTCATCTTGACGATGCCAGCGCAACTAAGGGTTGTAAAAATGCCACTACTATTATTAATGAAATGGAAGCTGAAATGGTGAACGCAGATAAGACCATGTTGTGTAAGACCAAACCAGAATCATTTATTAATCGTTATTGTAGCAAACTGAATATGAACCCAGAATTGACTAAATTGTGCCTTTTCATTTCAGTTAAGATTGATAAAAACAACTGGATTGCAGAGAATACACCCCATGCTATTGCTGCCGGAATTATTTATTTCATCTCTAATTTGTGTAGACTGAATATTTCAAAACACGATGTTCACCGTATTAGTAATATTAGTGAAGTTACAATTAATAAATGTTTTAAAAAACTGAATGATAAACAAAAGGAATTAGTTCCATCTATGATTATTAAAAAATATGGTATTGTATAGATATTTTCGAATATGGTTCCAAAAATTGTTTTTATCGTTCCTTACCGTGACAGAGATCAACATAAATGTGTTTTTCAGCGAAATATGAGCCATATTATGGAAGATTATGATGAAAAAGATTACAAAATTTTCTATGCTGAACAAAATCAGGATGGTCGCCCTTTTAATAGAGGCGCCATCAAAAATATTGGGTTTTTAGCAGTCAAAAACCTTTATCCAAATGATTATAAGGATATTACATTTGTTTTCAATGACGTAGACTGCTTTCCATACAGGAAAAATTTATTGGATTTTAAAACATCACGAGGTGTAGTTAAACATTTTTTTGGATTCAAACACGTTCTAGGAGGAATATTTTCTATTACGGGTACTGATTTTGAGAGAGTAAAAGGATTTCCTAATTTTTGGACATGGGGATATGAGGACAATATGATGTATAATAAATCGGTTAAAGATCCTGAAATTACCGTAGACAGAAGCACGTTTTTCCCAATTTATGATAATAACATTGTACACATGGTTGATTCATTTAAAAAACTTATTAATCTTAAACAGAGTGGTATGGATAGAACTGAACAAAATTTTAATAATATATCATCAATTGTATCATTAAACTATGAAATCATTGATGATATTATTAAAATAAAAACTTTTAATATTAAACTACCATATAAAGAGGTAATTGTGCCTCATGATTGGAAGGCAAATGAAAATTTTAAACATGTTAAAAAACAATATTCACGTTTCCGTGGAAGAATGCCTATGCGATTTGGTAAAAAATAAATTAAAAGTTTGAATCCATCGAAAACACATTTGATGTTTTTGTTTTCGTTGCTAGGGCATATTCGCCAACACGTTTTTCGAAGAAATTCGTTTTTCCTTCCAAACTGATAAGTTCCATAAATGAAAATGGATTGGCTGTCTTATAATACTTTTCGTACCCCATTTGAATAAAAAGACGGTCTGCCACGAACTCAATATATTGTTTCATAAGTTTGGAATTCATTCCTATTAAACGACAAGGAAGCGCGTCTGTGATAAATTCCTTCTCGATCTCAACGGCCTCTGTTATAATTTCATAAATTCGTTCTTGTGATAATTTAGATGCCAATTTCGAATAAAGAAGTACGGCAAATTCAGTATGAAGCGCTTCATCGCGACTGATAAGCTCATTAGAGAATGTGAGTCCAGGCATTAATCCTCGTTTCTTTAACCAATAAATACTGCAAAAAGCGCCACTAAAAAAAATACCTTCGACTGCCGCAAACGCAACTAAACGCTCTGCAAATGAATCTTCCTGATTAATCCACTTCATAGCCCAATCCGCCTTCTTTTTAATACACTCGAAATTATCAATGGCATGGAAAAGTTCATCCTTCTTCGTTTTGTTCTTAATATATGTATCAATGAGAAGACTGTACATCTCCGAGTGAATATTTTCCATAGCAATTTGGAAACCGTAAAAGGCACGTGCTTCGCTTATTTTTACCTCTGTCATAAAACGCACCCCCAGGTTTTCAAGGACAATCCCATCTGACGCCGCAAAGAATGCCAAAATCATTGAAATGAAATGTTTTTCGTCATCATTTAAGCTGTCCCAATCCTTTAAATCCTTAGATAAATCTACTTCTTCCGCTCTCCAAAACGATTCGAGCGCTTTTTTATACATATCCCACACGTCATCGTGCTTAATTGGAAACATTACAAATCTGTTATCGTCACAAAGTATAACTTCCTGTGATTCACTAGTATTCATCCTAAATATTTATAGGATTAGATTTTATATTTTTTAAGATAAATATATATAGACACCAATGAAACTAGAAGAAATAAATGAAATCATTGATTTAGCACAGAATACCGTTATAGAAGAAGAAAAGAATCTAGTTGGCGATTTAGAAGAATTGGAGGACGCACGCGATTCAAATATGTTTTTGGAAAAGATCGCAGGCGATTACATAAAATACAAAGATGCCCTTTTGAGGCAGAAAGAGAGACAACATATCGAATTAATTAAACTCATTGGATATTTAGATGAAATTTTGGAATCGCAGTCGATAGCAAATTACAGCTTGGATCATACAAAAAATGAACAAAGACGACTTATTCAAGAAATTCAACAAATTCAAAGAGAAATGGATGAAATTAATCTTGACTAATATAAATGAACTACAAAACAAGTGATATTAAAGAAATATCAAATGACTTTTTGTGCGATTTAAAGCCTATCGCTGATTTATCTATGGGTGATAAACTTGTCGTTGATGAAAACGGTAAATTAAGTGTGGATGATAATTATAAAATCATTCAACCTTTTATACGATGGTGGGGTAATCAAAATCGCAATAATGTACTTAACTCATTAGTTAAAGAGTTAGATACTTATAAAGCTTTCATGATGTTTATGTCATCTGCTTATCATAGTGAAAGAAGTAGTAGCTCTGAATGCGATTACATTTGTCGTGTTTACGATATGCATTTAGCATTTAGCGAAAAAATGGCTTCTGGATTGAGATTTTTAACTATGACTTATATCAATTCCCCTCAAATAAAAATACGATTAGAGGAGTTGATTGATAATTTATCTAATTTCTCAAAATTAAATCGCAATCTATATTAATACTATTTGAAAATGGCGTGTCAAAATGCTACTGCTCCAATTAATATTTCAAAAAAAATTATTACTGACGACTGTTTTTTAAAATGCTTATTTAAATACAACTATCCCATAAGTCCAGCCACCAGTGTAACAAACAATGGTAATCATTTGACTCTCAGTTATGATAAAGTAAGAATTAAATATAATAATGATAATTTACTTACCGATAAAATTCATATTTATAGTCCATCGCTTCATACGTTTGACGGTGTTCAAGCTGATGGTGAAATGATTATATCTCATATGGACGCAGGTATTAGTTTATTGGTATGTATACCTATTGTTGTATCTAATGGCAAGAATGAGGCATCAAAACAATTAGAGGCTCTTATTGAGCAATCTATGGAAAAGACGCCCAACGTCGGTGAAAGCTCCGTTGTTCAAACTAGCACTTTCTCTCTCAATCCATTTATTCCAAAGAAAAAGGGATTTTATTCCTATGTAGCATCGTTGCCATATGACCCATGTAATGGAACACATCAATATATAGTTTACACCCCCGAAGATTCTGTTTTATACATAAACACTAAAACTATGGGCCTCTTAAAAAAAATGATAGTCAATCATAAGTTGTCTGTGAAAAAGGCTGGGGAAGTTTACTATAATAAACGTGGAGCCATTTACGAAGGCGGTGAAAGCTCAACCGATGATAATGATATCTATATTGAATGTCATCCAACTGGCTCAGACGGAGAAACTAATGTTCAGGTTCCCAAGAGCATTACTGGTGGCAAAGATAGTGACTCTTCATTAAATTTTAAGAATCCGGTTGTTATTGTCATCATTGGTCTTTTGTCGGGGTTGGTTCTTATATTTATTATATCAACTGTCATGAGTTTTTTTAGAACTAAAAAAAATTCAGTTGGTTCTTCGAGTAATATATCAGCAGTTGGCGATTTACAACCATAGTCATTTATGATTCATTTTATTCTATTAAATGAATCATATTCTTACAAGGACGAACCTTCTAAATCACTATCCATAACTGGGACATAGGATGGTTCGGTAGTGCTTTTTTTCATCACCCAAGGAGCCATATTTTTAACTACATTTTCTTCTAATGTAACTGGAAACTGATTCATTGGAGAAAGGTTTTTGTTTTTGCGATCAGGACCTAATTTATGGTTGGTTCCACGAATGAAGACTGGGTGGTGCTGAACACTATCGGAACTATGTCCGTGTTTGTGTTTACCATGGTACTTAGCGCAACGACGGTAAAGTTCATACATAGAAATTAAGTAAAGGACTGTGATAACAGTGTTGCCATTCTTCATAACAAGTCCGACAGAGGCAATTAAAACAAAAACACCTAATGGTGTGCTGCATAAATTGCTAATAGCACGAGGAGGCTTGACTTCGCCTAAAATATAGAGAATAAGGACTAACGACAAAATAATTTCAACTGGATGTTTAGGCATTGCTTTTGTAAGATTGAGTTTCATCGTGTATATAATTAGAACATAAAAAATAAATATAATATTTAATAAATTGATTTACGCCTATATTACTATTGTATAGCATTATATAGTAAGTATATGAGTTCTAATTATTTGGGTCAGAAAGGATATACTATTAAAAAATCCACATTAGCGCTTCACGAACAGGATCATATTCGTAAAAGTTTAATGGTGCGTCCTTATATTCCTAATTCGCCTGTGAAGATGGCTGAGTTTCCAGTTTATCGCGAATCGAGTAGTAAGTTTTATATTCCACGTTACATTGGGATGCGCGAATTCGGTCCCCCAAGCGAAGTAAAGTTGCCACAACACGAAACTATTAATTTGCCCTTTACTGGCTCAATGCGCGATTACCAAACTCATATTGTGGGCGAATTTATGAAACACAAAGACACAGGTGGAGGTCTGTTGGAAATTCCTTGTGGTCGCGGAAAAACAGTTATGGCGCTTAAAATTTTGTCCGAATTAGGTGTGAAAACACTGGTCATTGTTCACAAGGGATTTTTGCTAAATCAGTGGGTGGAACGCATTGAGCAATTTCTTCCTGGGGCGCGTGTCGGACGCATTCAGGGACAAGTAATGGATATTGAAAATAAGGATGTTGTTATTGGTATGTTACAATCCCTCTCCATGAAGGATTATCCTGATGATATGTTTAGCAGTTTTGGCTTGACTATTGTCGACGAAGTTCATCATATTGCTGCTGAGGTTTTTGTCCGTTCACTTTTCAAGATTGTTACTAAATATATGCTTGGATTATCGGCGACCATGCAGCGCAAAGATGGATTGTCGAAAGTCTTTAAGATGTTTTTGGGTGAAGTCGTCTATAAGGAGAAGCCCAATTTGGAACATAATGTTTTGGTGCGCGCTATTGAATTCCAGAGCAGCGACGATGACTTTAATAAAATTGTTTATGATTACCGTGGTAATCCACAGTTTAGTACGATGATTTCGAAATTATGTGGGTTCTATGACCGGAGCAATTTCATGTTGAAGGTTTTGAAGGACACGTATTTAGCCGACACTAAACAGCAGATCATTATTTTGGCACATAATAAGAACTTGCTTACTTATTTGTACAAGGCGATTGATGAAGATGGTTATGCTACTGTTGGCTATTATGTTGGAGGAATGAAGGAAAAGGCGTTGAAGGAGAGTGAAGGAAAGAATATTATTATTGCTACTTATTCAATGGCTGCTGAGGCTCTTGATATTAAATCACTTACGACATTATTGATGGCTACACCTAAAACTGACGTAACGCAGTCTATTGGACGCATTTTGAGAACAAAGCACTCTCAGCCTGTTGTTATAGATATTGTGGATAAGCACGAATTGTTTCAAAAACAATGGATTAAGCGAAAGAATTATTATCATAAACAGAAATATGAAATTGTGAAAACAACAACTGGCGGGTATTTTAGGAACGAATGGGAAAAGATTGAGAAAAAGGCGAAGAAAAAGGAAGATGACGTATTAATTGGAAAGTGTCTAATCTAATACGGGGGGTACCAACGCACGCTATGCGTGCTAACCTGCGCCATAGGCGCTTGCCCGTAAACCCCCATTATATTAAGGGCTAAGGGCAAGCCTAAGCACGCAATGCGTGCGTACCTGCGCCTGTGGCGCTTGCTTAGAAACCCACCCCCCGATTTGCTAATGGCAAGGGCAATCTTCCGTTTTAATATCTAATTTAATATTAGATATGAGTGAAAGAAGTTCCCCGGGTGAGTTTGCGCCGATGGATGTTACACCTGCTACACCTGCTACACCTGTTACACCTGCTACACCTGCTACACCTGTTACACCTGCTACACCTGTTAGACCTGTTAGACCTGTTACACCCGTTACACCCGTTACACTTGAACCTTTTGGAAGTGATAGTGATACAGGGGATGAAGGGGTTGTTCAACCAATAGATGGTCCCCGTCGTTTTCCTATAATTAGATATGATAGAGATGGATGGGAGGATCGAGTGTTTGACCAGACGCTCTTTGGTCACCCTAACCGCAGAATGGTTAGGGACCTTTTTGGAAATCATTCATCAGATGAAATTGATACAGATACAAGTGGTGATGAATTGTCATTGCCAACAAGATTACATTTTGGTAATGATGGCGAATCAGGATTAGAATCAGAATTTCAAGGGATGTCACTTGAATGTGTTATTCCAGATGAAATAAAGGCAATGAGACCAACTATTTCTGACCAATTTAAATTTTATGATGTAATTGCTATGGAAGACAAAACTATCAAAAGACATTTAGAAGAAAAGAAAGAAACTGAACAACAACATTTAGAAGAAGAGAAAGAAACTGAACAACAACCTATGAATAAAATTATTTTTATGAATGAAGCACAAAATCAGTTTGTTGCCGTTCCGAAGGATGAAATAAGTAAGTTAATTTATGTCAATGGCGATAATGATGATGTTCGATCAGGAGTAAATTATAAATGTAAAGGTGTAATCCCGGGTTACAGTATTCGACCTCATGATGTAGAATATGATAACCCCTATTTTGATTTACGGAGCATCGGTTTTCATTTTCCTGGGGGGTATATCGATCTTGACTGTTTAGAAGAAGCCTTATCATCAGATAATCGTGCTTTTATGATTGTTGAACCACCGGATCCTATTAAAATAGATCCTGTTGCTAATGAGTTATCAATATCTACTCATTCATATGTAATTAAAGGCACTAAAACAATAAGTCATTATTTTGATGATACAAAAACCACAGAAGCAGACCAAGAATATCGTTCGGGTGAATTAAATTCTGTTGGATTAGTTGTTGAGATGTCAGGAGCAGTTTATTGTAAAGAAGGTCAATACTCCAAATTAGTGTATTTAGTTCCTGTTGATGTAATCAGTGCCGAAGAGCCAGTTCCCAGTGCCGAAGAGCCAGTTCCCAGTGCCGAAGAGCCAGTTCCCAGTGCCAAAGAGCCAGTTCCCAGTGCCGAAGGGTCAGTTCCCGGTCCCGAAGGGACAAAGGGAGGAAAAAGAAAAAGAAAGGGTAAAAATACATTGCGTAAGAAAAATCTCTTGAAAAAGAAGAAAAATAAAACTAAGCGTAAAAAATCTAAAAAAGGTAAAAAGTCTAAAAAATAAAAATATAATCATTTCTATATTTTATAAAAATGATTACATCGTTGAAAAAATTTTTGGATCATTCCGCTCAATTTTCTAATCTCTCTCGAAAAATGTTTAATGGTATTTATAAAATCGATCATTATGCGTATCGCAGTTTTGATATGAAATCTATTATTCAAAAATATCCTGAATACAAAGTTGAAAACGACCAATATACATTTGGTAATAATGTTTCCGCACGTTGGATGTCTTCACAAAGAGATTCAAATCCATTTATTTTTGTTAGCGAATACGATGGATTACAATCCGATAATAAATTGGTTGAAGCAATTGAAGAGAGAAAAATAGATGTAAACGAGTTGAATCCAGTGATTGAGCAAGGTTTAGCTCCTTCATATGAGCTCTATAAAGAAATCAATAAGCGAAACCAGTATTTAGGATGGACTATGCTTTTTCGAGATCAAATTAACCATATTGCTTTTTTGGTAGATGATATTGAAGAAATATGTCATCAAATTAATAATGACTTTCCTGAATATACATTAAATAATATTGAAAATCCTATTCAAGTCAGCGAGGATGGAGACCTTTTACAGTTTAGTATTATGGCAGATACGATTGACTATAAATTTAGTGATGGTGTGAGAGCAGTTCCTTTTTCTTTCATTGAGTTTGTAGAGAGAAAAAATGGACGTACAGGCTTTGAAGGACAGAACGCTGCTAAGATTTTTGATTCCACTAAACTTTTAGAAAAAGTTTAATCAAAATGTAAACTTTTAGAAAAAGTTTAATCAAAATGTAAACTTTTAGAAAAAGTTTAATCAAAATGT
>Ga0206126_10005649_pt1 | contig 11411 bp, 11 predicted proteins | sample Helgoland_Spring_5_FD_148621 | JGI IMG/M metagenome (GOLD analysis project Ga0206126, IMG submission 148621) | Pelagic subsurface seawater microbial communities from Kabeltonne, Helgoland, North Sea - Helgoland_Spring_Bloom_20160412_1 | ecosystem: Environmental > Aquatic > Marine > Epipelagic ...
TAGAAGTCTAATGCGTTAGGATTTTTGGAAAATTTTTCAGCAACTTTTTTCTAACGCGTTAGACTTCTAAACCGTTAGAGGTCTAACGCGTTAGGATTTTTTGGAAAATTTTTCAGCAACTTTTTTCTAACGCGTTAGACATCCTAACGGTTTAGAAGTCTAACGCATTAGGATTTTTTATAAAATTATTTCATTTGAAATCTCGTCCAAAATGTTCACCGCACAAAAATCTGAATAACGTATGCTTTCGGCATCGTAATACATCAAAATATCGTAAATCAAATCGTTCTTGTCTTGATTTTTGGAATTTCGCAAACCATGGGTATGGGCATACAGAGGCGAAACTTCCAAATCTTCTGCGAGATAAATGCAAATGTTAGGGTCCGCACCACATTGTAACAAAAGGGCAGTGCAAGACGGTGATGACAAGGCCCAGTAGAGCAAAGGCTTGTCTTTATAAATTGTGTCGGGCGAGTATTCTTGCAAAACACGGACCAACTTTTTAAATTTCATTAAATATCAAATCATCTTTTAAATTTAAAATAGAAAATTATATACATATTCTATTTTTAAAATAGAACATAATACAAACATGTCATCTCGATCAGATACATAGGATTAGAGGAAACGCTCTTTGAAACAGAAATTAATATAATTTAATTCTTATCTTTATTTTCAGTTGTATTCTCCGCTGTATCTGCTTGATTCTCGACGTTCTCCACAGCAGCTTCTGAAAACGTCTCTGAAGGTTCTAAAAAGCACGAATACCAATGGGTTACTGCGATGCCGCGTCCACTACACTTTCGTCTTCGTGGCTTTCAGCGGCGGCTTGACCTCGATTAGAATTTTATACTTATTTAAGTCTATAAATAATCTACATATGTTCAGACAATTTCTCCCAACCGAACCAAAAGTTGGTCCAAAACCCGCATCAAAACGAGCCAAAGGCGCATCTAATAAAACAGTGAAAGTGAAAAAACTCGACGGAACCGTGGTTACAATCCAGGACAAATTTAAGAACTCTTTACTTCAGGCTAGATACGGGAAATTGTGGTGGGACGAATCAAAACCCGAGAAGAAAAGGAGACAGGAAGAGCAAAGGAATTTCCGCACTGGTGATATGACCGGTATATTTGGAGGAGACGGGCCACCGGCACCAGCACCACCGGCACCAGCACCACCGGCACAACCCGCACCACCGCTTGAGTGTTGGCAGCGTCCAGAGGAAGACTGTTATGCATTTCACTTAGGATTTGAAACAGACTCTGGCATGTACACTGGATGGCCCAGCGATATGAAACGAAAAATTAAAGCGTTGAAGGAAAAAATATTGGCGGACATTGGTAAAATTCTTGTGAAGAACGAAGATTATACCATGCAGTTCGGAACAGCACTCCAAGAAGCACACGGTTGGACGTACTACGCAAAAGAAGTCGATGACTATGACGACACGTTCCCGGGCGGGGAAGATGTTGACCGCGTCGTCAAGAAATTGGAAGAAAAAGGTTACGAAGTTGAGGATGCAGGGGATTCCGACGGCGGATGGGAATCGTACCAATCGTATATGGTTTATCCGAAAAATCTTGACGCCCGCACAAAATCCCTGCTGACTTGGCACGAAGGGGCTCAACCTCAGAAACCAGCCGCGCCGGCCGCACCAAAGCCGACCGCACAACCCGCACCACCGCCGGCACAACCCGCACCAGCACCACCGTCGAAAGCCAGCTCGAAAGCCAGCTCGAAAGCCAAGAAACCACCGGGTTACCAGAGACCATTCATTGGCTTGTCCACTGGTCTGTTCATCGACGATGAAAAGGCTAAGGAAATAGACACGTTCTTGACAGATAAATTTCAACAACACATACCTGGATGGACATTTAAATGGGACAATGCTGTACAACGTTACGGCATTTGCATATACACTAACAAATGCATTAGTGTCAGTTTGCCCCTCGCCAAAGTCAACGAAATAGAACGCACGAAGAGAACCATTTTACACGAGATTGCACACGCGTTGACTCCTGGCGCAAAGCACAGCAACAAGTGGAAGAAAAAAGCGGAAGCAATCGGCCTGAGCAACCCTACGACGTGTTGCACAAAAGAGGATGCCGTTTGTATGGACCGTATGAAATGGGCATTGCGTAACTGCGAAACCTACGAGGTGTATCATTATTATACGCGTGAGCCAAAGGATAAAATCTGGTCGACACGTTACATTCCCGGTAAGAAGAAAGAGACCATAGGAAAATTGGAAATTGTAAAGTTGGGCCCATAGGAGGTTCGTCGATGACTTGCAACAGACTACGCAGACGAGCAATTTCTTGTTTCAATTGTATATTTTGGGGAAACATCCACGAGGTATGGAAATGTTGGATATCCCGCTTAGACAATTGTTGGATACGATTGGTACGTACCTCCAGAGGTGTGTGGTACATTGTCTTTTTGAACAGTGATTTAATAAAGTGGCTTTTTGTTAGGTACGACTGGTCTTTTTTCATAGCATTCATTTCGGCAATCATATGGCGTTTTTGAACAGTAATGTTATGTATAGAAGGATTCATCCATTCATTGTGGAACATTATGTTAGACGCTTTTTCTACACTCACATTTTTACTTCAGCAGACCAACTTTTTAAATTTCATTAAATATCAAATCATCTTTTAAATTTAAAATAGAAAATTATATACATATTCTATTTTTAAAATAGAACATAATACAAACATGTCCAAACGTTCTTTCGAACTTTATTCAAACGTACAAAGCAAAAAACGCAAAGTAGACAAAGCATTTAAATCGCAAGCGCAGGTACGATGGTACACAGTCAAAGAACCAACACCCGCAGTACGTTCTTTAAATCTCATATCTACATCTTTGAGATTTTTTCGAAAATCTTGGAAACGTCAGATCAACGTTGAACGTATTCATTTCTTTTTGTTGTGTCACCGAAAAACATCACTATACAAGAATAAAGATGTATTAACTATTGTAAAACAATTTCTGTATTAATTAAATATTATTTTTTTAGTTTTTTTTACTTCTACGGGAGTTAATCGCCCAGATTTTTGTAAAACACTCAAATGTGCCAAAATATTTAACATAGGCCCTTCGAAACACTTTGGCGAACCCTTTATAACACTCATATTCTTAAATTTTTCGGCATTTTTTTGTAATTCTGCGTTTGTTTTTATGGATACGTGACTCATTACAAATACAAGTTATAGTTTAAATACTTCTTAACACACATGGCCATCAATGGAAACTTCAGATGGTGCCACTGAAACTTCAGAGTCCGTCATGGAAACTTCAGATGGTGCCACTGAAACTTCAGAGTCCGTCATGGAAACTTCAGATGGTGCCACGGAAACTTCAGAGTCCGTCACGGAAACTTCAGATGGTGCCACGGATTCCAACAAACGGTCCTCCATGTAATCAGCATATTGATTAATTCGAACGTTTATAAAAAACATGGCTTTCTGACGTGTTCTCAGTGGCACGTCACTGGGGAAACGAACCCAAAAGTAGTTGTCCTCGTGCCAAATAGTACATTTACACCCTGTACCACTCTCGATGTCACGAAGATTATGACCACATGTACCAATAATACGGGCCACAAATTCTGGACGAACGTAAATACCGTTGTTGGCAATAGAAATTTCTTCACCAAAACCATTCGTAATAAACTCAATTCCTTCACAAATATTGGGCATAACAATGGAAAAAACATCTCTGTCGTGTGAGACGTCGATTGTGAACCCATCAAAACGCGTTTCAAACTCTTTTTGAAGTTTCTTGACCCGATTCCAAGAGCGACCAACGAGTGCTCCTACCGTTGACGAATGACATGGAAATTTTAGAGTGGTCAACCCATCAGTCTGGTCTGATACAGGGTACCAGAGATTAAAACTATCACCATTGGGATTGTAATATACGTTTGAATACATTTTTAATACTTTAGAGTCAATCAAGTTGTTTTTAATAACGTTAACAACAACTTAGAATAAAACTTTTTTTCTATCGAAAGAATAGAAGAATGTTATTTTGATTGAAAGAAAAATTCTAAAGAATTTTCTTCTATTCTAAAGAAAAATTCTTAAATAAAAAACTATTTCAAAGTAACACTAAACAATGGAAAATAAACAACCTTTAACTACAATGAGAAACAACCAACCTTTAACTACGAGCCTAAACGCTTCGGAATCGCAAAACGATTCGAATGGAACCGATAATAAGCGTAAAGCGTCCGTGTTGGTTGGTCCGGTAGCCAAGAAAGAAAAAAAAAACAAAAAAAAATTTAATGGTCTTAGAATGATTGCTGTGGAAGAATTTATCTCTGAAGTTAACGAGGTCCTTTCTGAAACCGGTAAACCGGCCAAAAGCGTCACAGAGCTGACCGCTATCTTTCACAAGTACGAACACGTCCCTTCGACGCCAGCGCGCGAATGGTCGGCCGTTGAAAATCGTTCTTTGGCCGCCATGCTAACCGAACTTGGTTTTGAACAAATTGAAGTGGTGGAGCTCAACACAATGCTTCCCGAAGGCGCTACTATGCGTAATGGGTCTCCTGTGGAAGAGGCGAACGTCCTCGTGACTCGTCAGTTCGGCCAACAGCTTGGTATCAACATGGACTTGCTCTACGAACAGTTGGAAGGCCATGAAATGGACAAACTCAAGTGGTCGAGACGTGCCAAACCCATTGATAAGAATGGTAACCCAACCCATGGTCAACAGAACAAGCTAGCGCGTCATAACTGCTGCATTACGGATGCAGAAGAGGATGGAGAAGCGATTGAGCATGGCGTTAGAGCCGGGCATCCCAAGAACGAGAACATCAAGTTCACTTTTTATTCGTATGAAGCTTTTCTTGAATTGAAAAAGTTCCGCTGGCGATGTGCTGCTGTTCTTGGGCCGTTTGGATACAAGATTTACGACCAGTATCATGAGCTAAACAAGTACTACGACAAGCAGAGAGGCATTGGACGCCATGGAGACATTGAAAGAGGCCCTGAAAACCATCCTTCACGTGGTATGGTCAATTGTCTCAAGGTAGGCTTTCATATTCCGATGCTCTTTAGTTGGTACCATTCAGCTAAGCCTGCGGGCCTCGGAACCGCCATAGGCCCTGTGGACGTTTCTAAGGCTTCTTTCCCGGTTGTACCGATGGAGAAGAAGTCAAAGGGCATCGTCAAGTGGTCTACGTCGACAGTGGCGGCCGTCTTCACGTTGGGGCACGGTGATTACTATCAAATGTCGGCCAAGTCCATCGGGAAAGATTGGAATAGACGTGATTGGGCATTGCGTCATTGTGCCGGCCATCGTAAGTATACCGGCCTTCCCAAGTCCTATTACGATGATGTAGAGGCTCATTTCGGCACGACGAAGCCTGTGGCGTACTCTTTGACGGGTTCTGACCGTGTAGAGAACGATTCAGAAACGCCGGAGTTGCAGTCAGCAACACGTTTCGATGGTCATTAATAAAATAACAGTATAATAAAGAGTTTATTTTAATAAATGGAGCGTCCTGTATTTAAAACTTTTGAATCCGCAGAAGGGCTTAAGCAGTGGTTTTTATTGGCTCTTGCCCGTCCTAAAACCATTGTGTACGGCCAAGTAGTCGAACCATCAAAATAAGCAAAACAAGCAGCGAATAACATTTTGAAGGCAGATTGTAAAACGTTTAAACAACTATACCATCAATCTGCCCTCGAATATTTTCCAAAAACATTATCCCAAACAAAAAATGAAGAGTTCCAAGCAAACGCAGTTATTATTAATCGTGCTTATGAAATCAGGCAAAATGGCAGCTGCAAAAAAAAAGAGTCGGTAAAAGAAGAAGAGGAAGACAATGAAGAAGAATACAAATCAGAAGAAGAATACAAGTCAGAAGAAGAAGACAAATCAGAAGAAGAAGACAAATCAGAAGAAGACAAGGAAGAAGAAGACAAGGACGAAGAAGACAAGGAAGAAGAAGAACCCGAAAATTTTAACATAGGTGAACATTGGTACCAATGGATTAAAAAACGTTTTGTCGAAATATCAGCAGGAGTAGTAACTGGGTTCGCTACGGGGTATGTTATTAAAGAATGTCGCAAACCTAGAAATCAAAAACATACGACAATAACAACTCCTAAACAAACCAGAAGAAAAAGTACAACAGTCATCCAAAAAACACATACGATAATAACAACTCCCGAACGAACCAAAAGAAAGTCAGTCGTTTAAAAATATGTAGTATAAGTGTTCTTTTTTTTATATTTAAAATGCCTTTTTACAAAGAGAAAACTGGCACTACACCTTATTACGTACAGAGGTATGAAACTCGGTATTTCCAACCGAAAACTTGCGAACGAATATATAACAATTTAAAAGCGGTCGGAATCAATGTACATAAAACCACTGGACACTATGCCTGCGAACTAACTTTTTTGGACATATATAATGCACATGTAGATTCCATTACAATCCCTCTCAGTAGGTCCGAACGCTTAAAATCGTTTGCGACTGCTTTTTTACAATAATTTATTTATTTTTTTAACGTGACTAACGCACCGTCCGGCGAAATGGCATATTTTTCATAAAAATCTTTCATTATTTCCAAATTCAGACCTAGTTGAGACTCTATAATTAATTGTTCATCTTTAGTGGGAACTTCAGATGTCGACAATGTCTTTAGAAAATCTAGCGTATCAAATCTTGCTTTTCTAAATTTACCAATAGTTTCGACATCTTGAGAACGAACATATTTTTTAGCCGTAAGGTAGGCCTTGTCGATTTGTCTGGTTTGACCGATAATCTTAGATGCAATCTTTACATGTGAATCTAATTCGTTCAATCTAGCTTCTGCTAAATCTTTAACAACAACGATTGTGTGTAATCCTTCAACATTTTTTACAACATTAGCCCCACGATTTGCTTTGCCTGCCAGTCCAGCTATAGCCCCACCCTTTGCAACCATAGCAGCGCCTACAACACTACCAGTCCCTGCAGACGCAAGGCAAATACCCATGCCCGCAACCTGGAGAAATATACCACCCAACAATGCTTTAAACGAGTAATCTTCAACCGTTTCAAAAGTCTTAACACTTTCTTGTGATTCTTTTAACTTTCCCACCAAATTTTTGACTCGTTCGTGTTTATTCACAGAAACACATACTCCAAACCCATCTTCACCCTGATGACATTGTTCTTTAATATACGGATTTTCTACCACATCATCTAGTATTTTAACGTAATCAGCAGTATCCGAATCTAAAGGTAAGATTTTTAGAGTTTCACGGGCAGACGTTCCCATATTGGCAGCAGTAACTACCATGTCTACAGTCTGTGACATACTACGAGTCGTCTGTGACATACTACGAGTCACATATTCTTTTATTTTTCCTTGTGTTTCGAGGGATAATCCTCGGAATGGATCCACTTCTGCCGTTACTCCCACATTTATAAATTGGGACGTTATTTGGGCAAACGTTTTGTCGCGAAACAAATCTTGAACAAGCTCTGCTTGTTCAGGGCCTAAATTTCCCAAACTACGACCTAAATCCGCCTTTTCTACAAAATCTCCTAATTTTGTCAAAAAATTAGCAGTATGTTGATTTACAGTATATTCCATTCCCGCTGTGGCAGAACGTGTTCCGAGGGAATCTAATCCCGTATCGTTTCCGAGAGATTTTTGCAGTTCACTAAGTATTTTCTGACCTTCTTTGTAATCTGCCGGAGACATATTGCCTAACTTGTTCATTTGATTCAATGTACTTTCAAGTGTAGTTGGCGCAATATTTTTTAATACAATTTTCCCTCCAACTTTGAGCACTTGACCCGTAACAAATTTAAATGCTTCTACCTTTACTATGTTTCCTGCAGATTTCCACCAATTTTCATCCGAAGATTTCTTATTCAGAACTTTTGCGTTACTTATTACTTTTTTGATTTTAACATCGTTTTTTTTGGCTTTTTCTTGTTTTTCTTTGAGTTTTTCGAGTTTTTCAGCGGCTTTAATGGTTTTCATAAACTCGTTGTTTGACTTATCTTGTTGTTCTTTGTGTTCTTCTTGTTGTTCTTTGAGTTTTTCGTCGATTTTAGTCTGTGCCCCATCAGTTTCATTATTTTCTTCGTCTTTTCTTTCCTCGACACGTGTAGTGGCGTTGATTCTAGACTGTGCCCCATCAGTTTTCTTACTTTCTTCGTCTTTTCTTTCCTCGACACGTGTAGTGGCGTTGATTCTAGACTGTGCCCCATCAGTTTTCTTATTTTCTTGGTCTTTTCTTGCTTTTTTACGTGTAGTGGCGTTGATTCTAGCCTGTGTATTGACATCGTTCTCACTTTCTTTGATTCTTCTTTCTTCGACACGTCTAGTGACGTCGATTTTAGCCTGTGTATTGGCATCGTTCTCACTTTCTTTGATTCTTCTTTCTTCGACACGTCTAGTGACGTCGATTTTAGCCTGTGTATTGGCATCGTTCTCACTTTCTTTGATTCTTCGTTCTACAAGCCGAGCAGCGGCATTCTTTCTTGCCGTTACACGTAATTGTTTTTCGTATGCTTTTTTCTGTGCATCACTCCAATCTTTTTGTACCCTTTTAATGACTTTTTCTCTGAACTCGTCTTGTAATTTTCGCTGTGCTTCTTGCCATATTTTATATGATTCCATGGAGGCAATTGTAGGCGGAAATTCCGAATTTGCTATTTCACGTTCGACACTCGAATTTATCCACTCGTGTATCTTGTTTCCTACCATCGTTAAAGTGTTGTTAGCCCAATCTACGAAGTTTTGTAGGACGACACTTTTATTTAAGTCATCCTGTAATTTTAGAGCCTGAAACAATGTTTTAACTTGTAAATTTGTTTTCGTCTTTGGTCCTCTATCAAATGTGCGCCAAGGCCGATATTCTTCCATTTTTTCATACGAATCGGTAACAAATTTTGTGTCTTCTTCGAAAGACCAAACATTATTGTTTTTTTGGAAAAGATTGATTAACTTCATGAGTTCTTGTTTCATGTTTGTTTCTTTTTTTATATTTTCTTTCGTTGGGTGTCGTTTTGCATTTGCATATGCATTTTGATACTTTTTCACAGATATTTGTATATTGGTAATCATTCTGAAAATCTTTTGATGTAATGTTAAGCCCCTACCATCCGAATTTTGCTGTTCTTTTAGTCTGAATATGAAATCTTGTATGAGGGCAATGTCATGTTCAATAAAAATTTGTTCTTCGTCGCCTCCTTCACCAAAGTAGTAGTCCTCAAACGTAGATTGTAGGTTTTCATCAATAATTTCACAATTTAGTTTCAAAAATTCAATTGCCTTATCCCGTCTTTTACGGTCTTTTAATTGTGTGAACCCCTGTTGTATATTTTCGGCCGTTTCTTCGGGAAAAGTACCATGGTAATCAGTTTTGGAGATAATAACATCTGTACACATAAGCTGTTCAAGTATACACGCTCTGCGTTCTTCTAATTCGTCTATTTTAAGGCTTGATAAATCACCATTAATTATTTGTCTTAGAGATTGTACATCCGGCGATTGAACAACACGTGGGTCCGGATTTGGTTTATTTTGTAATTCGTTTTGTAGATATTGTAAAGACGGGATGGGAGCATTTCTTTCTTGCACCGCTTCAATGATTTCCTTTTCTATCATCAGACTGTCTCGTATTTCTTTTACAAATGGTATCCAATGTTCATTTTTATCTTTGTCGTCACTACGCAAATGATATTGCAAATAAAGGTCCATTTGTTTTAAAATTTCAGGACCCTTTGTTGCGATATATTTGTCCAATTTTACTATATTATAACATGTATTAATACCGAATTCTAATATTTCATGGCATTCTTTGTCACTCTTCGTACTTTTACCGTTTTTTAACAATTTTTCGTATGCCTCGTTATAATATTTTAAACTGTGTACTGATTCTTCTTGTACTGATTCTTCTTGTACTGATTCTTCTTGTAGTGATTCTTCTTTTTTTTTGTTCCTTTTCCCCGTTGACATGACTTTTGCTTTCCAACGAATTATATTTTCAATGCGTTTTTTCACCTTTAACTTGAATACTAAATTTGCCCGACTTATTTCATAGTTCTTTGGTGTTATTGCCCTTTGACGCACTTTTTCGTACACATATTCTGACTTCTTTATCATTAATCTGTCTTCCGCGTCACGCTCTATATCTTTTACTGCTTCTTCATACGCGTCCAATACAGCGACTTCTTCTGCTTTTGAAGCGGCTTCTTTGACTGCTTCCTTGTATATTTCTCTTAAAGTGACTTTTTCATCGATGATTATATTTAAATTTCTTAACAATTTGTTTAACCCATGTTCGTCAATTTCAGATTCCTCTAGATATTCTCGTAAGGCCAAAAGGTCCTCCCAAGCCAAAAGGTCCTCCCTAGCCAAACTAAAAATGACATCAGCTATATTTGCCAAATTTTGAAATTGTTTTTTACTGTATTGTTCAATAAATTCATCCATAATATATTCTTTATCATTTGTTAGTTCGTATTGTTCATCGTCCCATTCATCTATGTCTCCCCATTCTTTTAACTTGACCACCCGTTGGTTTAACAGGTCTTCATTTGTATCTTCATCGTCCCATTTCCATTCATACAAAATTATTAGTTTATCTATGTAAATTTTTGTAAGTTCTTTCATTATATCGTCAAGTTGTTCTTGTTTTTGAATTGCTGGACGCATCATATCTATTGTTTTTTCAAAAGATTTCAAGGTACTTTTTCTTAGGAGAAATGTTTGGGATAATGGTTGGGAATTGACTTGCATATATAAAAAAAAGTAATGTAATGTTTATACTCAATATTTATTGACTACGAAGAATATCGATAGATGGTAGCGCACGAAGTTTAGTCAATCTGTGAGGGAACCGTCTTAATACTACATCCTTCTTCTCCTTCTTCTTCTTCTTATCAAATGTTTCCAACATTAGTGGTAATTTTTCATTAATAATTCGTTTCAATTCACGCGCGTACTGTTTTTTTCCATACTTTTTATTCATCACTTTCAAATCTTTTTCTATTTGTTGCTTTTCCTTCTGTCGAAACTTTCGTTTTTCTTTTTTGACTACATTGTCAAAAGTGTTATTGAATGCTATCTTTTTGTCCAGCTGTTGTTTTATTTTTTTTTGAAACGCGCGGTATTTTTTGTTACGTATTGTTAAATACGTAGCTTTGGCTTTGTTTAATACCTTTTTGTACAACGGTTCAAAATTGTCCTCGAAATTATCAAAAAAATAAACATCCGATATGTTTATTTTTTTTTTCTCGTTTGCTTCCTGTATTGTCACTTCTTCTCCTTTTATTTCAATGATAGTTCCTAATTTGAAGTCAGATATTTTAAGTTGATAGTCATTGTCTTTGTCGTCTGGCAGTGTGAAGACTTTCATAGACACCAGAAAAGGATATGTAGT
>Ga0206126_10005655_pt1 | contig 11402 bp, 14 predicted proteins | sample Helgoland_Spring_5_FD_148621 | JGI IMG/M metagenome (GOLD analysis project Ga0206126, IMG submission 148621) | Pelagic subsurface seawater microbial communities from Kabeltonne, Helgoland, North Sea - Helgoland_Spring_Bloom_20160412_1 | ecosystem: Environmental > Aquatic > Marine > Epipelagic ...
ATGGTTGATGGATTGCTTGCACCAGAGCCACCGCCAACAGCAGACGAAGTTCAGATAAGTAAGCCTCAGGCTTCTTATCTATACGAAACACGATTTAAACCAGAAACAGGAATAGAGGATTAACAATGCCAACACTACAAAATAACGAGTTTGAAACGGTAAGGCGAGGTCGTTACGCGCTCAAAGTTACTGGCGCTATGGAGTTTCAGTGGCGTATTCGAGGTGAAGAATTTACTACGCTGGAGGCGGGTACGTTCTCGGGGGCTACTGACGTGCAAATTTCTCTGCCTGACTGCGACGTAAAAATCATAAATGCGGGTACTAACGTGTTGTACATTGCACCTCTGGATTAGTAGTTTTCTTGCGTGGGTCATTTGACCCACTCCTGACCCACCCGCATTTAAATGCCCGAATCTGTTTCGGGCATTTTTGTTTGTGACCCACGGCTGACCCACCTAATTTCACTGGTTTACACAGGAATATACTTAAAAGTACGGGTTGACCCACTTTGACCCTCAAACTTACTTATACTTATTTTTATTAGTGCGGCTGTTACTATATGATTTATAACGATATTATTTGGTATCCCCACCTGGAATCGAACCAAGATCTAAGCCTTAGGAGGGCTTACGGGTGCATTTTAAGTGATTGTTTTAAAAGGGATTTGTTGTAGGCCCAAATGCTTTGACCCTCTGTTGACCCACCTAGTAAATTTCTGTAGGATCGAGATCCTCTTTTTAACAGTAGATAAGTCATGGCCAGAATAAGAAAGCGCGGCGAGACGTACACGGTTGAAATTCGCAAGGGTAAATACAAGTATTCGCCGCTTGTGCGGTCATTCAAAAAGAAGACTGTAGCGGAATCTTGGGCTAAAAAAGTTGAGTTGGCAATGGATACTGGCGACTTTATCGATTTGCGCACAGCAAAAGGGTATTTGCTAGTAGATTTAATTGACCGCTACGTGGATGAAATCGTTCCTACTAAGGCTGAGTCTACTATCGTTAGTGACACGATGCGCCTAAAACGTATAAAAACAGAAGTAGGGAAGGTGACTTTGGCCGATGCAGACCTGCACTATTTTTATGCCTATTTTACAGGGATGTTGAAAAACAAAGTGAAGCGCAGCAAAGTGGGCAAGTTGTGGTCTACATCTTATGTACAGAAAAACATCAAAGACTTGATCAACGTGTATCGGGTATCCGAGCGGCTATGGGGTATTACACTTCCAGATGGAAATGCTCCGCGAGAGGCCATGCACCGAATGTCAGAGGCAGGATTGCTAGCCGGGGCAAACGTCGAACGTGTATCCCGTCTAAGGGATGGCGAGTACGAAGCCATCCGCAGACACAAATGTGAGGGTGGCCAAGTGTTTCATCAGATGGCGGTGCTGCTGTTTATTGAGACAGGTATGAGGCGTTCAGAATTGTTCGGTATGAAGAAAAGTCTGGTTGATTACAGGAACAGGGTGTACAAATTGGACAGACAGAAAACGGACAAGACTAGGACAAGACAAAAGACAGGGCGTGATGTGCCACTTACTACCCGAGCTGCGGCTATCATAAAGATCGTTACCCGCCTGAAACCACATGGCGAGAACTTGTGGCCATGGTCACATGTGGATACTATCAATCAGGGCACTAAATCATTATTCGAGCGGCTGGGTATTAAGGATGTTAGTCCACATGACTTGCGCCATGAATTTGGCAGTTACCACTCAGACAGTGGCATGGATATTCGATTGGTTGGAGCGGCCATGGGACATGCAGATCTCAAATCAACTAAGAGATACACACATCCCGATGCGCGTAAGATTGCTAATATGTTTACGCGGCGTTAAAATCAACCCGCGCATTGGACAGGTAAACGGCTACATCATACGCGAGTGCGACCCATTTACCTCCTATTTTTGCCACGGGGATCTGAAACGTTTCCCGTGATATTGCCTGCTGTATTGTAGTTTTTTTAACACCCAGTACCTCAGCTAAATTTTCCGTAGATAATACGGCACCATACTTCTCTGCTAGCGCATCTGCGGTAAATTTTACTTCTTGCATTGACTAGTGACTCCTCAGCCTCATTTCATTACTATTTATGCCATCGCCGCCACGCTCTGTTCCGGGCAACGTGTCAACTAGGTCTAGTGGTATCCAAGAAAGGTAGGGCTGTAGGATCATCTGAGCAACTTTATCCCCTTTACGCAGTTCAACAGTTTTGTCGCCTGTGTTTAGCAGCGAAATCATTACTTCGCCACGGTAGTCAGCGTCGACCACGCCAGCTAACACATCTAGCCCGTGTTTTGCCGCTAGCTTGCTGCGCGGCCAAATAAGTCCAACAAGACCTGGAGGGATGGCCATGGATAGTCCTGTTTTTAACAGTGCTCTTTTTCCTGCGGGGATGTCAACGCTGTCGACCGTGCAGAGATCTAAACCTGCTGCATCTTCCGACCCTAGTGAGGGCGTTCGGGCGTCAGGGTGTACTTTCTTAATTCTGAGTCGAGGCGGTTGAAATGCCTCGGGGTCTATAATGGATTCTTTGCTACTCATGCTTATATCTCTAATAGTAGTTACTGTTAATTAATTGCAAAAATAAAGGCTCACTAGGAGCCGAACATCACATCATGCGCGAGGGGTTTCATTATTTTGTGCTCGTTAGCATACTCTCTTAACATGGAGTAGTCGCCGCTGGCAGCGTATAGCGTACCGACAAGTAGAGACCAAGCATCTTCTTCAAACTCGTCGCGCATCAATGATATTCTTCGAACTAGTATGTCTCGAAGCGCATCATGCAGTGTTGCTGGCTCAAAAACTAATACGTCTAAAACATACCAATCTATTTTAGCTCTTTCTACTTCAGAGGTATCTTTGAGCCCTTCTCGCCAAATATATTTGAATGCGTTACCACAGCCAAAATCTAGATGCCTTGAAAACTCTATGCACTGAACAGATCTACTTTTATAGTGTTTCGGGTTTCTTTTTTCTTCTAGCGTATTATTTGCTGGTGTCACAGTGTTCCCTTATTTAAAGGCCAGCAATATCGCCGGCTACTTCTTAAATACCGCACCTTTTGATTCGGGGGGAATAACAGATATTATCGCGTCGATGTCGTCATTAACGTCGACTAAATAATTTCTACCTCCGAACCAATGCGGCTCTTGCAGCTCCCATCCGTCCTCTGACAGATGTACACTTCCATAAACCGAGGGTTTTCCTGCTCTTTTATAGATTACGGTGTCTTCTTCACCGATACTTCGCTCTGGGTCCATCACTAAGAGCGATCCTTTTTTAAAAATATGGTTCGAGTAGTCAACTCTTACTAGGTAACATCCGCAATGCGGAACTAGTGATTTTACTGCTACAAAATCATTCTTTAATGGTTTGCCAGAGAGTGTCTGTTTGACCTCTAGCGTAACTGTACGTAAATCTTGCGAAGGTATTTCACCTTCTATACCAAACTCTGTTAAAGGTGTTCGCGTTAGTTGCGCAAACTTACTGATAAATTGCTCGTTTAAGGGAATTGCACCCCTCAAGTATTGGCTATATGCCGATTGATTCATGCCCATCGCTGCGGCAGCATTTGCTTGGCTCGACTGCGATGCTTCTTTGTGCGAGTTCCATACGCTATTTACTTTGTTTAAAACTTCATTACTAAAATTTGCCATGATATAAACCCCAATGTTTGAATCTTCTTCCGTTGAAGATTCCTGTTTGAGGAATATATCAGTAAAAACTAACCGTTACTATGTATTTTAAGCGCTTAGCGTGTATTTACCTGTAGATAACTGTTTTATATGGTTTTTAAAGGTTATGTTGTCTACTCAAACTAACGTAGTATGTGACAATATAACAAACTAGGAATTATTCCTACTATTATTTAATATAAAAACCCATTTTTACTACTATTTTTTTGTAGTTTAACGCATTTTCTATGAAGTAGTTTTTGCTCACACCTTGCTGCCACTGTTTTGGGTCGAATAATATAACTGACTTAACGCCCTCATGGGTTCTTAACTCTTCACACCCGATAACAACACAAACACGCTCGTTGGCTTCCTTCGCCTCCATCAGCCACATAAGTTGCAGTGCAGACAAGTTGGGCACTATTAACGTTGACTCGCGTTTGGGTAGAGCTTTGATTAATTTGTGCTCAGACCACATCGGTGGGACGGCTCCTGTCTTGTCTCGGTAGAAACAATCGGGGACGCCGCCTTCGAATGCGTCGTTTATTTTCCAGCACCTAACATTTAGGGGGAGGTGCTTATTGAGTGCTTTGGTGTAGGCTGCTTCGATCATGCGTGACTCCAAATGTAATTAAGTGGCAGGCATTACGCGGGGTCTACATCAATATACGTAACACTTGTAATCATGTTATATCCCCCGGACGCGCACGGTTTCCCTACTTGCCCGAACTTTCTAGTTTCTGTGCTAGTTTCTCGGTTTTCAAACCACTCTGCGTTTTTACCGTGAGCGCTTTTTGTAGCCCGATCAACGGCGATTGAAACATCCTCGGTTTTTCTAGTAACGGGGAGGCCGTCTTTGAACGTAGTTATTAATGGCATGGTGTATATTCCTATTTACTTAGCTAGCGGCTAGTCGCGGGTCTGGACTGTTCCTGACGGCTATTAGCATATCCCAAAATTTAGGCATAAAAAAGACCGCCCTAAGGCGGCCGAACGTTCTTCAAGACTTTTTTACGCGGCTTTTGCTTCTTTGTTACCGAAGAAAGCATTGTAGGCTGCTTGAGCCTTGCCGTACATTTCGTCGGGGGCTACAGCTACCAAGTCGATGGTGTAGTTAAAGAAGTTGCCTGAGCTATTAGACTGCGAGACTACTTTTAACTGCCATACACAACCATAGCGTGGATTGCCTAATTCTTCTTGCTCGGCAATTTTGGTGTTCCAAATCTTAGAGATTTTTACCTTAGTGCCGGGCATGTCGAGTAGGGCGGTCGCTTTTGGCTCGCCGTCGTCGTTAAGAAGCAACACAAGATGCGTTGGATTCTCAGAGACATCGTAGTCAGCTTGGTTTAAGCCTTGGTCAGCTAGTGATGCTAAAGCTTCTGCTTCGGTATCGTACTGGCCTTCCATTCCGCCGCCTTGTTTGCGCTTTTTCCACACTACCGTTTTACGGGTAAAGTTGAGGTTGATGAGGAATACCGATGTAAACAACTCGTTGTTCACGGAGTTCATGATCATGCCTGCTTGCGCACCTTGGACTTGTTCGGGCCCACCGGGCTGAACTTCAGGGTTTATCATTTGCAGTAATTTTAAGCGGGGGATTGCCATGTCATTGGCAGTAACAGCAGCGGAGCCTTGCCCTACATTTTCAGAGCGGGCTGCAACAGTGGTTTTTCCATCAAAATTGGCGGGGACAGATAATTCATTTTTCTTGGTCATGCGTTTCTCGCTATAGGTTAATGTGTCGTTGGTTAGTAAATGCCACTCAATAAAGAGTGGCATTTATCGTACTCACCCATAACAGTGACAAGCCGTTACGAGCTACCATATTAGCATTACTACTAATATAATCTAGTAGTTCACTGTTATCTTTAGGCAGCTTTAGATGCCACAGAATCAGCGCGAACATTTAGTTTTCTAACGGTTACAGGCTCTAGCCCAGGAATTGAAATACCCGCTGCCAGCGCGTCCCTAAAGGGCGCTCCGTTCACTTTGCGTTGGAATAGATAGAAGGCATCTGTTTCTTTTACATACGCGTACAGTGCGTCCCAGTCGGTCACTACAGGCTGTATCTCTTCTTTCATAGATACGGTGCCTATGCCTGCAAACTTGGCGGCTTCACCTACTTCTAACTCCGCCTTGAGATTGTTCTCAATTGTCAGTTTTACCGCCTTTAAATCTTTGAGTCTTCCGGCTTCAATTTGGGATATTTCAGCACGAACTGCAAAGAGCCGATTAATCAGCTCCTTACGGTCTATTTTGATTTCTTCCATATTACGCGACCTTTTTGGATAGTTGCTGTACGTTAGATGTGTCTGTTACTTGACTGGTAACAAACTCCGCTAACTCATTAACCGCTTTGTCAAAGGCTTCAAGCTTTGCAATGGGGCTTTCGGCAAGCACCGCTTTAAGGCGCTTACAGGTAGGGTTATATTTGGCAATGTCATCGTAGTTGCCAGTATCCGCAGCGTGCTGAAGGTTAGACTTGGCTTCTTCAAGCTTGGTCTCAACTAGCGCACGGTCAGCGTCAAGGGTTTCAAGCACCTTCTGGGTAGTGCGAAGGTCCTTAATGATGGTGTTCAATTTAACTAAGTCGATAGTTTTAGCTGTAACGTTTAATGTATTTAATGCAGTCATGATTTTGTCTCTCTATGGGTGATTTAAGCGGCTTGCGCCAGTTCTTTAAGGGTGTTGAGCAAGTCAAGCATTCGCACTTGTTTGCCCATTAGTTTTTCATACACGGTCTCTTCGACACTATTCGCGGCGGCGATATGTATGATTTCGGTCTTACGCACTTGTCCGGTACGGATAATGCGGTGGTTAAGCTGCTCATAAAGGTCAGCGCGATAGTTAGGCGATGCCCAAATGATACGATTTGCACGGGTGAGTGTTAGGCCGTGTCCAGCAGATTGGGGGTGTACAAACAATGTCTGTATTAGCCCTGCTTGGAACCGTTCAACAATACCTGAGCGTCTACTCGCTGGCACACTGCCATCGATTATTTCGTATGTGATTTTGCGTTTCTTTGCCTCGGCTACAAGACCCTCTCGTTGGTGCGTCCAGTTGAATGCAACAAGTGAGTGGTCTGCTTCTTCGGCTAAGTCCAGTACTAGCGCATAACGGTCAACGTGAACATTTTTTGCTTCGCCGTACTCGTCATATAATGCGCCAGATAGAACCTGTAACAGTTTTTGCATCCTAGACCCTGCGTGGATAGCGGTAACTACCTCGCCTGAGTCTAGCGCCATGATTGATTGCTTTTTTAGGAACTCGTACTGAGCGCGTAACTTGCTCGGCAAATCTACCAGCACTGTGCGGTAGGTCGTATCGGGCAGCTCGGCCACATCATTGAGCGTAACACGCGTCGTGATGTCAGATAATTGAAGGGAAACATGGTCGTTAGCACCTTCTTTATCGGTGAAATCCATGGCACCGGGGGGCGCACCGGGTACAGGCCGTGCGTCGCAAACTTGCTGACGAAAACCGAAGAAGTTTTGGCCTAGCCGCTCGCCAGCATCTACTAGAAAAGCTAGATGCCATATGTCTGTAACGCTTTTTGGCGTCGGTGTGCCTGTCATAAGGCAGAACATTTCGACATGCTTTGCGACAGTTACCATGGCTTTTGAGCGTTTTGACGTACGGTTTCTAAAGGCATCGCCCTCGTCTATGATCACAACGTCAAAATCCTTGTACAACTCATTCTCCACGACCATTTTTACTGAGTCGTGATTGGTTATGACCCATTGGCACTTGCTATTAAAAGCTCGCATCTTCTTGGACATACTCCCAGAGGCTATGGCTACAGTGGTCTGCGGCCATCCGAACGCTAAATCCTTACCCCATGCTGGCTCTAAAATAGTCAACGGAGCAAAAACTAACACTCTTTTGCCAGGAAAGTGGCGCTGAACTGCGAGGACACAAGATAGGGTCTTGCCCGTCCCGCAGCCGTCGAAGTTTAATACGCGTTTTTTAGTGCCGAACATGTCGGCGAATTTGTTTTGGTGCGCTCTAGGTGTGAACATTATTCCTCCAGAGTTTTATAAATGTCTGAGTCGCAAGCACCATTACCGTAGGGTTTGCCCTTCGCATTTTTATTGCTGCCGTAGCTGCAAAATCTACAAGAATGCAAGTTAGCACTGGCGGTGAAGCCGTCTGGTGGTGTCATCGTCATCTGCTGGCCACGCGAGTGGTAGCGAGGCAGTAGGATGTTTAGCTGACGGCGGTTAAACATGCGTACGGTGGTCACGCCTTGGTCTAGGTACCAGAACTCAACCTGAAAAATATCGAGGTCGGGGTAGCGGTGCATAGCGTGCAATGCGTAGCACAAACCTTGGTCAGCGTGCTTCATTTCATTGCCAAATTTTTGACCAGTTTTATAGTCAATAATCCGGCACGAGTGTTCGTTTTCCATGACAAAGCCATCAAGTGCTGCTTTGCCCCAAATCTCATCGTCTGACCATTCACAGGGCGACCAGTCTTTGCGTATGCCCCACTTATCTTCAAGGGATACTTTGCCATCGCGGAAATCTTTCTTGAGTTGCACGAACTGGTCGCTAAAGGCATCAAACTTTGTCTTGTTGTCAGCGGGTAGGTCACCCCGCTGCCCACGAACCCACAATTCGCAAGCGTCGTGAATCTCGCTGCCCCGAGAGGCTGCGGGACCAGATTCTTGAGGTATTTTCTCTACTTTATTTAGGAAGGTATACTGCTTACAATTCTCATGTGATTTAAGTCCAGAGAACGACCATGTAGGCACGGGTCCTACTTCAAAATGTACGTCGACTTCGCCCTTTGCGGGGTCTTTTTCTTTAGCTTTATTGAGCGAGGCTGTTAGATCCTTCATGCTTTTGGCTTTGGGTGCTACAGCAGCAGGGACGAGTACGCCCTCTACCGCTTTTTGCCCCGTATCAGCAGCTTTTTTATTGAGTACGGCTTTTAAGTCCATAATGACCTCCTAATCTTGGAGCGTTCTGAGTGCATCGGCCATTTCTTTGGCTTTACGCTCGTCGTCGCTCTCAGTATTTTGATTAATGCTGCTCACGTTTCCGCGAGGCAACAGATTATTTTTTGTTAACTCGGCTAGAGCATCGGTGTCCCTGTAAACCCATTCGACTTCTACGCAGTAGGGTCGGGTAGTCAGCTTGGCTGTATGGCCAACTGGGGTGGTGACTCGTTTGAGTTTGGCCTCATGGGTACCCATCATCCGCCCGAACGCGTTATCAGATATATCTTTGCCAGCTAGATAGCTGTATAAGGCACGCAGGTCATCTTTGTGTAAGTAACAAGCTTTGCCAGTATTGACGTACTGAAGGTTGGCGGTGATGAACGTTTTAGACCTGGATATCTTGTACTGCTCGTTGGGGTCTAAGTTGGCGGATGGTTTGTCGAGTATTCCAGCGAATGCCTCGAAATCACCTTCCATGAGGTTGACGAAGAACTTGTCTGATGCGGAGCGACTCGCTTCTTGTGCGTCTTTGCGTGCTGAATTCTCTAGCACTGTAGATGCCTGTCCTTTGTTCACTTTGAACGAGAACAGATACCGCGCGAACGAGGTTAGTTCGCTTGATATAAGCTCGTTTGTCTCATCTCGGTACTTTTTAAGGTAATCCAATCGTGCTTCTAGCGTTCGCATCTGGCGGGGTGCAACTGTTATCCGTCGCTTGTCGCTTGCTGGCATTGCATCCAATTCGTTGGTTGCAAATATAAAGTTTACGCGCTGTGTTACTGGGCGCTGTACGGCTTGCATATCTCGCAGCATCATCGTCGGCTCGGTGATCATGTTTCTCAACATGCCTTCTGTTTTTGCCGCGCTGTTGGTCCCCTTGATGTTGAACTCGTCAACCATCAGTATGAACACATCTTCCATCCACGCATTGAACTGGTCATCAGCTATACCTTGCAAGGTGTTCTGCGCTGTGTAGCCTTGCCCAAACAACCTGCGAAGTACCATTTTAAAGAACAGACCTTTACCCGTACCCTCAGTGCCGTGCAGCATCCACGCTGTTTCGGCTTTGTTTTTAAACTGAAATATAAAGGCCAGCCAGTTAATAAAATGCTCGAAACAATCTAGGTCGTCGCCGAGCATATTTAGTATTATTTCTGATATGACGGGTGCATCTAAGTGCAGTAGCCAAGCGTTGCCATAAGATGATTCCAGAGGAAATATATGCCCCGTCTTATCCTTCATATACATGGAGGGCTTGAATCTATTTAGGAACTGCTTGTCGCCAATCGAGAAAACAGTGCGCTCCTCGTCCGGGTGATTTACTATGTGAACCGCTGGTACCGGGTCAGGTACCATTTGGCCGTAGTGTTTCATCCACTCGCCAGCTACTACCGGATTCTTGCGCTTTTTTATCTCAACAATGTCATCGGTTTTTATATCTAACTCTACTGTGAAGTAGTTGTCGGATTCTTGGTCGATGAACATCGTCCTAGATACATGTGCTGTTACACCTGTTTCTGCGTTAACAGTAGGAGTGTATCCCCCGCCGAAACGCTCGATGTGCGCTGCGTATGCTTCACCATCCCATGCCTTGAACAGCGTCGGGACTTCATCTGGTGAGAAGCAATACATAACTTCAGGGTTGGTTAAAGTCACCCAGTAGGCGTTGCTCTTACTGTTCCCTATGTTGTATCGAACAAACTCACTGTCTTCATAGGCTAGACTGAACCTAGCAGGTGGCGGATTGGCCACGACGCTTACTTCGCGCCCATCAACATTGATACGCTTGAACTTCGGTTTGAATGCAGTCAGTCCCGCACGTTTTTGCTTATCTTTTAGCACTTCGCTTTTGCGTTCGTTGACAAAATCAGTGATGTCATCAATCCGCTCTATCTCGGCATGTAGGTCTAAAAGAGGCTCGCTTTTATTAACTAGCGCAAAACGTTGCTTGTCATTCTTAAAAGGATTTTTGCCAGTATCACCAAACATAGGCGGTGCTATATATATAACTCTGGCTGGCTCTGCTAGGCACGGGTCGACGACTGATTTAATTTTCATTTTGCTGGGCGTTAGCTTCAGCTTTTCGTATATTTCATTCTGCGTGAAATTTAACGAGGTCAAATAGTGCTTGAGAGCGCGGGGGTCAACCGCTTCTTTGAGCAGGAAGTGAATGTGTACGCTGCACTCTTCATCGTAAAGCCCAAAAGAACTGGAAGCCAAAGCTACATAGCTAACTTTCTGGAGGGCGGGGGGCATGAACGAGATGACTTTTTCTGCCACTTTTTTGACAGAGGCCATGGTAGCTTTGCCCTTGCCTATCGCTTTTAAACCGTCTATTTTTAGCCCATCGATGTCTAGCACCATGAACTGTGTTTTTAGTGTCTTGTCGGTTAGTCCGCGTCTTGATTCGTTAACCAATTCGCGTTGGAACATACCTTTGTAAAGCGCGTGTCCCTGACCAGCGTGCGCTGATAGTAAGTCAACATATTTGGATAACCCTTCGGTTTCTACATCGAACTCTTCCACCATTGATGTCATTCTAAACGCCATGGGGTAGGAGCGGTTTGACCCGTCCGCTAGCCCTATGGTTTTGGCCATTGCACCGACTTTTTTGTCGGCGGCTATAAAGTGCAATTTCATACGTTATACCCTCTTGTTTATCTGGTCACGTGTATGGTCGTGCTCGCAATCTTTGTCACAAAATAATTGGTGAGTCTCCACGGGGGAGAGGCAGAAATAGCAAACACCTTTGGGTTGCTTGTTAAATTTTTTACTTTTTGTTCG
>Ga0206126_10005656_pt1 | contig 11399 bp, 15 predicted proteins | sample Helgoland_Spring_5_FD_148621 | JGI IMG/M metagenome (GOLD analysis project Ga0206126, IMG submission 148621) | Pelagic subsurface seawater microbial communities from Kabeltonne, Helgoland, North Sea - Helgoland_Spring_Bloom_20160412_1 | ecosystem: Environmental > Aquatic > Marine > Epipelagic ...
ATTTTCATTGGTTGGTGGCATGCCACCTGTTTTAGAGCTCTGTACAGAGAGGATGGTCACTATCCTTTGCCATCATCTGCCAGCGCAGCACTCATTTCCTTGAGTAGAGCCTGTTGCTCAGGGTTGAGCTCGAGGCGGTCCAGTAAATCTGGTCTTCGCTGCTGGGTTCGCACTAGTGATTGCTGCAAACGCCAACGTCTAATTTTTTCATGGTTACCTGACAACAGTACTTCTGGTACTGGCTGCCCTTGGTAGTCCTCTGGCCGCGTAAAGTGCGGGCAATCTAACAGGCCTTCGGCAAATGAGTCCTGATCAGCGGAGTCCTTGTGTCCTAGGGCTCCCGGTATTTGCCGGATCAACGCGTCCATCAACACCATGGCGGGCAATTCACCGCCGCTGAGTACGTAGTCGCCTATGGACCACTCCTCATCTACTTCTTGCTCTATCAGCCGCTCGTCGATTCCTTCGTAGCGGCCAGCAATCAGGATAAGTGACTGCTGTGTAGCAAATTTGTTCACTGCGCCCTGATTAAGGACCTGTCCCTGAGGCGAAAGGTACACCACTTTGGGGTCTTCACCTGCCCACTGCTTGGCAGCGGCTATGGCCTTGCGCAAAGGCTCTACCATCATCACCATGCCGGGTCCGCCGCCGTAGGGGCGCGCGTCGACTGTCTGGTGACGGTCTTCAGTAAAGTCTCTTGGGTTGAAGCTGTGACACTCCAACAAGCCATTCTTTACTGCGCGTCCGCTAATGCCGTATTCGGTCAGCGAACTAAACATTTCCGGGAACAGGGTAATCAGTGCGATTTTCATTTACCTGTCCTCTGATACTGCTCTCTTTAAAGCTGTGTAACGCCGTTGAGAGCAACCAAGCTAAAAAGCTGGATCCCAGATGACGTCGATTGTTTTGTCCGCCATGCTAATGCTGGTGACAAATTGATCAACGTAGGGGATTAGTCGCTCTTCACGATCGATACTCTCACCATCGCCTTTGACGACTAACACATCGTTGGCGCCGGTTTCGAGAAGCGACTTAACCGTGCCAAGGCGAATCTGCTCACCTTCATAGTGGCTAATCACTGACAGCCCTTCGAGCTGATACCAGTAATAGTCATCGCTTTTCAGCTCAGGTAGCTTATCTTTCTCGACCAGAATATCGTTGCCACACCAGGTCTGCGCTATATCGCGATCGTCGATACCGACAATGTGCGCAACTAGGCTCTCGCCGTGCCTGCGCCAATCATCAATCTTTATCGCTTTCACACCGGCGGCTGTATCTATCAACCAAGGCTGATAGGAACAGAGCGTCTCGACCTTTTCGGTGTAGGCGTGGACTTTCACCCAGCCACGAACACCGAATACAGCTGTTATGCGACCAACAACCAGAGTTTCCATCAATCATGATCTCCAGATGTGTTTAGCAACAGATGCAGAGATTAAGCAGCTACTACTTGAGCCTTGGCAGCTTCTTTGATCAGCGACTTAACGCGATCGCTAACCTGAGCACCCTGGCCCTGCCAGTAGGTAACGCGGTCCAAGTCCATACGCAGACGCTCTTCAGCACCGCGAGCAACCGGGTTAAAAAAGCCTACACGCTCGATATAACGTGCGTCGCGGGCGTTGCGTGAGTCAGAAACTGTGATGTGGTAAAAAGGGCGTTTCTTTGCGCCACCACGTGCCAATCTAATTGTGACCATGTACTAAAATCCTGTGTTCAAACTGGCACAATCGCCAGAATTGATGCTTTTAAAAGGGCCGCGCAGCATTGGGCGCAGCTCCCCGAAAGGCGCGGTATCTTACGCCATAAGAGAGTAAAAGGAAACACCTTTAAACAGTAAGCTGAAGAGCCTGGAAATCTACCCTTACAGCCAGTCAGCGCCTGACTATCAGCGCTATCTAACGACGCGTAAAACCACCTGGCGGCAGTCCACCCATTGACGGCATAGAACCGCCAGGGCCACCGCCCATTCCACCGCCCATTCCACCGCCCATTCCACCGCCCATAGCACCACCGAGGCCGCGCATCATATTTTGCATGCCCTTGCCCTTCATCTTTTTCATCATCTTGCCCATCTGCTTGTGTTGCTTGAGCAGACGATTGAGATCCTGAATGGTGGTTCCAGAGCCAAGGGTAATACGGCGCTTGCGTGAGCCATTTAATATATCTGGGTTACGGCGTTCTTTTGGGGTCATGGAACTGATAATTGCATCCATCTGACCAAATTGACTGGTGACATTCTGCTGCTGGGCCATCTGAGCCATATTGCCCATGCCTGGAAGCTTGTCCATAAGGCCGGCCATGCCACCCATGTTATTCATCTGCTGTAACTGGTCACGAAGGTCTTCCAGATCGAAACCTTTGCCCTTGGAAATCTTTTGTGCGAGCTTTTCGGCTTTCTTTTTATCAACCTTGCGCTCGACATCTTCGATCAGCGACATCACATCGCCCATACCGAGAATACGCGAGGCGATACGCTCAGGATGGAAAGGCTCTAGAGCATCAGTCTTTTCACCGACACCGAGGAATTTAATCGGCTTGCCGGTGATATGACGCACCGACAGGGCAGCACCGCCGCGCGCATCGCCATCCACCTTAGTGAGGATCACCCCCGTCAGCGGCAGTGCTTCATTAAAGGCTTTGGCGGTATTCACCGCATCCTGACCGATCATGGCGTCGATCACGAACAGGGTCTCAATGGGGTTGGCGGCGGCGTGGACTTGCTTGATCTCAGCCATCATCTCGTCGTCAACAGCCAGTCGGCCGGCAGTATCAATAATCAGTACATCGACAAATTTCTTCTTGGCGCTATCTATAGCGGCGTTAACAATGGCAACCGGCTTTTGATTGATATCACTGGGGAAGAACTCGGCACCCACTTCTCCGGCCAGGGTCTTAAGCTGCTCAATAGCGGCAGGACGATAGACATCCGCAGAGACCACCATGACCTTTTTCTTTTCTCGCTCGCTCAAGAAGCGCGACAGTTTGGCAACCGAAGTGGTTTTACCCGCACCTTGCAAACCGGCCATCAAAATAATCGCTGGCGGTTGCGCGGCTAAGTTAAGGCTTTCATTCTGCTCGCCCATAACCTTCTCAAGCTCGGCCTGAACAATCTTGAGGAACTGTTGGCCGGGATTGAGGCTGCGGTTAACTTCTTGCCCCAGGGCGCGCTGCTTGACCTGTTCGATAAAATCTTTGACTACCGGCAGGGCAACATCGGCCTCCAGCAGGGCCATGCGCACTTCCCGCAATGTGTCCTGGATATTGGCTTCGCTGAGACTGGCTTTACCGGATATTTTTTTAAGACTATCGGATAGCCGATCGCTGAGGTTTTCAAACATTGCCATGAGAATTTTTCCGACTATTTATAGATGCGCAGCATTATAGCAATTAATTGTCGCAACTCTTCACCCAGCTGCCTGAATATGCCACACTCTTTGGAAATTATTAGCGACTCCGACCTAATGACCAGCCTATTTGCCAGTGCAGCAATCGCGATATACCTTTTAGCTTTTGGCTATCAGGTTCTGCAGCTGCGTAAACAGATCAATACGCCAACCCTGGCCCTGCAATTGGCGACGGCTTTGGCGATTGTGCTGCACAGTCTGGCAGTGGCGGATTTCTTGTTTAGCTCGAAGGGTCTAGATCTCAGCCTGCTGAAGATCTTTGCGCTGATTTCATTAATAATTAATGTGGTGATGTTTTGTAGTGGGCTCAAGAAGCCCATACACAGCCTCAATCTTTTCCTGTTTCCGATTTCTGCGCTGACCATCGCTGCCGCTCTTGCTAGTGCCAGCACCAAAACCGCGGCAATGCTGGCTCCGAGCATGCAGCTGCATGTGCTGCTCTCTATTCTGGCCTACAGCCTGCTTGCCATGGCGGCCCTGCAAGCGGCCCTAATGGGCTATCAGAACTGGCAACTCAAACATAAGCACCAGAACTTGCTGATGCGCACCTTCCCGCCGCTACAGAGCATGGAAGCCCTTTTGTTTGAGCTGATCTGGGCTGGTGAGTTAATGCTCACCCTATCGCTGCTCAGCGGATTTATTTTCTATGAGGATTTTTTCGCTCAGAAGCTATTACACAAAGTAGTGTTTAGCCTAGCGGCTTGGGTTTTCTTTGGCGTCCTTCTCTGGGGCAGACAGGTTCAGGGTTGGCGGGGTAAAACTGCCATACGCTGGACCTGGGCCGGCTTTATCGCCATCGTTTTGGGTTATGTGGGCAGTAAGGTAGTTATAGAATTCCTGCTGGTCTAAGTCAGCCCTCTTAACTGCCGTCAGTTTAGAGTGTAAAACTCTATTGCCAAAAGCAAAAAACTACTTCAACATGATCGATCCGTTTATAAAAGGCTTTTAATTCTTGGACGTTTCCGATTCGTCGATGCTGTGGTTAACGCTCTTCATCCTGCTACTTGTGTCTGCATTTTTCTCCGGCTCTGAAACCGGCATGATGTCGCTCAATCGCTATAGACTGAGGCATCAACGCAAAAAAAGCTCCGGCGCACGCCGCGCAGCAAAACTCCTGGCCACCCCGGATCGCCTTATCGGGCTTATCTTAATTGGCAACAATGCGGTTAATATTCTGGCCGCCATTATTGCAAATGCCCTGGCCATTATTTATGTGGGTGAAGCAGCGGCGCCCTGGGTGGCCACTGCAACCCTGACCATTCTGGTGCTAGTGTTTGCTGAGGTGACTCCAAAAACCATTGCCGCCCAGTATCCGGAATGGTTTGCCTTTAAAGCTAGTCATATCCTTAAACCTCTGCTGACACTTTTCTGGCCACTAGTGTGGGCCATAAACAAGCTCACTAATGGGCTGGTGAAACTACTTGGCTTTGATCCCAACTCGTCACGTGACGATGGTCTTGATACTGAGGAGTTGCGTTCGGTAGTCGATCTCTCCGGGCATAAAATGTCCGATAGTCACCAGGGTATGCTAAAAGGTATTCTTGATCTAGAGAATATCACGGTTGAGGATATTATGATTCCTCGCAACGAGATTAACGGTCTGGATATAGAAGATGAACCGGACGTTTTAATGGCAAAGCTGTTTAAGTCTGAATATACCCGCATGCCGATCTATGATGGTGATATCAATAATATTATTGGTATCTTTCATATCCGCAAGGCCAACCACTTGGCGCGTGCGGAACAAGTGACGCACGGGGCTATCAAGCGCTTTGCTGAAGAACCCTATTTTATTCCCGCGAGTACTACGCTAACGACTCAGCTGCTAAATTTTAAAACGACCCGCAATCGCTTTGCTGTGGTGGTCGACGAGTATGGCGAGGTTAAGGGGCTGGTGACACTGGAGGATATTCTTGAGGAAATTGTTGGGGATTTCACTACCAATACCGCGGACGAGGCCGATGAAATTTTGGCCCGTGGCGATAGCAGTTACCTAATTGATGGTGTCGCTACCATTCGTGAGATTAACAAAGCCACTGGATGGAGTCTGCCCACCGACGGCCCAAAGACGCTCAATGGATTAGCACTTGAGCAGTTGGAGAGTATTCCCGACGGCAATGTTAGCTTTATGGTGAACGGATATCGCTTTGAAACTGAAGAGATCAACGGCACTATGATCAAGAAAATTGCGGTTAAGTTGATAAAGAAAAAGCCGGTGCAAGCAGACGAATAAGCCACTCTGCTCGTTAACATTTAGCCTCTAGTAAAACGGATTGACCTTGCGGTTGCGTTCTCCGCAGGCGATAACCACGTCGCGACGCTGATCATTATCCAGTACAGCCCAGATTCTGATCTCCTCTGAGGTCCTGTAGCAACCGACGCAGACATCCTCATCGTTTAGCATGCACACTGAGTTACAGGGCGATTTAACCGGTTTATCCGACATTAGCGCTCTACCTCTACAAGTTCATTTAACATGACTTTTCCTTTATGGACATAACCCGCCGCTGAGCCGAGCAACATGGCTCGCGCCTGCTCATCTAGCTGACGAACAACTTTCCCCGGAGAACCTACAACCAAGGATCCATCGGGAATGACGCTGCCCGCTTTAACCAATGTGTTGGCTCCAATAATACAGTCGCTGCCAACCTTTGCGCCATCGAGGATTACCGCGTTGATTCCAATCAGAGTTCGATCACCCACCTCAGTACAGTGGATCATCGCATTGTGACCGACGGTGACATCTTCACCAATAATTAGAGGCTGACCCGGATCGCAATGGAGCACAGCACCATCCTGAATATTGCTTCGTGCGCCCACTTCGATATGGTCGCAGTCGCCGCGAATCACCGCATTAAACCAGACGCTGGAGTGCTCTTTAAGGGTCACCTGACCTATCACATCTGCGCTCTGAGCGACAAAAACGGTGGCATCAATAACAGGGCTCTGCTCGCCAATTCGGTAGATCATTGTGGTCCTCGCTTTTTTAACTGTTCGCTCTGGCGCAACTGCTCTATGCGCTCATGACTGGGATAGTTTAGGTGGATATTCGCCTCTAAGGTGGTGTTTAACATGTCGGTGAGCACCTTCAAGGTAAAGCCCCAGATTTTATAGTCCTTATACGGCAAAAAGGGAAAACTGAGTGCACCGTATTCAGTTTTCATTTCGAAATAGTCGTAATTATTGATATTCATAAACAGCTGCAGCGGGGCGTCGAAGAGAGCACCAATTTCGCCCGGCTCGGCGACTAGGCTTAGGGGCCCATCAACCAGACCAACAAAAGGTGTGACTTTTAAACTGCGACGTTTCGGCACAGCCACTGGAAGTGTTGCAATCGGCTCTACCAAACTGGGTAACAGGCCTATCTCTTCATGGGCTTCGCGAAGCGCGGTTTGCAAAAGATCAGTGTCTGTCTCGTCCCACATACCGCCGGGAAAGGCTACTTCGCCGGCATGATTGTTGAGATGGAATGCACGCTGAGTCAGGATAACCTGAGGGCCCGAACTGTCTCCGTGGAGAGCAACCAGCACAGCAGCCGTTGAGCCTCGCTCTTGCGGGCTAGGCTGAAGGCGTTCCAGGGGGAAATTTTTTAAGCGTTTTTTAATGGTTTCTAACATTTGTGCATTATACTCGGCTATCGCCTTCTTCTGAGAATTTCATGAATTTTTGTTCCAATTGCGGTAAGTCTGTTATCAAAGCCATTCCCGATGGGGATAATCGCGAACGCCACGTGTGCGAGCACTGCGTCACTATTCACTATGAAAACCCAAAGGTGATTGCTGGAGTGCTGCCAGTTTATGGCGATAAAATTTTGCTCTGCCGCAGAGCTATTGAACCGCGCCATGGCTTTTGGACATTGCCCGCGGGCTTTTTAGAAAATGGTGAATCCTCGCTAGTCGGTGCGTTGCGCGAATGTGAAGAAGAGGCCAATGCCCAAGTCGTAGAACCAAGCCTCTACGCACTGTTCGATATCCCTCAGATTAACCAGGTCTATGTTTTTTATCGCGCCAGACTTGAACAGCCCAAGTTCAACGCCACCTTTGAATCCTCAGAGGTAGCGCTGTTTGATGAAGCTGATATTCCCTGGGGGGAGCTGGCTTTTCCAGTCGTGGAACTGGCCTTGCACCACTTCTTTAACGATCGTGAAAACGGCGAGTATATTGTCCGCCATGACGAAATTCGTCGTCCCTGGAAAAGCCTAAGGTCTTAACATTAGCCTCTAATATTAGCCCCTAGCATTAGATCCTAGAGCCAAGCTTAAAGTATCAGCCGCAGACCAATAAACAGCCCGTCAAATTCGGCATCTGACTGTAGTTCGTCCTGATCATCAATTTCAATGAGCATTGAACGATAACCAATACTCAGACCTGCCTCAAGAGTGGGGGCAATACTGAAGTCGTAATTGAGTTCGGCGCTCCAGTCGATCAAGTGAAATTCATTGACGTTAATCCAGTTGCCGCTCACCGCAGCGGACAGTCCGCTAAAAGGTAAATCGATCCCCGCCTTGCCATAGAGCATAGGTATAACCGCGTCTAACTCGACGCGCTCCTGCTGTGTAGCGCCGATCAGACTGGCTTCACCGTCAAACATCCGTGCCGTTAAACCCAAATCTAGGTCGATAACATTGTCGAGCACTTCATAGTAAAAAGTTACTTCTGTATGACTGAGGTCTAGCTCCGCAGCAACAGCCTGATCGATTGGAAATACCACTTCATCAAGACGGGTTCCCGCAGGGACCGTGCCCTGCCCGGTCCATTCCAGACTGGTGCGCGAAAGACGTAGATTAGGTAGCAGGGGGATTGGATGCTCTAGGGCGATAAAAAGATAATTGCTATTTTCTTCATCAAAATTAAGGGTGTTCTCAAGACTAATACTGGTGCTGCCCAGGGTACCGGAAGGACTCGATTGCCAGGTCCCTACGCCTGCAGATAGGCCGGCAATATCGGCACTGGCTATGACTGGGGCTGCAGTTAAAGTGGCCAATAGGCCGAGACGAGATAGACTCATAAAGCAAAATCCTTTTTATTGGGTTAATTAGCCAGCGCGAACCATCTACAGTGAACCATCTACAGTGAACCATCTACAGTGAACCATCTACAGTGAACTAGCTAAATTGTATTAAATGGTGCCGCGCATTGTAGTCTCTGCAAACCGTGAATTATCACGATCAAAGCACAAAACAGCTTCACGCTGAGCTTCTCAAAGAGTAAACCCTGAACAAACAAAAACGCCGCGGGCTAATTATCCATCACTAGCCCGCGGCGTTTTTGTTAATAAATGTGCTTAAAGTATTAAGCTTCTGGTGCTGGTGCGGCCTCATCCATAAGGGGTTTTAATTCTCCCTTGTGGTGCATCTCAGCAATGATATCGCAACCACCAATCAGCTCGCCTTTGATCCACAACTGTGGAAAGGTCGGCCAGTTACCGTAGGCAGGCAAGTTGGCGCGAATTTCCGGGTTGGAGAGAATATCCACATAGGCAAAGCGCTGACCGCACTCCATCAACGCCTGAACTGTGCGAGCAGAGAAGCCACACTGCGGTTGATTGGGCGAGCCCTTCATATAGAGAATAATTGCATTGTTCTCTACCTGCTCACGAATGGTTTCCATAATGTCCATAGAGACAAATCCTCTGAAATTAGTAATTGTGCTGAAGTGCACTGAATCTGGCGTTCATTTTACCTGTTTCATCTCACCGGCAACACCACATAGGGATATTTATTTAAGCCGATAGCCACAACCACTCTTATATTGAGTTTGATTTCGCCACTGAACGCAAATGAGAATGATTTGCATTTGCGTTTGAATCTCATTATAGTTGCGCCTGCTGTAACCCATGACCTGTTTGCAAACGTATGTTGATGGTCTAAAAGCGAAACCCGTTCATTTTGGTAACCAAATTCAAGGAAATAAAGCTATGAAGAAGCAATTTCTCGCCACTATTGTTGGCTTGAATATTACCGCTGTGGCTCAAGCAGCGACTCCTAGCATGGAGGAAATGTGGGAAATGATTCAACAGCAGCAGGGTGAGATCGCCACGCTGAAAGAGCAACTGCGCAGCAATGATGCGCGGATACAAGAAACCGAGGTAATTGCTGAAGCAACTATTAGTGCCGTTGAACAGATTTCCATGGCCCCCAGTGCAAGCAGCAAGACGACTTTTGGCGGTTATGGCGAACTGCACTACAACAGCCTAGATCGCGATGATTCAGCCAGCAGCAAAGACCAAATGGACTTCCATCGTTTCGTGATGTTTACCGGTCATCAGTTTTCCGATGATATACGCTTCTTTTCCGAGCTGGAGGTAGAGCACAGCATTGCCGGAGAGGATCAGCCAGGTGAAGTGGAGCTGGAGCAGGCCTATATAGAGTGGGATTTCGCCGGTCAGCACAGCGCTAAAGCGGGTCTGTTTCTATTACCCATCGGCATCATTAATGAAACTCATGAGCCGAATACGTTCTACGGTACTGAGCGCAACAATGTTGAAAAAAATATTATTCCCGCAACTTGGTGGGAAGGTGGCGCAGCCATTCATGGCGAGATCAGCCCGGGTCTTTCCTATGATTTCGCGGCGCATTCCGGTCTTTATTTAAGCTCTGGTGATTACAAGCCTCGGGATGGCCGACAAAAAGTCGGTAAGGCCAAAGCTGACGATCTAGCCTTTACTGGTCGTTTAAAATACACCGCAATTCCAGGACTGGAAATTGCCGCCTCGGTGCAGATGCAGCAGGATGTTCATCAGGGTGAAGGGGATGCAATTGGCGGCACATTGTTTGAGACTCATGTGGCTTGGCAGCGCAACGATTTCCAACTGCGTGCGCTCTATGCGGCTTGGGATTTTGACAGTGCGATTAACAACATCATGAAAGGCGCAGACGAACAGACTGGCTTTTATATAGAGCCGAGCTACCGCATCAGCGACAAGATGGGTCTATTTGCTCGTTACAGCGAGTACGACAACCTTGCCGGCAGTGCAACGAACACTGCCGTCGAGCAGTTTGATATAGGTCTAAACTACTGGTTGCACCCCAATGTAGTATTCAAAATGGATTATCAAAATCAGGACACCCCCACTGAAACTGGTTATGACGGTATCAATATAGGTGTAGGTTATTCCTTCTAATGGCGTTAGCGTAAATGCTTAGTAAGCTTTATAGAGTCACTGTGGTAACAGCTGCAGCGGCTTGTTTTGCGATCACCTCCTTGACCTCATTATCGGTGAGTGCCAAGGGGGTTTTTCAGTCTGGCCCAGACTTTTATGCTGAGGTGTTTGCTCCGCAGCAAGGCGAATCCAAAGTCCTCTGGCTGACACCAGAAATTCGCACCCAGGCCGCTGTAATCGTTGACCACCCAGTGCGTGGGTTGCGTATCCGCTATCACCAGAACACCAACAAAACCGCTTGGATTCTTGAAGAGATTGGTAAGGAGATGCCGATCACCATCGGCGTAGTGGTGGAAGATGATGTGATTCAGCAGGTTAAAATTCTCGCCTATCGCGAGAGCCGCGGCGGCGAAGTGCGCTACCCGGCCTACACAGCGCAATATAAAGGTGCAGCTTTGCAAGAGGATTATCGGCTGAATCAAAATATCGACGGTATTACCGGCGCTACCCTGTCCATGTGGGCCGTTAATAAGGCCGCGGCGCTGGCTTTGTACTATCATGCTGTGGTTACTGAAAGCTCTTCAACTAAAAGCTCTCTAATTAAAAGCTCTGCCACTAACTCGCCCAAATAAACTCCAGAACTTATGCGCAATAAACCCAACCCGAATCGTAAATCCCTCGATGGGATTAAAACCAATATCCACTGGCATCGCCGCATTGGCCTGTCGACCTTTGTGGTATTAATTTTTCTCGCCATCAGTGGTTTTGCTTTAAATCATTCACCGGGCCTAAAGCTAAATCAAATTAATCTGACCAGTAACTGGCTGCTGTCATGGTACGGCTTTGAACTGCCGGCCGCCGAAGGGTTTGAGGTGGGAGAAAAATGGTTTAGCT
>Ga0206126_10005658_pt1 | contig 11398 bp, 12 predicted proteins | sample Helgoland_Spring_5_FD_148621 | JGI IMG/M metagenome (GOLD analysis project Ga0206126, IMG submission 148621) | Pelagic subsurface seawater microbial communities from Kabeltonne, Helgoland, North Sea - Helgoland_Spring_Bloom_20160412_1 | ecosystem: Environmental > Aquatic > Marine > Epipelagic ...
CTATAACAAGGCCTAGCTTTAATTGTTATATATATAAGAACCCAACAGATGGAATATTTAGACGAAATAATTAATATGAGAATTAGACCTTCTGACAAACAGAAATTAACTGCTTTGGCATTGTCAGACAATTTATCTGTTTCGGCTTATTGCAGGTCAAGGTTATTAAACGAGTTAGAACAAAGTAATTAATCTAAAATAGCAGAAAGTAGATGGAAACAGTTGCAGCAGTAAAATACGGAGGCAGAAAAAAAGGAACTCCAAATCGATTGACTAAAGAAGTCAGAACGGTATTGAAAGAATTAGTGTTTGATGAAATTTCTCAAGTGCAGTCTCATTTTGAAAAACTTGACCCTAAGGAAAGGATAGAATTGTTGATCAAACTGATGCCTTACGTTTGTCCGAAAATTCAAACAGCGAGCCATAGCCTAAACGAACCAATGGATTTTAATTTCTAAAGCATTAACTCTATAGAATATCAACACTAAACTCGTTAATGTCTCTAATACCTTCCAAGAAACATCATCAACTCCGAATTCCTGATCGCAACCCTCTTGTTTGTGGATTACAATCGTTTTAACTTAATTATTGCTACTAATCCAATTAGAATTGTGATTAGTAAGGTTGGAGATAGTGTTTTAAACAAATTAAAATTTGTATTAGGTTCATAAAACTTTACATCATATTGACCCCAGTCAATACTGTCTGCTGGTCTTTTATCAAAAACGTCAGAATAAAAGGCAACCCTAAGTTTTTCATGAAATTTAGTTAGTGTTTCTATAAAGTCGAGGTGAGCTATCATATTAGTGCTTGCCATCTTATTGAAAACAAGTTGGGTGTGGATGGTAGGTAGAACTAATGCAATAGTTTCACTAATTTTATTACGCAATCTAATCTTTTCACTCATTTTAATACTGGATTCTTTTGATTCTAAGTCTCCCATGTATTGCATTCCATAGTACCATATCCAGCTAAATTTGTCTTCTGGGACAATATATTTTTTGAAATGAGGAAAGTCTTCAAAAAAAGGTTCCATAGTGACCCCTTTAGCTAAATCCCATTTTTCGTGATATCCGTCTCGTTGTTCAATCATGGCATCTAAAGCCTCTGGAACCGGATATTTGTTTAAAACATAATTGTTTACCATTGCTGGCAATAAAATAGTTAATACTATCCAAATGGAGATTAATGTTAAAGCATTAAAATTGGAGTTTGCCTGAAAACTTATAACGATTAAACATAACGCACACCAAAAAAGTATGTATATAAAACTTTGCATACACAATGCCCAAAAATTATAATCAAGAGGTATTCTTAGAACAAAAATCGCTGCTATCAAAAGTACAATCAAGACTGCGAAAATGAAAAGGATTCTTATTCCCATTTTTTTTAGTAAAAAACTCAATTTACTGGTTGTTTGAGCTGATAAAATACGCCATGTCCCCAGCTCCTTTTCTTCAGAATAGAGGTTGAAAGTCATTGCAATTAAAACCAAAGGGAATAGATAAATTATTACAAAACCAAGATCCAAGTTTCCGGACATTAACAAAGCCGGATTCTCAAAATCTGTGTCATGCTTCTGTCCCTCTAAATTACGGATAGTTACAGACTGTAGCAACGGATTAACATCACTCTGACCAATAGAAATAGCACTCAAATTCACTGGTTTTTTTATGAGCGTAAACCGTAAATAATACAGTACTAAACCTAAATCTTCATTGTGATATTTAATATTATTTTGAATGCTTTTCTGTTGAAAACTAACCGCAGCGGCAATAGTTTTCTCTTGTTTTAGCAAATACTGTTTTCCTATTAAAATACTAATAATACCAACAAACAATAGTAAGGACAAGCTTACCAAAAATATCTTTGTTCTAAAAAAAGACCTAAATAGTAATTTATACATTTAGATTGCGTTTAAATTAATTGAAAATCTTATCATGCCAAAAACTGCGAGTATACTCCATGTCAACAGGGCAAATATTGAAATTAGTTCATTTTGAATTACCTGTGTAATATTCAAAAAAGAATACTCAAATGATGGAAATTCTTTCCAGTACTTACTTGAAATCTGTTTTGGCCCTTCTTTTCCTTTATTAGGAATTAGATCCATTTGCAATCGGTTCATTTCTTGCGCTAGATGATAACGATATGATTCTGCGTTGTCTTTAAAATGTAAAAAAGATTTAAAATCTGTTTCAGATAAAGCCATTGACAAATTCTTAATGGCAGAATATGGATTTATAAATGATGAGTAACGTTCTAAATTGTTTTGTTTGTCATAAACTTTGTACAAAAGATTTTGATGACCTAAGTATACTTTGGTACTCAATTTCTCACCTTGAGCCATTACAAAACCACTGTAATTAAAAGGTAATTCGTTTACATTATTCACGTTGTTCGCTAATAAAAGAGAATCTTTTAAAGCTCTAAAATGTGGGTCTTCTGGATTGTGGCTATCGCCTAATTTTTTCAAATCGTGTTCTACCGCAGTTTCTATTTCAACCTTAGACGGAGTTTGATACAAATAATGGCCCACCGCTTGTAATGATTTGGGCATTATTATCACAAATAGCAACCAAATGCCCAACAGTTTTATCAAAGCAGCTTTTGAAGTTTTGCTAAAGGCAGAAACCATCACTGTGATTACACTTAAAGTGCTATAGAACAATAGATAAGATGTAAATAATATAAAATAACGACTAAGACTGTCGGCAAGAGAAATATTATGGTCCTCTGTTACGACAAAAAACAGAACCAATAAAAAAACAGAGCACAAGAATAAAAGGGATAAACTCAAAAGCCCAAGCCATTTTCCAAAAACAATTTCATTTCTTTTAATTCCCTGTCCGATAAGGAGTTTTAGTGTGCCCTTTTCGCGCTCTCTTGCTACACTGGCAAAACCTAAATAAAAAATCAATAAGGGTACAATCACCTTTAAAAGCATGGCTAAACTCACTTCTCCAAATCGTAAGATTCCAGTTGACATACTTGCTTCGGAAAAATTAACTGTATTTTGTTTGTGTGCTTCCAGAAAAACAGCATTTCCTACAAAATTTTCCATTCCCACATCAAAAATACTCAACACATGTTTCATTCGTATAGCAAATGAACCATAATGTGCCATTCGATGAGGATGTTTATCTGGGTTACTCTCCCAACTGTCCTGAACTTCGTTTTGTACTTTATATCGTATAAAATTCTGGTCGTGATAATTATCATAACCGGTAAGACCCGCGAATGCTATCAAAAGAACCGTTAGGCCTAAAGTAACAAAGATTACTTTAGACCTAAAAGTGTCTTTCAAAAATTGATGGGCAATTAAAACAATTGCTTCTTTCCTCAAAGCTTAGAATTTATATGTGACGTTTAACAAAATATTTCTTGGCGCTCCAGGACCTAGCCTAGACGGATTGAGACCTCCTAACCAATATGTGTTATCAAACAAATTGTTTGCTTTTACAGTCAATTGAATTCCAGAATTATCCGGCTTGTAGTATAATGCAGCATCAAATGTTGTGAAACTAGGTAGTAATACCCTATCAGTAGCATAAGTTGGATTATACCAGGTATATCTTTCATCTACATACTGAGCACCAAGCCCAAACCCTATACCTTCTAGAGAGTTATTTATAAAATCGTACCTACCCCAGAAATTTGCATTGTGTTCTGGAGCTCCACCAATACGTTCACCAACAAAAACTTCAATAGCGTCTTCTACAATTTCTGCTTTATTGTATCCATAAGAAGCGATGATTTGAAAATTTGGTGTGACATAACCAGAAAGATCCATTTCAAATCCTCTACTACGTTGCTCCCCTCTTGTGGTTAAGTTATCTAAATTATAAGTGTCTCCAAGTAGAATGTTTTTTTGAGTAATATCAAAAAACGCTAGGTTGGTAAACACCTTACCCTTCATAAACTCTGCTTTAAAACCTATTTCTTTCAAACTGCTCTCAAGAGGATCAAATCTACTTGGCGAAGCAGCCCAAAAGAAACCTTCAGCGCTTGGCGATAATGATACAGTATTAGTGTGGGGTTGAAAACCTCCTAAATAAGTAGCGTAGGTACTGATGTTATCACTAATTTCATACGTTAAACCAATTCTTGGAACAAAAGCACTTGTTTTATATTCTTGCTCATTAGCCTTATAGTCGAAAATATCTTTAAACCACTCGTACCTTAAGTTAATTAAAGCTGAAAATTTTCCGATTTTAAATTGATTTTGAATATAGATTCCGTCACTTGTGTTAAGATTTGCTGGGATAGTTAATTCAGAAAGGTTGTACCCATTTGTATTTCGAGCACCATTAAAAGGTTTTTCTAGGTTAAAATGAGGAACAGCTGGCTTTGGCATCTTTACTCCGTTTACATCTATTTGTTGAAAATTATCAATATTGATAGGCTTAAAATTGGATTGACCGCCACTAGTAGTTAAGTATCTTCTAGCACGAAGGAATCCAGCTCCAATTTTTCTTTCCCAACGAGAGGCATCATATCCTACTAATATTTTATTGGTTATTTTTTCTGTCTTAAAGTCGTAATTAAAATAAACGCTAACATTGTCAGTCTCCCAGAACTGTTGTCTGCGATCATATCGCATTCTGGCAAGTGTAGGAATTACATTCCCATCAACATCAACTGCAGTTCCGTCAACTCGGTGTTCAGCCAAGTCCTCATCCCAAGTTTGTTTCATAAACTGTGCATTAAAACCAAGGTTTTCGGTGAACTTTTTGTTAAAGTTAGCCATAAATACAAGCTCTTTGGTTTTATAGTGATCGTTTGAAGCACCAACATTCATAGAGATTGGGGTACTATTTAAATCATATTCACCATTAATTGATCCAAAAATAGGTTGCCCTCTATCTAAGTTACCTTCTGCATTGTTATAAATCATTTCCACATTAAGAGAGGTTTTATCATTTGGAATATAACTTAAAGAGGGTGCAACTAAAAAGGCGTTGTTGTTTACCACGTCTCTGAATGAGTCTGCCTCTTGGAAAGCAGCATTAAAACGATACAGTAATGTTTTCGATTCATTCAATGGTCCTGTAAAATCTGCTGTAGTTCTTAATGTTCCAAAACTACCTGTTGCTATAGAAACTTCGTTTCGTTTTTCAAACAATGGTTTTTTGGTTACCATATTTACAGTGCCTCCAGGATCTGAACTAGAAAAAGTGACAGAAGATGGTCCTTTTATTACTTCTACTCTTTCTAAATGGGAGGTGATCGGTTGTAAAAAATAGTATTGACGTGTTCGCATACCATTCAACACTTGTCCATCATCTGCTTGAGTAATACCTCTAATATTGAAGTGATTGTAAAGCCCAGTAGCGGAAATATTACTTACAGTTTTTATTGCCTCTCCCAATTGAAAAGCTTGTCTATCAGCAAGAAGTTCTTTGGTTACTGTTGTAATCGCTTGAGGAAGTTCTTTGTTTTTTATAGCAATTTTTGAGGCTGAAAAAGAATAGTCACTGTTATAATCTTGTCTTGCTCTACCTACCACTTCTACAGACTGAAGTAACTGAACTCCTTCTTCTAATCCAATCCTACCCATATTATAGGATTGATTTTGATTAAAAATTTGTTGAAACTTATTAGAGTTATATCCGATGTAAGTTATCGTAATATTATATTCTCCTGAGCGAGGAAGTTCCAATATAAACTCCCCATTTTCTTCAGAAATAGTTCCTCCTTTGTCACCAAAAGAATTTGAATATGAAATTGTTGCACCGAAAATAGGATTAGACTCTTGATCTACTATGTTGCCTATTAATTTTTGTCCGTATGATAAGCCGAAGACCAATAAACAGATTGTTATTAAAAAATATTTTTTCATTTGTTTTATATTGTTTCTAGATATAATTGATTTAATTTTCCAGCATCAATTTCACTGGTTTTGAGTTGTTGAACCAATACTCCTTCTTTCATGATACCTATAGTGGTACCCACTTCAACCGCATTAAAAATATCGTGCGTAGCCATAAAAATGACCTTACCCATGGCGGAAAGTTCTCTGCATATTTTAGTGAATTCTGCTGTTGCTTTTGGATCGAGACCAGAGGTGGGTTCATCCATAAAAATGAATTCTGCATTTTTAGCCAGTGCTATAGCAATGCCAACTTTTTGTCGCATTCCTTTTGAGTAGAAGGACAACCTTTGATGTTGATCTTCAGACTGTAAGCCAATCTTTAATAAAAATGCTTCCAATTCTTTATTGGAATAGATGAACCCAGCTAAACGACTAAAAAAGTCAAGGTTTTCAACACCGCTAAGGTTTCCATACAATTGAACAGTTTCGGGAATGTAAGCAGTAAGTGTGTTAATGTTGTCCTTACCAACTTCCTTTTCACCAACAAATGCTTGACCCCCATCTTTGTTGATAAATCCCAAAAAAATGTTTATTGTGGTTGTCTTACCAGCACCATTTTGGCCCAAAAGACAGAATGTTTCTCCTTTTTTAACCTCAAAGGAGACATCTTTTAAAGCAACCTTTCCGTTGAAGGATTTGGTTACATTTATTGCTCTAAGCATATATAGTTAAATGTGTTTTGCAAACGACAAGTTTTCTCTATTAAAATGAAAAGAATAGTAATGATTCTAAGTAAAGTTTAAACCATATCAATATCCATAAATTCTAGGAAAAGTGATTTCAAACCAATCACCAAAAAAGAATGGATTGGATTTAAAACCAAAGATTTCTGAAAAATGAAATATCAATAAATGATTTACAAAGAAGTTGGAGGAGGTCGTGTGAGAAAATGGCTTTCTAAATTATTTTGGAAATAAAGTAGTTGAGCGGTCTTAATTTTAATATTGTCACTATCAAAATTAAGGGGTTTACTGAAAGTAGTGTTCGTTTCAGAAAAAAGAAAAAGGTCTAAATTAAGAGAAGTAGTGATATTACATAGCTCACAATTGTTGATTTGGTTATAATCTTCCTCATGAGTTAACCCATGTAATCCCAGAACCTTAACGGAAAGGAATAAGATTAAAAAAAACACTACCGAAACTTGTCTAATCCTAAACATCGTTCAAAAGTACTATTTTAGTTTAGATAAAAAAATTATTTTTTATTTCTCAATGAATGTACTAATACACATAACTGTATCTCCTTTATTTATTGGTGGAGTTGCAAGCATGTAAAGAATTATACCCTCTATAGAGGCATAGTGCTTCTCAATAATTTTTCCGAATTCGTCTGTAGTGTATCCAACAATTGCTCCTTTTTGTACACTATCTCCAGCCGCATAATCACTGTAAAAAATTCCACTAAAGTTTGCCGATACATATGACTGACTGTTGAAATGTTTTACATTATGTAGAGGTTCTGTACTTTTTCCATACATGTTCAAGCTAGCTAACATATTGTAGACCCCTTTTTTAATAAGAGTAACATTTTCTTGATGAACAAAACCGAGCTTACCGGATTCAATACTCAACGCCGTCTTACCATCTTGAACCGCCTGTTTAAATGCGTATTTTGCAGGATCACTGTCTTTAAGAGTATAAGAATATGAAACAACATGATCAAAACCACTTTTTTCAGAGAGCTTTTTGGCTAGGGCAGTTTGTTCTGGTTTTTGTTCATTGTTGTAATAACATACAAAGGGAATCAAATCTTCAGGAGAATCCCCTCCATGAATGTCAAGGAAAATATCTGTCACATCGATAATATTCTTTGTAATAAAATGAGCAATTTGTTCGGTAATGCTTCCTTCTGGGTTTCCGGGAAAAGTTTTATTAAGATTCTTGTCATCCATTGGATTGATGTAGGGTGTTCGTCCAAAAAACGACCCTTTGTTTGCAATCGGAATAATTACAAGTGTTCCACTGAGTTCTTTAGGATTGATTTCTTGCATTATAGCCTGTGTGCTGATAATAGGCGGGTATTCATAGCCGTGTACTCCTGCAAGAATAGTAAATACTGGACCCGTTTTTCCTCCTTTTATGATAGAAATAGGTAGTTCAGCTTTATTCCCTTTATTGTCTTCAAGGGGAATGCGAAAGTTTTTTTTACTTGATAAATTTGTTGTTTCAAAGGCTATTTGAAAAGTGTTTTGAGCAATAGTGAGTTGAAACGAAGATAAAAAGAATAAGGAAAGAATAATTTTTTTCATTGACGTATAATTATCAAAACAAATATAAATAAAAAGGCTCTTAATATTCCTCAACTATTCAACCGAACCAATCATCACTTCTAGGCTCTCTATTGTTTTTTAAAAATTATTCTGATAAAGACTCGCTAATTTCACAGAAGTATTAATGATAACTTTTGAATTATCTGACGTTTTTTGATGTTTTAGAGGGTTTTACTAGTGGAAATCGACAAATGAAATAGAGTGATTATATGACTTTTATAAATAAAAAAAGCCTCCACTTTACGCGAAGGCTTGTTTTTAATTGGTTGGAAACTAAATTATTCTGCTTCCTGAGATGCAACGTATTGCTCAATCTGAACATTCATACCGTTCACATCCATCCAATCGGAGAATGTGGCAATTTTACCGTCTTCGTCAAACGAGATAACAGCATACCATTTGTTGTTAGCCGGAGCTCCTGTAGCTGTGTGTGTGGTCATCCAAGTTCCATAAACCCGAAGAATATTGGGATTGGGATCTGCACTTCCACTTGAGAAAGTAGACCCTCCCCAGAATCCTTTGTCAGATCCTATTAGACCTTTTCCTTCTACAAAGGTTATGTCTTCAAAGTTGTCGAAATAATCCGTTAATGCAGCACTGAAATCGTCATAACCCAACAACTTGTTTTCGTTGTAGTACGGTGGCGACCACTTTACAGAATCTGCAACCAAAGACATCAATCCGTCTAGGTTTTCTTCGTTAAAATTCTGAGTAAAAGATTGAAATGTAGCAATATTTTTCTCGAAAACAGCTTGGTCTTCAGCTGATGGTCCTGCTGGAGCTTGATTACAAGATGAAAAGATTATTGGAGCTGAGAGAATCACATAAATTAACTTTTTCATTTTAAATGTAGTTATGATTAATAGCTTTCAATTTACGAAAAAACTTAATGCTTGCAATTTGTAAGTAATATTTGTTTCCCAATGCTACTCGCATCGCTTGTTGCTTTAGTGGGATTTTTTATTTCTAAAAATATCTGAACTTACTTAAGATGTCACATCTGTCATATAAAAAACCCCCCACTGGGAGGGTTTATTGAATTAAATTAGGTGGTTGAATTTATGTTAATTAATAAGTTTTTATTTCATTTATCATGTAGTCTTTTACATATTCCATTTTACCTCTTTCTGTCGCCAGCTTAATGAATTCAGTTTGATTTTGTAACTCATCATAAAGCATAATGTGATCATTATCGTTTTTTCCTGAAACACCTACCCAATGAGTTGCTCCACCAGGATTATTAATGTCATAAGTTCCAAAAGCAACCCATCTCCCTTCAAATTCTTTTTTGAATTTCTTCACGATTTTATCGTGTGCTGTTTTGAATTGAATAGGGTCTTCAATTTTATAATCCCAAATATGTGTCCTTTTATAATCTTCATTGGTTGCTGCTTGTTCGCTAAGAACTCTTCCAGAGTATTGTTCACCCCATTCCTCAACATAGTTACTCATTTGAGCCCACCAAAGAGGCGCTTTCTCTTCTATATTTGTTCCTTCCCAGAGATCTTCTCCAATTTCCCACCACCAAACGAGCCGATGGGTCATACCATTATCAGCGCCTTTTCCAAAACTTTCAATCGCAAATCCACCTTTATTAGGCTTCATGTCTGCACAACAGGTATCATAGGCGGCCTCTATATCGCTTTGGGAAAAATCTTTTGCCTTGATCTCCTGAACATTGAAGACTATAGTTTGAGCTGATAGAGTTGCAGCCACTAACAAATTAGCCATTAATAAAAATACTTTTTTCATTTTAAATTGATTTATAATTAATATTCCTAAAATAAACAAAATAATTGCAAAAAGCAACTTATTCAAGTAATTAGATATTGATGTTGAAATTTAAAGAACAAGGCGATCTTTATTAATTTTAAAAATAATCATTCGTTATCATAGATAGGCTAATAATCTAAAACAGACACATTGCCAAGACCATATTTAACTACATATATTTTTAAAAATAACAGATTTCATTCTCAAAACTGTAAGGACTTTAATGGTATGGTGAATTCAATTCTTTGATTGTCACTTACATCCCATGTTTCCATTTTTATTTTAGTATCGTTTTGTTTCCAAAAGATATTAATTAACCCAAAATGGTTTTCCATAATGGGACCTTCAATCCTGTTTTTATTTGGAGTGGCAAAGTGCCAAGTTGATGAAAGACCGCTTGAGGTAAAATCATAAAGAGGATAAAAAGTAGTGTCTAATTTAGAAATCTCAGAGTAATGTACATCCCCTGAAATAAAGATAACACCATTCGCCTTTGTACTTTTTATCAATTCAACCATGCGCTCCCTTTCACTGGGAAAATTTGACCAAGACTCATATCCATTCCATTCTACTCCAAATTGAGTTCCTGTGGATATAATTCTTACATCTGCCGCCTTTTTAAGTTCATTTTCTAGCCAAATCCATTGCTGTTTTCCAAGTAAAGTTGGTGACGTATCTAAATGGGGCGCATAGTCTTTTTGGTAAAAACCATATCTTGTATCATTGTCATATTCTCCGTTATATGGTTTTAAATCATCTCTAAATGTTCTACCGTCAAGCAATATTATTTGAAGTTTATTATTTCCATATTTGTTAATATAGGAGTGATAAATACCTTTATGTTTTCTTCGTTGTGAAGATGCAGGCTCATCAAAAAATTGAAGGAATATTTCCTTTGATTCTTCTTTATATTCATAAAATTTACCAATATCATTCCATCCATAATCATGGTCATCCCAGGTGGCTAGAATAGGAACTTTATTTTTTAAGTCTATGAATGACTTTTTATTCCCCAAAAGTTTGTATTTCTTTTTAAGACTATCCATATTTTTAGTATCTCCGTAAATATTGTCACCAAGAAAAATAAAAAGATCAGGATTGTGTTTTATAACATTGTAAAATATTGGAAGTTGGTGCTTTTCCGAGGCACAAGATCCAAAGGCAATTTTTGTAATTTCAGGATAGTTTTTTGTTTGTTTTGGTTTTTCAAATGATTCAACACAAGATTGAGAGGTCATTATAAATAAAAAGATTAAAAGAATCACTAGCTTTTTCATAGTATCTAATTTATCAATACAATGTACAAAACTGTTTTCAAGGCTTGTTTTCATTATCTGACGTCTTTAATTAGTGAGCAAACCCTTTGGTGGTTCGGAGGTTTTTTTTATGCTTATTTTAATTAGATTTCCCTGTATTTAAACATTTAATAATTAACAATGTGAAAAAATCACTTCTTATTTTAATTTTTATTATTATATTAA
>Ga0206126_10005671_pt1 | contig 11369 bp, 12 predicted proteins | sample Helgoland_Spring_5_FD_148621 | JGI IMG/M metagenome (GOLD analysis project Ga0206126, IMG submission 148621) | Pelagic subsurface seawater microbial communities from Kabeltonne, Helgoland, North Sea - Helgoland_Spring_Bloom_20160412_1 | ecosystem: Environmental > Aquatic > Marine > Epipelagic ...
TGCACATAAGGGTCTTTTACATGTTGTTTTATCCAACTACGATTTTTCGATTTCGCCATGGGGTTGTTTTAGCTAGAATGGCCGACCTTTAAAGTGAGTCGTGCATTATGACAAGTTCCAACGCGGATAAAAAACATTTACGTCGATTAGGCCATAATCTTAAGCCTGTCGTCACAGTAGCCGGTAACGGCCTCACTGAAAACGTCACCAATGAGATCGAGCGCGCCCTAACCGATCACGAATTAATTAAAATTAAACTGGTCGCCGAAGACCGCGACGCAAAGAAAGCCCTTACCGACAGCATCTGCAAGGCCCACAGCGCGACATTAGTGCAATCCATCGGCCATATGCTACTTATATATCGCAAAGCCAAGGCGCCAGATCCGCGGCTATCTAACTTATTGCGCTGAATGGCAAGGCTTTTGTGCCATAATCCATGGCCAATATCAGCATAAATCGAGAAGCAGGCGTGACCAAAAACCGCACCGTGAACTTTATTATTCGTTACTTCGGCAAACCTATATTGGTTGGCCTGTGCGCCGCCGCCTTAATACTCGTGGTGTTCCCGGAATTTCGTCAGCAGAATAATGACACTGAACAGTCCTCTATGGATCTCGACCGCCGCACTCAGGGCAACGAGTGGACCGGACCAGTTTCCTACTCCAATGCGGTCAAGCGTGCCGCGCCCTCGGTAGTAAACATATATACGCGCACCATAACCACCTCCTCTAATCATCCGCTGCTCGACGACCCCTACTTTCGGCGTCTATTTAACAACCAACAGCAGCGCATTCAGTCCTCGCTCGGCTCCGGCGTGATCATGCAGGAAGATGGCTTTATGCTGACCAACAACCATGTGATTGACGGTGCTGATCAGATACTGGTACTGCTCTATGATGGCCGCGAAGCACCCGCCATTGTCGTCGGCAAAGACCCGGAAACGGATCTCGCGGTACTCAAGATTGAAGCGGATAACCTGCCGGCTATCTCCGTTGGCGAACCCGCCCAGGCTAAGATTGGTGATGTGGTGCTGGCTATTGGCAACCCCTATGGCGTTGGCCAAACTGTGACCCAGGGAATTGTTAGCGCCACAGGCCGCAATGGTCTTGGGCTAAATACCTTTGAGAATTTTATTCAGACCGATGCCGATATCAATCCTGGCAACTCGGGTGGTGCGCTGGTTGATAGCTATGGCAATTTGCTCGGTATCAACACGGCATCGCTCAACCAGACCGGTTCGGCGGGCATTGGCTTTGCCATTCCAGCGGACACCGCTGAGAAAGTACTCAATGACATTATCCGCTACGGCTATGTAGTGCGAGGCTGGTTGGGTATGGATGCCTTTCCCCTGACGCGACCCATTGCCAAGCGTTTGAATTTGCCCATATCTCAGGGGCTACTGGTGCGGGCCATCTACAATGGCAGCCCGGCTTTTCTGGTGGGCATTCAGCCAGGGGATATAGTCATCAAGATCAATGGCGAGCCGGTCACCGACCGTCAAACCAGCATCAGCCAGATCGCCGACGTGGCGCCGGGGGCACCGATTGATTTGGAAATTTGGCGTCAGGGCGCGACTTTTGCCGTGACTGCAGTGGCGGGCATTCGCCCTACCAGCCCGCTTTAAATCAAAAAAGCGTACTAGCCAATAATCTCAGTCAAGGCATCAATCAACTGCTGATTTTGTATTGGCGTGCCCACTGTAATACGTAAAAACTCACTCAGTCGTGGCTTATTAAAGTGCCGAATAATAAGGTTTTTATCCCGCAGCGCTTGGGTCAAATCCAATCCGGCATGCTCGGAGTGACGGGCCAGAACAAAATTCGCCGCTGAAGGCAGCACTTCAAAGCCGAGGGCATCAAGCTGCTCAGCTAATAGTTCGCGACTAGAGATCACCTGCTGGCGCATCAACTCAAAGTAGTCAGGATCCGTGAACGACGCTACTGCTGCGGCAATCTGGACATGGCCCAGGGGATAGGAGTTAAAGCTATTTTTGATTCGCTCAAGCCCTTCAATTAAGACCGCAGAGCCCATGGCATAGCCAATGCGCATACCCGCCAAGCTATTTTTGATTCGCTCAAGCCCTTCAATTAAGACCGCAGAGCCCATGGCATAGCCAATGCGCATACCCGCCAAGGAGCGCGACTTGGACATGGTTTGCACAACCAATAGATTGTCATACTGATCAATCAAGCTAACGGCACTGGAGCCCGCCTCGGCAAAGTCGATATAGGCTTCATCCACCACCACAACAGAATCTCTGTTGTCACGAAGCAATGCCTCGATTGCATCAAGCCCCAGCAGGCGACCTGTGGGTGCATTGGGATTGGGGAAAATAATTCCACCATTGGCGCGGCGATAGTCAGCCAAGTCGAGTGTGTAATCATCGGCCAGGGGTATTTTACTAAATTCAATATCGTAGAGGCCGCAATAAACCGGGTAAAAACTGTAGCTGATATCTGGATATAGGATTGGCCGGGCCTGGCGAAACAGACCGTTAAACACATGAGCCAAGACTTCATCAGAGCCATTGCCAACAAACACCTGAGCCGGCGTTAACTGAAAGTAATCCGCAAGCGTCTGTTTTAACTGGTCAGCATTGGACGGCGGATAGAGACGCAGATCGTCATTCACCGCACTGTTCATGGCTGCCATTACCGCTGGCGAGGGCGGATACGGATTCTCATTGGTGTTCAGCTTGGTGAGATCGCTGTTCGCCGGCTGCTCGCCCGGGGTATAGGGCTCTAGGCCAACGACAAAATCACTCCAGTACTTACTCATAGCTCTCTCTCGTCTTAACGTTCTCGCCTTAGATTTTAATCCTGGCTGCTCTTTAAATCAGATTAGATCAGTCACGAATTCGATATTCTGCCGACCGCGCGTGAGCCGTCAGCGACTCTCCACGACCCAGCACCGAGGCCACTTTGCCCAGATCAGAGGCGCCCTGTTCGGAACAGAAAATCAATGAACTGCGCTTCTGAAAATCATAGACTCCCAGTGGCGAAGAAAAGCGCGCTGTGGAAGAGGTCGGCAACACATGGTTGGGCCCGGCACAGTAATCACCCAAGGCTTCGGCGGTGTGGCGGCCCATAAAGATAGCACCAGCGTGACGAATCTTTGGCAACCAGGCTTCGGGGTCGGCAACGGATAATTCCAAGTGCTCTGGGGCAATGCGATTAATCAGCTCAATCGCCTCGTCGGCATCGCGAACCTGAATCAATGCACCGCGGCGTTCCAGAGACTGGCGGATAATGTCCCGGCGTTCCATCTCGGGCAATAATTTGCTCATGCTGCTGTGTACCGCAGCTATATAGTCGGCATCCCAAGAGATAAAGATCGCCTGGGCATCTTCATCGTGCTCCGCTTGAGAGAACAGATCCATGGCGATCCAATCGGGATCGGTGTCGCCATCGCAGACCACCAGAATTTCACTGGGTCCGGCAACCATATCCAAACCCACCAAACCAAAGACCATACGCTTGGCCGTGGCCACATAGATATTGCCGGGACCAACAATTTTATCGACCTTAGGCACAGTTTCGGTGCCATAGGCCAGCGCCGCAATCGCCTGTGCGCCGCCAACAGTGAAGACTTGATCAACACCGGCAATGGCAGCGGCAGCAAGCACCATGGGACTGAGTTCACCGTCTGGTGCCGGCACCATCATAATCACTTCGCCCACTCCGGCAACCCGCGCCGGAATGCAGTTCATCAATACCGATGAGGGATAGCTGGCTTTGCCACCGGGTACATATATACCCACCCGATCCAGCGCTGTGATCTGCTGCCCGAGAATGGTGCCATCGGCTTCCTGATACTGCCAGGAGGGCTGCTCCTGATGATTGTGATAGTCGCGAATCCGCTCTGCGGCTATTTCTAGAGCCTGTCGGGTCTCGATATCGATAGACTCAAGTGCCTGTTGAAGCTGTTCCTGGCCGATCACCAACTCACCGATCTGTTTAACCTGGCGGCGATCAAAACGATTGGTCAGATCAATTAATGCCTGATCACCCTGAGCTTTTACTTGGCGCAGCATCGCGGTCACCGCGTCTTCCACAGCATGGTCTGAGACCATATCCCAGGCGATCAGGTCACTGAGGGTCTGAGCAAAGTTATCATCCGCGGTGGACAGGGTTCTGATGGCACAGTTGTCGGCAGAGACTGTCATAGGTTTGACTCCACCGCCTCTCTCAAGGCATCGACAATGCCCTGCACCTGAGTGAATTTGGTTTTCATCGAGGCTTTATTAACAATTAACCGCGAGCTGATCTCGGCGATTTCGTCTCGGGCCTCAAGACCATTGGCGCGCAGAGTGTTACCGGTATCGACTATGTCGACAATCTCCTGAGCCAGATCCAGTATCGGCGCCAATTCCATAGCCCCATAGAGCTTAATCAGATCAGCCTGGCGGCCCTGCTGGGCGTAATACTCTCGTGCCACATTGATATATTTGGTCGCCACTCGCAATCTGCTGTGCTGCTGAGTGGTGCCCACAGGCACCGCGGTCATCAGCTTGCAGCGAGCAATACCCAGATCCAGCGGCTCATAATAGCCGTCGCCCTGATGCTCAAGCAGCATATCTTTGCCAGCCACCCCCAGATCCGCAGCACCGTACTGCACATAGGTGGTGACATCGGAACCACGCAAAATAATCAATCGGACATTGTCACGATTGGTGGGAAACACCAGCTTGCGACTGGTGAAGACATCTTCGGCGGGCACGATGCCAGCGCGAGCCAGCAGTGGCAGTGTCTCTTTTAATATGCGTCCCTTGGTTAGGGCGATGGTTATCTGGGTCATTGGCCTGTCTGCTTTTTACTATTGGTTATATTAGGTGCCTGAGGCGATCAACCCCGACTAACTCAATTAGCTAGTCACACGCTTAATTTTCGCACCGAGCAACTGCATTTTTTCTTCAATGCACTCGTAGCCACGGTCTATATGGTAGATTCGTTCCACCGCTGTCTCGCCATCCGCCACCAGCGCCGCAATCACCAGTGCCGCCGAGGCGCGCAGATCCGATGCCATCACCGGAGCAGCACTGAGCCGCTCAACGCCAGTAACAACAGCGGTGTTACCTTCAACGGTAATAGTGGCGCCCATGCGGTTCAGCTCTTGAACCTGCATCAAACGGTTTTCAAAAATTGTCTCGATGACCACACCAGTGCCTTCAGCAACCGCATTAATGGCGGTGACCTGAGCCTGCATATCCGTGGGAAAGGCTGGATAAGGAGCCGTCTTAATATTCACTGCCTTGGGGCGTTTGCCCTGCATATCCAGTTCAATCCAATCTTCTCCCTGAGTAATCACCGCACCGGTTTCTTGCAGTTTTAACAGCACCGCCTCAAGTGACGAGGGGTCGGTCTGGGTAACTTTAACTTTACCGCGAGTTGCCACTGCGGCAGCCAAGTAGGTGCCGGTTTCAATACGGTCGGGCATCACCCGAAAGTGGCCGCCGGTAATTTTCTCAGCACCATTAATAATCAAGCGCGCAGAACCTATGCCTTGAATATCGGCACCCCAGGCATTTAGACAGTTTGCCAGATCGACAATCTCCGGCTCACGGGCGGCATTCTCAATCACCGTCTGGCCCTCGGCCAATACCGCTGCCATCAGCAAGTTTTCGGTGGCACCCACGGAGACAACGTCCATCAGAATATGGCAGCCCTTCAGGCGACCATCGCTCCGTGCCTTGATAAATCCATCTTCAATTTCGATGGTCGCACCCATGGCTTCAAGACCACGGAGATGCAGATCCACAGGTCGGCTACCAATAGCACAGCCGCCGGGAAACGACACATTGGCCTCGCCATAGCGGCTCAGCAGTGGCCCGAGCACCAGAATCGAGGCGCGCATGGTTTTAACCAATTCATAGGGAGCAGTAACGCTGTGCAGAGTCGAGTTATCCACTTCCAGCTGCAGTTTCTCGTCAACACTTACCGTGACACCCAAACTGCCGAGTAACTCGATGGTGGTGGTTACATCTTGCAGATGTGGCAAATTAGAAACCGTCGCCAAACCCTCAGAGAGCAGCGTTGCCGACAGGATAGGCAGGGCGGCATTCTTCGAGCCGGAGATCCATACCTCACCGATAAGCGGCCCGCCGCCTTGAATCTTTAATTTGTCCATCAAACAACCTTGAGTAGAGAAGCACCAGTAGAGAAACGCTAGTAGAGAAACGCTAATAGAGCAACAAAAGCGAAGTGTTTTAGGCCTTAGCCTGCCACTCACTTGGGGTGAAAATTTTCATATTGACCGCATGCATGGCGCCAGATGAGATCTCACTGTTTAGGGCAGCATAAATCAGCTGCTGACGCTGCACTGCACGTTTGCCGTCAAATACTTCGCCAATAGCGGTGATATTCCAATGGCCGCCTTCGCTGGCAACCTCAAACTGACAGTTAGGTATGGCGCTTTCAAGTAGTGCTTTTACATCTTCAGGATTCATAACGTACTCTTTTGTCGTCGCGAGACGGCTGTCCGCGGTTTAAATTCACAGGCTTTTAATTAACGGACTCTTGTTCACAGGCTTTTATTCACAGGCTCTCATTTACAAGCTTTCAGATGACCAGCCATTGATAACTTGCTCTATATCGCCCCCGGCACGCTGGGCCGATCGGACAAATTGATTGCGAAAGGTTTTGCCCAGGTTAATGCCATTGATCACTACATTGACCACCATCCACTGACCGGTCTTTTTTCGCGCCATGCTGTATTCCAGCGGGTAGACCGTATCAGCGCTGCGAATCTCTTGTTTGACGGTCAACTTGCGCTGCCCCTCAGCCACGGTTCCCGCTTTCACCAGCACAATCTCTTGGTTCTCATAACCGATCAGGCCACGACCATAGGTCTCAACCAGACCGCTGCGAAATGTCGCGGCAAAGCGCGTGCGCTGTTCCGCAGTGGCAACTTTGTTATAACTGCCCATGACATTGCGCGCAATAAAGGCAAAATCGATACGGTCACGGAGAAGCGCATCCAAACTATCAAAATAGGCTGCTTCGTTCTCGGGATAACCGGCCTGATAGGTAGCGATAGTATCCAACAGCTCAACGGTAACCTGTTCAATCTGCTGATAGGGGTCACTTACAACATCCTCGGCAACAGTCAACGACACCAACCCGAGAGCGCCAGTCAAAGACAACGCAAGCACACAAAACCACCGTTTAACGCTCATAAAAATCCTATTCATAAGTTCACCACCTTGATCAGTCAGCAGCAGAGACTCTTGTACGCAAGCACAGTTTAAAACGATGCAATTTTCTGCGGTAAGTTTGCTGACAATATTGGCTGAGCACTATAACATCCTCGATCCTGTGAAGAAATAGAACCCGCCGCCGCTAAGGCGGTAATTTGGAGAATTTATGAGCGCGATGCTACTACCGATTTTAGGCCTACTGATCGGCGTTCTTGGACTCCTCTGGGGCGCAGATCGGTTTGTCGAGGGCAGTGCTGGCGCGGCGCGAAACTTTGGCATCTCACCACTGATTATTGGCCTCACCGTGGTCTCCATTGGCACCTCGGCACCGGAAGTTCTGGTCTCGGTCAATGCGGCCCTGAGCAATGCCGCAGAACTAGCGGTGGGCAATGCCCTGGGTTCCAATATGGCCAATATTGGTCTGGTGCTCGGCGTCACCCTGCTAATCGCACCGACCCCGGTACAGAAGCATCTGCTCAGCCAAGAGGGTGTAGTGCTTTTACTGGTCACTGCAATCGCCGGATTGATTCTCTATGATGGCTATCTGGGTCGCATTGAGAGTGCCATCTTGGCCGGCCTGATCTTTCCTCTGGTGTATATCGCAGTCAAATATAAAAAGACCCATATCAGCCCTGAAGAATTAGAAACTAGCGAAGACATCCCCGATATCACCATGGGCGCTGCCGGTCTCTGGTTTTTTGTCGGCTTAGCGGTATTGCTGGCCAGCGCCGAAGTAACGGTTTGGAGTGCAAAAACAATCGCCCAAACCATGGGTATCAGCGAGCTGATTATTGGCCTCACAGTGGTCGCCATCGGCACCAGCCTGCCGGAACTGGCAGCATCGGTGGTCAGCGCCATGCGTGGCCACCACGATATCGCCATCGGTAATATCTTTGGCTCAAACCTGTTTAATTTGATGCTAGTAATGCCCGCCGCTGGCATTATTTCGCCAATGGCACTGTCTCCGGAGGTGTTTAACCGCGACTTTATCAGCCTTGCACTGATGACTCTGGCACTGATCGCCATGGTTGCCTTCGCCCTCAATAAGGCAACGCGCAACGGCAAGCCAGCACTGCTCTCACGACGCCTTGGGGTGATTCTTATTGGCGGTTACATTGGCTATTACGCGGTACTCTGGCCAGCAATTGCCGGCGCCTAACAAGGCGGTAGTTCTCCACCCGCACATTTGCCTCTATAATGCCCAACAACTTCACCCAAGCGACGCAACCTAAGCGACCCACCTATGACCGCGACAAACTTTATCACTTCGGCTCAACGCACCATCAAAATGGAAGCCGATGCGGTTGCCGAGCTGCAACATCGCCTCGACCAGAGCTTTGTTACCGCCTGCGAGACTATGCTCGCCTGTGAGGGCCGAGTGATTGTTACCGGAATGGGCAAGTCCGGCCATATTGGCAATAAAATTGCCGCGACTCTGGCCAGCACAGGTACACCCTCATTTTTCGTCCATCCCGGCGAAGCCAGTCACGGCGATCTCGGCATGATCACCAAAAACGATGTGGTGATTGTGATTTCAAATTCTGGCAACACTGCGGAAGTGATTACCATTCTGCCGCTGATCAAGCGCCTCGGCATTCCCATGATCAGCATGACCGGCGATCCCGAATCCGTATTATCCCAAGCGGCACTGGCCAATCTCGATGTCAGTGTCAGCAGTGAAGCCTGCCCGCTGAATCTGGCCCCCACGACCAGCACCACCGTGACGCTGGCCATGGGCGATGCCTTAGCCATTGCCCTGCTCGAATCCCGCGGCTTTACCGCGGAAGACTTTGCCTTCTCCCACCCCGGTGGCGCCCTGGGTCGCAAGCTGCTATTGAGAGCAGCGGACATCATGCATAAAGACAGTGAAGTGCCGCGAATTCTGTCCACCCAGCCACTCCATCAGGCGCTGCTGGTAATGACCGAAAAAGGCTTTGGCATGACCACCGTGGTAACTGATGAGAATAAATTGCTCGGCGTGTTCACCGACGGAGATCTGCGCCGCATTGTTGACGCCAAGGTGGATATTAACAATGTCACCATGGCCGATGTGATGTCCCCTAACCCGAAAACCATACAGGGTGAAATTCTTGCCGCTCAGGCACTTAAAATAATGGAAGACGATTCCATTACTGCCCTGATTGTTGAAGATGAAAATCACTCGCCTATTGGCGTGTTGCATATGCACGACATTCTCCGTGCAGGAGTGATGTAATGGAATCATCCTTGATCAACTCGACCGATAAAGTCGTTATCGAAGCCGCCAAGCAGATCAAGTTATTGCTCGTCGATGTCGATGGCGTGCTCACCGATGGACGCCTCTACTACGGCAACAATGGCGAAGAACTCAAAGCCTTTGATATTCAAGATGGACTGGGCATCAAACTGCTCCAGCGCGGCGGCGTTCAGGTGGGTATTATCACTGGACGAGTCTCCGCACTGTTGCAGCGCCGAGCCGACGAACTCGGCATGGAGCCAGTGGTTCAAGGACGCGAAGACAAACTTACCGCACTCAATGAACTGCTGCAAAATATGCCAGTGGAACTCCACGAAATCGCCTTTATTGGCGACGATCTGCCGGATCTGGCAGTGATCAACCGAGTGGGTCTCGGCATCACCGTGGCCAATGGCAATGCCGCAGTGGCCGCCAAAGCAAAATGGCAGACCAGCCGCTGTGGCGGCAATGGCGCAGTTCGCGAAGCTGCCGAAATGATCCTCGCAGCACAGGGTAAATTAGACGACCTGCTGGTGGCTTATCAATGATTCAACAGGCGCTGCTAGCAGTGTTCCTAGCGTTTATGGTCGGCGGATTTGTGCTGATCTGGGATTCACCTCCCGAGGCCTTTCTGCGCCAGACCAGCAGCCAGATGGATGAAAACCCTCAGGCCGACAGCTATATGACAGCGGTCACCAGTCAGCGTTTTTCAGCACTGGGCAGCGAGCAATTTAAGCTCAGCTCACCGCGCATCGAATTCTTTCAGGGCGAGGCGACAGTCAATATAGAGCAGCCAAGGTTTATCGCCAAAGGGGATGCTCGTCACCCCATAAGGTTAACCGCAAACAGTGGCCAGCTAGATAATGCCAACGGCAGGCTAGACCTCAATAATAATGTCCGCGCCGAGATGACCAGCGATGGCGGTCCGGCACAGTTGACCACAGAGCAGTTGAGCTACTTGATCGATAGCAGTGTCGCCACCACTGATCAGCCGTTTAATCTTCTCACCGCCCAAGGTAAAGCCTCCGGCACCGGACTCAAAGTTGATCTGGTCAAGGAAACCTTCGCTATCCAATCCAAAGTCAGGGTAACTCATGATCCTCGGTAAACTGATTCACCTGCCACGTCTATGCCTAAGAACCGCCCTGCTCGTGCTAGCCGGCACTGCACTGGCCCTGCCATGCCTAGCCCTTCCCGACGATCGTCAGCAACCCATTTCCATCGAGTCTGATTATGCCGAGCGCAATGAAAAAACCGGCCGCACCCTCTATCGAGGCAATGTAGTGATCAGCCAGGGCAGCGTGCTTATCGAGGCCGATGAGATCACCCTACACCTTGAGAATAACAAGATTAGTCGCATTGAATGCGAGGGCAGACCCGCCAGCTATCAGCAAAAACCCGAGTTGGATGGCGCTATGATGATTGCCCGGGCCAACCATATCGACTATCTGCCGGCCACCAACAAACTCGCCCTAAAACAAAATGCCATGCTCTCTCGGGACGGCACCATTATTAAGGGTGACTCAATTGATTACGATATCGATAAGCAGACCTGGAAAGCTAAAGGCGACAATCAGGGCCAGCAAAAGCGTATTCAATTAGTGATTCCACCCTCTGCATTGCAGAGCAGCGACAACTCTTCCGCGGAGATTACCCCCTGATGGCTACTTTACAAGCACGCAATCTCGTTAGTGATTCCACCCTCTGCATTGCAGAGCAGCGACAACTCTTCCGCGGAGATTACCCCCTGATGGCTACTTTACAAGCACGCAATCTGGCCAAGGCCTATGGCAAACGGCCAGTAGTTAAGGATGTCTCCATCAGCGTCAAACAGGGTGAAATTGTTGGCCTGCTGGGACCCAACGGCGCTGGCAAGACCACCTGTTTTTATATGATTATCGGCTTGGTCGCTCAAGACCGAGGCTCGATCACCATTGATGGCGATGATATTACCGCCCT